>Ga0310695_10010737_pt1 | contig 13296 bp, 9 predicted proteins | sample RumenRJG_04DNA_FD_203882 | JGI IMG/M metagenome (GOLD analysis project Ga0310695, IMG submission 203882) | Bovine rumen microbial communities from Lethbridge, Alberta, Canada - RJG_04 (v2) (version 2) | ecosystem: Host-associated > Mammals > Digestive system > Stomach > Rumen | place: Canada...
ATTGGAGATGTGCCAGACGATGAATGGCATGTGGGGCTATAAAGTGGCCGACCAGAACTACAAGTCGTCGGCAGAACTCATTCAACTGTTGGTGAAGGCGGCCTCGAAGGGCAGCAACTTGCTGCTCAATATCGGTCCGCAGCCAAATGGTGAACTGCCGGCAACAGCTCTCGACCGACTCCACGACATGGGTCAATGGCTTCAAGTGTACGGAGAAACCGTCTACGGCACAAAGGCCGGTCCAACTGGCGACATGCCTTGGGGCGTGAGCACGAAGAAGGGCAACCGCGTGTTCCTGCATGTGTTCGACGCAGAAACCCCAACCATTGAATTGGCTTGCACAAAGAAACCGCAAGCAGTCGTCGATTATGCATCGCGCCAAAAGCTGTCCTATACCTATAATAAAAAGGTGCAGCGACTCACCGTCCAGCTGCCCAAAGCCACCACGCCCTACCAGCGCGTTGTCACCATCACCGTGAAATAATTATCATTTTGTCTAATTCGTTTCATTCGTATAATTAGTGGTTTAAGAAAAAATGCAGTATACATTAGAAGTCTGTGCCGCCAGCATGCAGAGCGTAGCGGCAGCCGCAGCGGGTGGTGCCCACCGCATCGAGCTCTGCTCCGCCCTTTCGCTCGACGGACTGACGCCCTCGATGGGAATGATTCATTTAGTCAAGGAACGCTTTCCACAGCTCACACTCCACGTGCTCATCCGCCCCCGTGAGGGCAACTTCGTGTACAACGAACTGGAACTGGCCACGATGGAGAGCGACATTCGCCTATGCAGGGAAACAGGTGCCGACAGCGTTGTCGTGGGGGCACTCACCCCCGAAAACGACATCGACCTACCAGCCATGCAACGCCTCATGGCAGCCGCCGACGGACTGCCGGTCACCTTTCATCGCGCCTTTGATGTGTGTCGCCGACCGGAAGAAGCCCTTGAGCAAATCATCACGTTAGGCTGTCGTCGCATCCTCACCTCGGGACAGGCCGCTACAGCCGAACAGGGCATCCCCCTACTCCACCAGCTCAACCAGCAGGCCGACGGCCGTATCATCCTCATGCCCGGTGGTGGCGTCAATGCCACGAATGCCCCGCTCATCCTCCAGCAGACAGGCTGCACCGAGATTCACGCATCAGCCTCCGCGCTGCAGCCCGACGGACTGAAGGACACCGACCCGCAGAAGGTGCGAGCCATCCTCGAAGCCCTGTCATAGCCCCCTAATAATACAAAAGTGAAGGCTGGACGTCTTGTGTCCGGCCTTCACTTCTTTTACCGTATCGGAAAGCAAAAAGGATGTATTCCTACCCGTCGCTGAGTATTATCGTTTGAGAACCTTGATGGCCTTTCCTTGCTTTCTGATGATATTGATGCCTTTGCGAATCTGATTGCTGGTCTTGCCGTCGATCATCACGACACTACCATCATGGCCAGCACTCATCGTAGGCGAATCAATACGAGTAGCTTCATCAGTAATCGGCAGTTTCGTTCCAAACTGACTCCATGGGACAGCTTTCTCATATGCTTCAAGAGAGGCTTCTGGCACATGAAGAGTGGCATACTCAATGTATGAATCTTTGAAAGAATAGCGATGAGTCTTGGGGACATTCTCCGCATAACAATAGACATCTTCCAATTCGGAACATCCAGCGAAAGCCTCTTCTGCGACATTGGTGACACCTTTTCCTAAGATGACAGTTTTCAACGAGGTACAGTTCAAGAAAGCACTATCATTGATCTTGGTACTGTTATCGGCTTTGAATTCTACCCTCTGAAGACCGCTGCAAAGACTAAAACAGCCCCAACCTATCGAAGTGACGCTGCAAGGAATAATGGTGGAAGTCAATGCATAGCATTCTGAATTAACCTGTTGCAAAATTAAGGAAAAAGATTCAAAACGTACGGTTTTTGACGCAGTTTTTATAGCGCGCAGGCTGAATTTCACCTGTTTATGTGACAAGGATGATTCCTTACATTACAAAGAAGGAGGGCATGTATAGGATGATACATACGCTCCTTCTGTGGTGACGATTATCGTTGTCTGTTGTGACGATTATCGTTGTCTGTTGTGACTAATGTCGAGAAATCGAAAGACCGATGTGTGGTCATTCGATGACCAAATCTATCTGCGGACAGTCTTTCGGGTGGTGCCGTCGCTCATACGGACGATGGCGATGCGGGGCTTTGCAGAGTGTGCATCGGCAGGCGACAGACGGCGTCCCTGCAGGTCGTAGATGAGTGTTGGCTGATGGCTGTTGGGTGTTGATGCAACGCCCGTTGCTATCTGCGGCCCGAAGAGGGCATCGAGGCTTGCTGCTCCGACGGCTGAGGGCAGGAGGAAATAGCCGCGGCCTGCCAGCACGCTGACCTCTTCATCCTCGCCAGCGAGCAGCAGCTTGTCGTTAGCAGCGTCGAACCAATAGCCGCCCATCGGGACGAGGGTCTGCTCGATGACGCCGAGCATCTCGTCGGCTCCCGTTGCTTCCATCCTCTCAGAGGCTTCCACCATGACATTCTCGGCTACGATGTCGTCGCCGTTGGAGTTGATGATGTACGGGCGGTTGGCTTCGGTCGTCGGCTCCTGCAGCTCGTCGAACTGTACGGCGGTCTTGTCGTCGGTCAGCATGCCCATCTGGTAGACCTGTCCGAACTTCTTGCTGTCGAAGGCGAAGGGTATGTAGATAGGTACGCGATGGCCGTCGGGCACTTGTTCGTTGATGCGGCGCGGCATGCCGGCGGGCTGCTCTTCGTTGTTCAGGTGGAAGCGGAACACCGCCTTCTTGGCCTCGAAGGGTGTTCTGACCATGAAGTAGTCGTCGTCGGCCATCACCAGTTCCTCGCAGGTTGCCGTTCCGTCTTCGTTCGTCTCCACGATGTTCGTCTGGGCATCGTGCACGAGGTCGCCCTGCTCGTAGCCTTCGAAGTCGCTCACCGTCATGCCCTTCGGCAGATAGAGCACACAGTCGGAGGGTACAGAGGTGAACATACCATCACGATAACTGCCATCCTTGAATACAAAGCTATTGATGTTCAACGACTTTAAGGATTCGCATCCTTCAAACATAGAGTAAAACCAGCTAATATTACTGGTGTCGAAATGACTGAGGTCAAGATTCTGCAAAGACTTGCACCCCATGAACATTGAGGAAAGATGCCTTGCACTTCTCGTATTGAAACTACTCAAATCAAGGCTTACAAGATTTTCACAGCCAGAGAACATGCTGACCATCTTTGTGGCATTCTCCGTATTAAAGTTAGCCAACGACAAACTTGTGAGGCTTTTACACCCTATGAACATCCCTTGAATGTCATCAACGTTTTGCGTGTCGAAACTACTGAGGTCGAGTTCCTTCAAGCTGTTACAGTCAGAAAACATCCACATCATGACCGTAACATTTTTTGTGTCGAAGCTGCTCACGTCAACATATTCAAGGTTTTTGCATGCAATAAACATGCTTGCCATACTTGTCACGTTATGAGTGTCGAAGCTGCTTAGGTCAAGAGAGATAAGACTCTGACAATTATAAAACATTGCGGTCATATTCGTCACATTCGATGTATTGAAATGGCTCAAGTCTATTTCTGTCAGTCTCCAGCACGAACGGAACATACCTGTCATATTCGTGACATTCTCAGTATTCAGATTCTCCAGCCCCTCTATCTGAAGCAGGCTCGAGAAACCAGAGAACCATTCCGACGTCGATTCAGGCCGTGCCTCTGCAAACGAGCTGTCGAAGACTACTTTCTGCACATCCGTCTTGCAAGCATTCCATTCGGGATAGCCTTGCTCATCGTATGTCATACCATAGACTGTTCCCTCGCGAGAGTTCTTGCTGGTGTCGTAATAGAATGCCAATGTTGCGCTCTCCTCGTTGAAGACAGAATACATCTTAGACACGGACGTGAAGTAGCCAGGCGTCTCGGGGCTGTCCGGGCGGGCATAAGTAATGTCAACAATTTCTGGGTTGTACTCAGTACCATTACCCCCAACCAATTTCGTACAATTCATGAACATATTTTCCGTTTCTGTCAGGTGCCAATTCTGAGTCCAGTCGTCGTTGCAATAGATAGTTGTCAAGCTGCTACAGTCTCTGAACATACTCTCCGTGACACTCACACTGTGTGTATCGAAATTGCTCAAATCCAAAGTTTCCAGGCTGCTACAACCTCGAAACATGTTATACATATTCCACACTTGGCTTGTATTAAAATTACTCAAGTCCAAAGTTGTCAAACTGCTACAGTTATCAAACATGTGTCCCATGTCTTTAACATTGCTGGTATCGAAATTAGTCACATCTAAGCTGGTCAAGCCACTACAATATTGAAATATCTGAGATGTCCGAATCACCTTGCTGGTATTGAAATTGCTCACATCCAAACTGGTCAGGCCGCTGCATCCATAGAACATATATGCCATTTGCTCGGTATTACTGGTATCAAAAGTGCTCACATCCAAGGTAGTCAGTTTACGGCAATCAGTAAACATTCCAGACATAATCTTAACATTACTGGTATTGAAATGGCTTACGTCCAAACTCATCAAGTTAGAACACCCCCAGAACAAATGCTCCATATTTGTCACATTGGCTGTGTTGAAATTGCTAACGTCCAATAATTCAACATTCTCACACTGACAGAACATTTTACTCATGTTCGTCACTTTTCCAGTATCAAAGTGGCTGACATCTAAACTGTTAAGTCTGCTACAACCATAGAACATCCCGCCCATGTCTGTCACCTGGCGTGTATCCAAGAATTGCAGGCTCTCAATTTGTTCGAGTTTGGATTCCTCTCCTTGATTACCATCAACACCGAACCAGCAATAAGTGGACGTGGGAGTAGCCTGAGCAAACGATTCGTCGAAAACAGCCTTAGTGATGTCTTGGCGATGTTCGTACCACCCCGGAGCTTCACCTTCAGCATTAAGTTCGTAATTCACGCCCTCGCGCTTCCCCTTCAGGAAGTCGTAATAGAAGGTGAGGGTGCTGTCGGCCTCGACATAGACGGCATACATTTCTGGTTCCTTAACCGTGAAGTAGCCAGGCGTCTCGGGGCTGTCCGGGCGGGCATAGGCTTTATCCCTGACATCAAAAGTGTAAGCTGTTCCTGCTCCACCAACCAGCTCAATGCAATTGATAAACAAATCTTCTGAATCGGTTATCTTATCATTGACGCTCCAGTCATGAGAACAATATATGGTGGAAAGCTGATAACACTGGGCGAACATACCATGAATGTTTTCCGTATTGCTCGTATCAAAGTTGCTTATATCCAATCGGTTAAGACTTGCACATCCGTCAAACATATAATGCATATCTGTCACCTTACTGGTATCGAAATGCGAAAGGTCAAGTCCTGTAAGACTCTTGCATTCATGAAACATCCAAGCCATCCTAATGGCATTTGAAGTATCGAAATTGGAAATGTCCAACGTCTTCAGGTTGCTACATCCGCAAAACATGCCATTGTCATAATTGTCGATACCATCGTTTCCGAATGAGGTGGCATTATGTGTGTCGAAATTCGACAAGTCTAAGCTCTCAATCTGGTTGCAATTGTAAAACATTCCGTTGAAAGAAGTGACATTCTCGGTATTGAAGCTGGATAAATCCAGTTGCGTCAGAGCCTTGCAGTTTGCAAACATTCCTTCCATAGCTGTAACTTTTTGCGTATCGAAATGGCTCAAATCGATGCTTGCAAGGCTTTCACACCCTGAAAACATGCAATTCATGCTTGTCACGTTCTTTGTATCGAAGCTGCTCAGATTGACGCTCGTCAAGCTCTTACAATTCATAAACAAGCCCGATTTGTAGAAAATTCCGCCACCTCCGTAGTCGGGGTAGTAAAACTCTATTTCTCCCATATCAACCACATTTGAAGTGTCGAAGTTGGAGAGGTCGAGGGAAGACAACGACTCACACCCCCCGAACATCGTACTCATATCGGTGACGCTGCTGGTATCGAAATGGCTCAAGTCAATCTCTGTCAAGTGATTACAGCCAAGGAACAATCCAGACATGTCGGTAACACTTTCTGTATTGAAACTGCTTACATCTATTGATGTCAAAGAACAACAACTGGCGAACATAGAGTTCATACTTGTCACCTTTTGGGTGTTGAAATGGCTCAGGTCTATTGATTCCAATTGATCACAGGCTGCAAACATCCCTCGCATACTGGTGACAGACTCTGTGTTCAAGAACTCCAGGCCCACAATCTGACGAAGCTTATTGAATTCCGAGAACCAAAAGTCGGTTGTTGTAGGACGGGCATCGACGAAAGAGGCATCGAAAACCGCCTTGGTCGTCTTTGTGTGAACCGCGCACCATTCGGGTACTTTTACATAATAACCGCTCAGTTCGGGATGGTTTCCTTCCCAAGGGCTGTAATAGTTGTTGCCATAAACTGCTCCCTCGCGACTTCCTTTCTGATTGTCGTAATAGAAGGTGAGGGTGCTGTCGGCCTCGGTGAAGACCGTGTACATCTCGCGGGTGTCGTCTTGTGCCAATGCTGCGAAGGGCAGACAGAGCGCAAGCATCACCGATAGTAATAATTTCTTCATAATGCTAATAGCTTAAATTGAAATGTAATAATTGAATAGATTTCCTGCAAAATTACAAAAAAGGATTCATATTGCCATCTTTTCGGCTCAGAATCTGACAACTTTGGCCGTTTTTCACCTGTTTGCATGACAACTTTGACCGATTTTCTGCCCAACACCTCACCAAAATGGACGAGAGCCCTTTGCTGACGGGCATTCCGGATGGTGAGGTGTTTCGCCAACACCTCACCAGACATCTCACCAAACAACTCACCAACTGGGCGATATGTAGGAGGCGAAGCTTTCCTGCGTCGCAACAGCATATAGGTAGCGCATACGTGGCTGGTGTCACGCTGGGAAGCGTGACCTCCTACGTTGGCACCATTGTAGGGGCGGAACGGCGTTTCCGCCCGCAACAGCGCGTAAGTGGCAATAACGTGGCTGGTGTCACGCTGGGAAGCGTGACCTCCTACATTACGCATAGGTGGCAGGCCCTGTAGGAGGCGACGCTTCCCAGCGTCGCAACAGCGCATAGGTGGCAGGCCCTGTAGGAGGCGACGCTTCCCAGCGTCGCAACAGCGCATAGGTGGCAGGTGTGGATGAATGGTGAGCTAGTCAGAGATCATCGCTGAGGTGGTCAGAGACCATCTCTGAGGCAGTCAGAGACCATCTCTGAGGCAGTCAGAGACCATCTCTGAGGCAGTCAGAGACCATCTCTGAGGCAGTCAGAGACCATCTCTGAGGAGGTCAGAGACCATCGCTGAGGCAGTCAGAGACTATCTCTGAGGAGGTCAGAGACTATCTCTGAGAAAAAACATGTTTAGTCGGGGAAGGCTTTGGGGCCGAACGGGGGGAGCAGCTGCTGTGCCTTGGCGATGAGCTGCGCCACGTTGTGGACGCCGAACTTGCTCATCAGACGGCGGCGGTAGGTGCCTATGGTGTTGGTGCTGAGGAAGAAACCGTCGGCTATCTCTTGCGTTGTCTTGCCTTGACAGATGCCTTGCAGCACCTGGCGCTCACGGTCGCTGAGTTCGATGGCATCGGTCTGCACGGCGCTGATGTTGTCGCTCATCTGGCGGAGAAACGCTTCGTTGTAGAAACTGCCTCCCCCGCGGATGGTTTCCACGGCTTCGGCGAGCTGACCGACATTGCTTGCCTTCGAGATGATGCCCTGGATGTCGAGCTTTGCCAGACGGGCAACGACCCAAGGCTCTTCGTGCATGGTGTAGATAAGGATGGCGCTTCTGGGACAATAGCTGCGGATTCGGGCTATCTCGGCAAAGCCGTCGCCGTCGGGCAGTTCGAGGTCGAGGATGAAGAGGTCGTAGCGATGGCCACACTTCAACAAGTCGTGAAGGGCGGCGGTAGTGGTGACACCATCGCAGGCGACGTCGCTCCGGTTGGCTGTGAGCAGGTGGTTCAGCCCTTCAAGCACTACGGGGTGGTCGTCGAGTGCCAGTATGCTGTATGCTTTCTGAGTCGTAACGTTGTCCATGATGATGCAAATGTACGAAAAATCTTTCATTCCACATCTATTCTGACATGAGTTTTTTTCACGTTAGCATGAACTTTCACCTGTTTTTGCGACAAAAAAATGCTGCCAAAGATACTTCCTTATGTGCTATTGCGGGCGGAAACGCTGTTCCGCCCCTACAATAGCGCTAATGTAGGAGGTCACGCTTCCTAGCGTGACACCTGCCACCGTTGCTACCTAATGCACTGTTGCGACGCTGGGAAGCGTCGCCTCCTACATTGCTTCTTATGCGCTGTTGCGACGCTGGGAAAGTTGCGGGTAGGCGAGCATAGCTCGGGCGCTCGGCCCTTGGGACGCTTTGCTTGCAAAGAATGGCGACGCCTCCTACATTGACTCCTATGTGCTGACGTAGGAGGTCACGCTTCCTAGCGTGACACCTGCCACATGGGACTCTTCCCCTCGGGGAGGTTGGGAGGATGCCTCTCCTACTCCTCAAAAGCGGATGTCGAGCAAGGTTTCTGCAGTCGTGGATTGCGAATCATCGTCAACCGTAATGATGGTGGCTTGCGCGCCCATACTGGTGATGCGGTCGGCAAAGGTGCGGCTGCCGATACCCGTTGCAGAAGGCTCATGCGAAGGTTGCCCATCGTCGCGAAGAGCGAGCTGGTGGGAGCCGTCGGAGAGCTGTCGGAGCTGCACATCGAGATGTGTGGCGGTGCCTCCCTTCACGATGTTGGCGGTGTGTTCCTGTACGATGCGGTAGAGCTCGTGGCTCTGCTCGGCTGAAAGTTCCCGCCAATGATGGTCGCCGACGGATGGTTCGGCCGTGAAGGTCATACTGAGCGTTGTGGTGCGACAGATGCTTTCAGCATGTTGTTTCAGGAGTTGCGGGAGGCTCAGGTGAGAGAACTCCGGGGGCATCAGCTGGTGGCTGAGGTCGCGTGCCTGCGAGCGGAGTCGGTTGAGCGACTGTTGCAGCTTGTCGGTATCATAGCCCGTGGCACATTGCATCTCAAGGGCCAGCAGGTCGTTACATACTCCGTCGTGCAGCTCTTTGGCAATGCGGCGGCGCTCTTTCTCAAGAGTGGCAATGCGCATCTGGGCTTCGCGACGCTGACGACGACCTTTGAGCCACAGCCAGACGATGGCGGCCACGACGGCGAGCAACAGGAGTCCCATCATGAACCATAGCCGCTGTTTCGTCAGACGGGCTATCTCGAGGTCTTTCTCCATCGTCTGGTACTTCACGTTGAAGTCGGCTATCTGAGCCGATAGCTTAGCCGAAGCGATAGAGTCGGCCCGCTGGCGGGCAGCATCCATTGCGTGCAGCGCTTCAGAATAGTTGCCCAGGCGCTCGTGCGACTTGGCCAGACGGAGCATGATATTGCTTTCGCGGAAGCCCTTGCTTTTCGATATGATACTGCTGAAGTCGTCGACGGCTCGTTGCCACTGTCCGGTAAGATAATAATGATTAGCGCGCTCGTTGATGAATCCGACGGCCGTCACCCCATTGGGCGGCAGCTGCTGCAGCAGTTCAGAGCCGATACGGACGTAATGAGCTGAGGAGTCGGGCATCTGCCGTTGGTTGAAGAGTGATATGAATGTGGTCAGGCAGCGCACCTGCCAGTCTGCCGACTCGGCCTCTTGAGCCAGCAAATAAGCCTGGCGGATGTCTCGTTCGGCCTCATCGTTCTTACCCAGTGCCACCTCGTTGGCAGCTCGTACCTGTTGCGAACACAGCTGCGTATAGCCATCGTCGGTCTTCTGGGCGCACGCTACAGCCTTGTCGAGGAAGGGCTGTGCCTCTTTATATTGCATAAGGGTGTTGTAGAGAATGCCTACGTTCAGATAGCAGGTGCCGAGCCATTCGTCGTTGTTCTGCTCGATGGCGGCCTGAAGGGCACGGTCGTAGTAGTAGAGCGCCGAATCGGTCTGCTGTCCGCGTCGGTAGATGACACCCAACGTCTGCGGCACGCTGATGCTGAGGTCGGCCTGCACGTCAAGGGGCAACATATCGTTGAGGCGCAGGAAAACCATCTTCGACTGGGCGAGGTCGCCTGTATAGAAGTGGTACATGCCTTGATGGAAGAGGAAGATGGGCCATGCCTCCGAATGCTCTATGCCCGGAAGGGCAAAGGCCTGACGCAGCAAAGAGTCGGCCATGTCGTAAGTGGAAGGGTCTTCGAGACATGTCGAGATGCTGTCGGCCAGAGCCTGCAGTTGCTCATCGTCTTGACTGCTAACAGGTGTTTTCGGATGGTTTTTGCCAGTGCATGCTGCAAGCAGCAGGATGCCGGCGGCAAGGGCGATCGTCGCGATTGTTCTATTCTTTGTTTTCATACGTTTATAGTTGACGCTGCAAAGATAAACAAAATATGCTGACTGTCCAAACGTTCATCAAAAAAAGTCGCGATGACAATAGCTCGGGGCTATGTGTCATCGCGTCTTTTCATAAAATGGAATCCCCGATTAGAGGAAACTCTTTACTTTCTCGTAATACTTTTGTGTGTGTTTCACACTGTACTTCGGCCCTCCATTCCACGACCTGATGGCCTTCTCCACATCGTTCTGCGGATTGTGGTACGACTGGATGAGCAGAAACATCTCCTTCGATTTAGCTACGCTGAACCGGTCGGACATGGTGTAGCGTTTCGTGCTGTTGCGCTCTTTCAGAATGTTGTTGCACTCGCGAACCATAATCGGAGTGATCTGCATCGGTCCGCACTGGTTGCCGTTCTTTGCGTGGCTCTTGCCGTTGCTCTCCACCTGGATGATGGCTGACATGACGGGTTCCCAGTTCATCTTGCGGGCCTTAGCCTTGCCGCCGGCTTGGGTGGCAGCGGGCATTGCCAGCATCATCACGAAACTGATCATTAATACTTTTATATGATTCATCTTTTTGGGTTTATGAGGTCAGGACTGGCTCATGGGCTCGCATGCCTAAGCTTTGTAGCGCCCTCGGCGATACCTGTCTTCACAACGGGATACGCCACCAACCTCTGTTAATACTTACAGACACCGCGGTAAACGTCGCGTTTGGCGGTTGCCTGCCTGAATGCGGGTGCAAAGTTACGAAGAATCAACGAGTTAAGAAAAATTACGAACAAAATATATGATATTTTAAGGCGATTTATTGATTTAAAACAATTTCGGCCATTTGTCGAAAATACCAATATTTAGCCCATTTTCTTTTGTATTTCACTCATTTAATCGTACCTTTGCAGCACATTTGTAGGAGGCGACGCTTCCCAGCGTCGCAACAGCACATAAAGCGGCATGAATGCCTTTTGCTCCTCAACAAAACGGAAAGAATAAGATGATAGACACCGCAGCCTTTCAAGGCAAGAAGGCAGCCTACTATACACTGGGTTGCAAACTGAACTTCTCCGAAACATCCACCTTCGCAAGGATGCTTCAGGAGATGGGTGTCGCTACGGCGGCACGTGGCGAACAGGCCGACATCTGTCTCGTCAACACCTGCTCGGTGACCGATGTGGCCGACCATAAGTGCCGGCAGGCCATCCACCGACTGGTGCGCCAACACCCAGGAGCCTTCGTCGTCGTGACGGGATGCTATGCACAGCTGCAGCCTCAGCGCGTGAGCGACATCGAGGGTGTAGACCTGGTGTTGGGTAGCGACGAGAAGGCTCGCCTCATTCAATACCTCTCCGAAGCTTGGGCAGCACGCGAAGCAGCAACTCATCAACACCCATCACCCAACACCCAACACCCATTACCCAACACCCAACACCCATTCTTCACCACACCGACGAAGGACATCCGCTCGTTCGCACCCAGCTGTTCGCGCGGCAACCGCACTCGCTACTTCCTGAAGGTGCAAGACGGCTGCAGCTACTTCTGCACCTACTGCACCATTCCATACGCTCGAGGCTTCAGCCGAAGTCCGTCCATCGCCTCACTGGTGGCTCAGGCAGAGCAAGCAGCACGCGAAGGGGGGAAGGAGATTGTGTTGACAGGCGTCAACATCGGCGACTTCGGTCATCCTACCTCGGGAAGCGAGCAAGGCTCTAACGGCCGAGAGCGCTTCATCGACCTGGTGAAAGCGCTCGACCAGGTGGAGGGCATCAGCCGCTTCCGCATCAGCAGTCTTGAACCCGACTTGCTCGACGACGAGCTGATCGGCTACTGCGCCACGAGTCGTGCCTTCATGCCTCACTTCCATATTCCCCTGCAGAGCGGCAGCGACACCGTCTTGAAGCTGATGCACCGCCGCTACGACACGCAGCTGTTTGCTCACAAGATACAGCTCATCAAGCAAGCTATGCCCGATGCCTTCATCGGCGTTGACGTGATGGTGGGTACGCGTGGGGAGACTCCCGAATGCTTCGAGGAGTGCTACGACTTCCTTGAAGGGCTGGACGTGACGCAGCTGCACGTCTTCCCCTACTCCGAACGACCGGGAACGGCAGCGCTGAAGATACCCTACGTGGTGAGTGCCGCTGATAAGAAAGAACGTTCGCGACGGTTGCTCCAGCTGTCCGACCGCAAGACGGAGGCTTTCTATGCTCGCTATATCGGCAAGACGGAACCTGTACTGCTCGAACGGGCGGCACGCGGCAAGAGTATGCACGGCTTCACACGCAACTACATCCGTGTGGAACTGCCTCCTGCTGAAACTTCCGAAGCCCTCGACAACCAGATTGTCGATGTTCGCTTAGGCGACTTCAACCCGAAGCGTGATGCACTGAAAGCAACGCTGGCCAATTGATAATTGATAATTGAGAATTGATAATTGAGAATTGATAATTGAGAATTGATAATTGAGAATTGATAATTGAGAATTGATAATTGAGAATTGAGAATTGATAATTCATAATATGCCTCGTATCGCTATCGTCATATTAAACTGGAACGGAGAGAAAATGCTGTCGCAATATCTCCCTTCGGTGCTGAAACACTCTGAAGGTGAGGCTGCCGTCTATGTTGCCGACAATGCTTCGACCGACCATTCCATCGAACTGCTGCAAACGCGTTTCCCCGAAGTAAGCATCATCCGGCTCGACCGCAACTGGGGCTTTGCTGAGGGCTACAACAAGGCATTAGCCGAGGTTGAGGCCGAGTATTACGTCATCATGAACAGCGATATCGAGGTGCCTCCCGAGTGGCTCTCACCCCTTATCCGCTTCATGGACAGTCATCCGGAAGTGGCTGCCTGTCAGCCGAAACTGCTCTCCATAGCCGACCGGGAGAGGTTCGAATATGCTGGTGCTTGCGGAGGCTTCGTCGACCGCCTGGGCTATCCCTTCTGTCGGG
>Ga0310695_10010742_pt1 | contig 13294 bp, 13 predicted proteins | sample RumenRJG_04DNA_FD_203882 | JGI IMG/M metagenome (GOLD analysis project Ga0310695, IMG submission 203882) | Bovine rumen microbial communities from Lethbridge, Alberta, Canada - RJG_04 (v2) (version 2) | ecosystem: Host-associated > Mammals > Digestive system > Stomach > Rumen | place: Canada...
AATCCGATGTACCGGGCTGGAAGGCTTTGATCCCCTGGTATCGGGAATACTGGCTGGGTAAATGCGCGGGGAAAGAACAGGAAGGCCGTTTTTTGGCTGTGGCACAATTCATTTATACGGCAGGCAATATTGCAGTGGAGCTGATAAAAAATGAAAATGCCCGTTTATTCGTTGCCGTTATCAGCATCATGGCTTGGATCATATATGCTATATATTCCATTCAGGTCTATAACGGACTCATCGATGTTTATAATGTCCGGAAACGCTGGCTGTGGCTGTGGATCCTGGCTGAACCCATTCCGGCGCTTGTCTGGGGTTTTAATGATAAATATCAGCCTACCTGGAAGGCTGGTGAATTCCGCGATAACGCTGTTTCCCATGTGCAGGGCGGGGAAGTGGCGGATATGGGCGAAGGGCTCACTGTGAACCTGAACAAACGTGAGGTTCCGGATGGATTATTCCAGAAAAAAGTGCTGTTGAAAGACATCCATATGAACATCAAACCCGGACGTCTTGTCATGCTGCTGGGCGGCTCCGGTGCTGGAAAAACCACCTATGTCAATGCCATCAACGGCTATGAAAAAGCCGACGCGAAGGTGCTGCTCAATGGACGGGATGTATATAAGGAATACAGCAAGATGTTGTATGAAGTCGGTTTCGTACCGCAGTCAGACTTGATGCGCGGCAAAGATACAGTGCTCCATACACTGATCGATTACGCGAATCTGCGTCTTCCCAGCAATTTCTCAGGTCAGGACCGCAAGGACCGGGTAGAGGAGGCATTGAAGCTCTTCGGGCTTGGACCGGTCCGCAACAGCATGGTTTCGCAGCTCTCCGGTGGTCAGCGCAAGCGCCTTTCCATCGCCATGGAATTTCTTTCCAATCCTTCTCTCTTCATCCTGGATGAACCTGATTCCGGTGTAGATGGCGTTATGGCCCGGGAACTTTACAAACAGCTGCGGAAAATAGCTGATACCGGCCGTATCGTGATCGCTATCACCCATACGCCGGACCGTGTCGTCGACCTGTTTGACGATGTGATCATTCTTGCGAAAGACTCTGACCGTACCGGACGCCTGGCATTCTATGGCACGATCGATGAGTGCCGCAGGTTCTTCGGGAAAGAAAGAATGGAGGAAGTTGTTAAGACGATCAACCGTCCGGAAGAGGGCGGCGATGGACGTGCCGATGAATTCATTATCAAATACGCTCAGGAGGTGCAGCATGTCTGAAACAGCTGTGACGACACAACGACATCTGAAAATACAATACCGCGGCAGAGGCGGCCAGATCTTGATCTATTTGGGCAAACTGCTGCGTGGGTTTATCTATCAGGCAGATTGGAAAGTGATGCCAATGGCGGCTTTGATCGCCGGTCTGGTTTCCATGGTCGTCCGGCGGGATTTCTTCCTCACCATGGAAGGAACACTCAAGGGCGCTTTTGCGCTGACTTGTGTTTCGATTTGGAACGGCTGTTTTAACTCGATCCAGGTGGTATGCCGTGAACGCGATATTATCAAGCGGGAACACCGTTCAGGACTGCATATCAGCGCTTATATTTTTGCGCATATGGTCTATCAGGCGCTGCTTTGCCTGCTGCAGACTGGTATCACACTCTTCGTATGTCAGCGGACCGGTATCCAGTTTCCACAGCAGGGACTTTTCACGCCCTGGTTGATCGTGGATATCGGGATCACTGTTTTTCTGATCACCTACGCCTCCGACATGCTCTCCCTGTGGGTCTCCTGCATCACCCGTTCTACGACAACCGCTATGACCGTGATGCCATTTATTCTGATTTTCCAGCTGGTTTTTTCCGGCGGGATCTTCACGCTGCCGCAATGGGCGATCAAAATATCCGCAGCGTCTATCTCTAACTACGGTCTGAAGTGCATTGCCGCTCAAGCTGACTATAACAAGCAGCCGCTGGTCACAGCCTGGAATTCCATCGTAAAAGTTGAAAAACAGGAATTCAACGCAACCGTCACCGTCGGCCAGATACTGGATTTTCTTCAGAAAGATGATGTCTCCTTGATTCATGATTTCCGGGCGACAGAATTCAATACTCCAACCACCGGGCAGCTTTTGAGCATGTTTGGTTTGACTGGCGATACTCCTCTTGGAGCAGGACTGCCCAGCATCAATGAGTTGCTGTCAATGGGAACAGGAATGCTTCCGGAAAATATAGCCGGTGGAGAAAACACTCTGTCTTCTGAGGAATCGACACCGAGAACTGTTACCTTCGGTCAGGTGATCGATGAGCTTGCAGCAATGGATGGCGTTAAGAATATTCGTGATAAGAGTTACGACTTCAGTGCGACTGTCGGGCAGATCATTGAAATAATCGGCAGAGAGAAAATGCAGAACTACGTACAGGACATGACCGCGCAGTCCAATCAAAATATGGATTATGAGAATTCAAAGGAGAATATCTTCAGATATTGGGCAAACATCAGTCTATTCGTCATTGTTTTCGCCATTCTCTCCGTCATCTGCCTTGAATTTGTGGATAAGGATAAGAGATAAAAAAATATATTCGACTGATGCCGGAAGCGGTTCGTGAGATGCTTCGTGATGCTTTTGAGGATCTCGGTATGAGCAAAGTCTGGTGCGGTTACTATGACGGAAATACAAAGTCCCAACGGGTTCAGGAGAAAACAGGCTTCCGCTATCAGCGCACGGTTACAGACAAAGATGTCCCGCTGCTGCACGAAAAGCGAACCGAACATGTCAACTGTATCACGAAAGAGGAATGGGGGTAATAAATCAGCGCCCCCGTCAGGAACACATCAGGAATCAGCGCTGATCAACCTGCTCTGTCAGGATCAAGCTTCACCCTGTTTAACCGAAGATGGAGTTTCACCTGTTTCAACGCTCGCTGCTCAGGTTCATAACCGCAATGGAGAGAGTTAATGATAATAAAAAATGAAATTCCAATTCTGGAGTATGATGACAGTTCTCTGGAAGTTTTACCGCCGGATCATGACTGGACCGCCGGGAAACTGCCGGAAAAATGCCTTTTTGCTTTTCTTGGCGATGTCGTCCATGAATATGCGGAAAAGCATGATGCAAAGATAGCGGAGACACTGATCACGGTATCACATGACATAAAAATCTACGTGATCCATGATGCAGACGAGGATATCTGCCTGGTGCAGTCACCTATTGGCGCAGCGGCTTCTGCACAGGTGCTGGATACGCTTGTCAGCTGCGGCTGCAGGAAGGTGATTGCCGTTGGCTCCTGCGGTGTTTTGGCTGATATTCAGGAGAATGCATTTATTGTTCCTGTCAGGGCATTAAGAGCAGAGGGCACATCGTACCATTATCTGCCCGCATCAAGATATATTGAACTTGATGAAGAACCTATTGCCGCAATAGAAGAAACATTTCAGCGATTTGACCTTCCTTTTGTGACTTGTACCACCTGGTCTACGGATGGATTTTTCCGTGAAACCAAAGACATGGTCAAATATCGACTGGAAGAAGGTTGTTCCGTTGTAGAGATGGAATGTTCTGCGCTCGCTGCATGCTGCAGGAAGCGCGGTGCCAAATTCGGACAGTTCCTGTTCACAGCAGATTCTCTGGCAAATGTACATGCGTATGATTCCAGAGATTTCGGGAAAAAATCTCATGAAAAAGCATTGCTTCTCGGTTTGGAAGTATTGCGGAATTTCAGATAGAAATGATATCGTTTGAAAGACAAATTCCGGTTTGTCGTAGGGGATAGGCAATAGGATATAGGGGATAGTGTGGTTACGTTCATGAGGATATTACCCTCACTATTGCCTATTGCCTATCTCCTATTCCCTATGATAAATTTGGATTTGATGAGGTGCTGTGGATGGAAAATGATTATTTAGATGCTTATATCAGTGAAAAGGAACCGAATATCTGTCAGATCTGTGTTTGGAAAAGCGGGCAGAAAATCTTTTCACGGGAATGGAACGGGTACAGGGAAACTGACTGTACCCACATCATGTCTGCTACGAAAAGCATCGTGAGTCTGCTTGTCGGGATTGCTGTTGACAATGGTTTTATCCACAGCATTGATGAAAAGGTGATGTCTTATTTTCCCGATTACAAGGTAAAACGCGGAGAAAAGACGATTTATGACGTCACAATCCGTCATCTGCTGACGATGCGGGCTCCGTATAAGGGGAAGGGAGATCCCTGGTCAAAGGTTTGCTCCAGTGAAAATTGGACATTTACATCACTTGATTGTCTTGGCGGGAAAAAGGGAATCACGGGCGAATTTGATTACAGAACTGTCTGTCTGCATATTCTTTCGGGCATTCTGTTTCGGGCAACCGGTATGAAAACAGTGGATTTTGCCAATCAATATTTGTTCTCGCCGCTCGGCATCCCGGAACACAGGAATTACTATGCCGAAACCGCTGAGGAACACAAGCAGTTTACCATCTCAAAAACCCCGAAGGGGAATATCTGGTTTGCCGATCCGGAAGGGCTCGGAACACCGGGATACGGGCTGTGCATGAGCGCGGCGGATATGGCAAAGATCGGTCAGCTGTGTTTGAACAACGGGACTTGGGATGGAAAACGGATCATTTCCGAAGAATGGATCAGTGAAATGACCCTCCCGAGACCTGTAGAAAGCAACGCTTTTCGCGGAATGCAGTATGGCTTTCTCTGGTGGATCATCCACCCGGAAAAGAACATATACGCGGCCATAGGGAACAGCGGCAATGTGATCTATGTGGATCCCGGAGAAAATGTCACTGCTGCGGTTTCTTCTTACTTTAAACCGACAGTCTTTGACCGGGTGGATTTCATTGAAGAGATTCTGCTGCCCTGTTTTAAATAAACATGCCTCTGTAATTTTTCATTCAGAGGACAGTTGATCAGGGGTTTATTTCCTGAAACAGTCCCTTTTGGGGGCTGTTCTCAATGTTTGATCTTAGGAAAAGATGATTTTACTCGTGCAGAATAGCAGTTTTTCCCGGTGTTTTCATCATTTTCAAAAAGTTTGCTGCGCTGATCAGCCCGAAGATAATGTCATCAATCGCAACAGGCAATGGATCCGGTCCGATAACATAAGCACCGCAAACTAAAGCGATAATAGCAAGGACGATTTTGTTGTTTTTCATGAGTACCTCCCGTTTCCGTCTAATACATCCGGTTGTCTTTGCATATTTATTATAGTTATGTATCAGAAAACTAAAATTAAAACGAAATTAGAATCAAATTATAAAATTATCGTATCTCTGCAGAATGAGTCGATGTGACCTGTTTTCGTTGACTTGGGATTGAGTCAAAAGAACAGGTTGTTTGACTCATTCAACGTGGAAAACCATCATTCAGTGTTTTCTTCAGTCCCCTGGTGATTATTATTTTTCAATCATTTCTGATTAAAAACCAAACAAATAGTGCTAATAATAAAATTCAATATCTTGTATTATTATAGTATGTCCGAATTATTTTAGATTGACAATCAATGTTATATCGAGTAAAATTAGTTTTCAATAATCATATTTGAATATCTCTCACAAAAGATATTATCACCGAGGAGGATTTCATGAAAATAGCGTTTGACGTTGATGTTCTGGCCAAACAAATGAGCATCACCGACATGGTTCACAAAGTAGCAGACTGGGGCTACAAATATATCGAACAGTCACCCCATCCGCGCATCAACCCCTTTTACAAACACCCGCTCTTTTCCAAAGAATGCGAAGCCGAATACCGCAAAGCGCTGAAAGAAACAGGCGTTGAGATCTCTTCCTTTATCGTGGTTTACCGCTGGTCCGGCCCTACAGAAGAGCAGCGTCAGCATGCCGTTGCCAACTGGAAACGGATGATCCAGATCGCTGTCGACATGGGCGTACCGGTCATCAACACTGAATTTTCCGGCGATCCCAATCAGCAGGAAATCTGCAACGGGATGTTCTTCCGCTCCATGGAAGAGCTGCTCCCGATCATCGAGCGCGAAGGCCTGCGCGTCGAAGTTCAGTCCCATCCTTATGACTTCTGCGAACTGAACGATGAAGCCTGCGACATTGTCAAATCCTTCCGCTCCCCGAACCTGGGCTATGTCTACAGTGCCTCCCACGGTTTCTTCTATGACCAGGGCAAGGGCGATGTGCGCCATATGCTGAAATATGCCGGTGACGAACTGACTCATGTGCTCTTCGCCGACACCTGGAACCAGACAAAAGACTGCCGCTACATCCTCAATCCGCCGTGGCTCAACGGACGCGGACGCGCTGACGTGACGATCCACCAGCACACCGCCATGGGCGAAGGTGAAGTCGACTTCGACGGCATTTTCGAGACCCTGCGCGAGATGGATTTTGCCAACAAACAGCTCAAACCGAACGCTCCGAAAGTCGGCGGCGACACCATCGCATGTGTGTCCTATTTTGGCTTCCCGGAAAAGATGGACAAGCAGGCTCCGGAAGCAAGAGAACGCATCGAACGGGAACTGCTGGGTAAATAAAAATGTAAAAAATATTCCGATTTCTTTCATGGAATCGGAATATTTACATTATGAGGTAAATATTGAGAACAACTTCCATATAATTTTCACCAGCAGGAAAGGAAGATGACATGGAATATATTCTGGACATGCAAAACATCAGCAAGACCTTCACGGGCGTCAAAGCGCTGGATCATGTTCAGCTGCAGGTGCGTCCGGGTGAAGTCCATGCGCTGATGGGAGAAAATGGAGCCGGAAAATCCACCCTGATGAAAATCCTGATGGGCATTTACACCATGGATGAAGGCGGTTCCATCACCTTCAACGGGCAGCCCTATCACGTGCATAATCCCAAAGAAGCTATGGATACCGGCGTTGCCATGATCCACCAGGAGCTCAACCCGATCCTGGACATGACGGTCTACGAAAACATCTTCGTCGGCCGCGAAATCCACAAAAACGGGATCGTGGACAAAAAGGCAGAAATCAAAGAAGCAAAGCGGCTTATTGAAGAGTGCGGTCTGCACGTTTCACCGACGGAAACGCTGCGGCATCTGACCGTAGCACAATGCCAGCTGATCGAAATCATCAAAGCAATCAGCGTGAATGCGAAAGTCATCATCATGGATGAACCGACCGCCGCCATCACCGACAGGGAAGTAGAACTTCTCTTCGGTCATATTCGCCGTCTCAAAGAAAAAGGTGTGGCGATCATTTACATCTCCCACCGTATGGATGAGATCTTCGCCATCTGCGACTCCATCACCGTTTACCGTGACGGGCAGTATATCGGCTCCGGCAAGACCAGCGAGCTGAATGAAGCCGCACTGATCAAGATGATGGTAGGCCGTGAAATCACCGATGTGTTTCCGAAACTGGATGCGGAGATCGGAGAGACCATATTTGAAGCCAGACATATCACCCGCGAGGACAAAAAGGTCCGCGATGTGAGCATTTCCGTCCGGCAGGGCGAAATTCTCGGCATCGGCGGGCTGGTCGGTGCCGGACGAAGTGAACTGGTCGAGGGGATCTTCGGCATGCACAAGCTGAGCAATGGCGAGATCTATGTAAAAGGGAAACGGATACAGGTCCATTCACCCGCCGATATCATCAAAGAAAATGTCGCTCTCGTCACCGAGGACCGGAAGGTCACCGGGCTGAACCTGAGCGGTACCGTCAATGATAATATCTCAATGGTAGCTATCAGAAAAGCACTCGTCAATGGTCTCTACAGCAAAGCAAAAGCGCGCAAGCTTTCAGAAGAATACATTCAAAAACTGAAAATCAAAACACCTTCCGGTGACCAGATCGTGGGAAATCTCTCCGGCGGCAACCAGCAGAAGGTGGTTATTTCCAAGTGGCTGCTGAACGACCCGGACATCATCATCATGGATGAACCGACCCGCGGTATCGACGTAGGCGCTAAGCGTGACATTTATCTGCTGATCGGCAGCCTCGTGCAGCAGGGTAAGGCCGTGATCCTCATTTCTTCGGAAATTCCCGAATTGATGGGCGTCTGCGACCGGATCGTCGTGATGGCGGAAGGTCATTTCGCCGGAGAAATCAGCCGTGACCAATTCTCTCAGGAAACGATCATGGCACTTGCTTCAGACATCGCAGTGTAATGGTAAGAGGAGAAATCATGGGAAACAAGAAGAAAATCAACTCACTTATCAGCGAATATTTCATCTTTATTATCTTTATCGTGCTCGTTGCCGTTCTGGCAATCCTGAAGCCCAGCTTCATCGGTCCGCGTAACTTGACCAACATCATGAAGCAGGCCTCCATTAATGGTATCCTCGCCTTCGGTATGATGTTTGTCATCATCTCCGGTGCGTTCGACATGTCCGTGGGCTCCACGCTTGCATTTTCCGGCATTCTGGCCGCCTTACTCGGTAAAGGACAGGTCCCGCTCATCGTGCCTATGTTCGTTGCGATGCTCGCCGGTCTGTGCGTCGGTGTTCTGAACGGCGTCGGCATTGCTCTCGGGAATCTGCCGCCTTTCATTATGACACTCGGTACGCAGACTGCAGTCCGCGGTCTGGCACTTCTGGCCTGCGGCGGTAACCCGGTGACAGGGCTCAGTGAAAACTACCGTGCGCTGGCAGCCGGCAACATCCTGGGCATCCCCACCATCGCGGTTTTCACGATCGTCGTTATCATCATCTGCAGCTTTGTAGCCAACAAAACCGTTTATGGCCGCCGGGTCTATTCCTGCGGCGGTAACCTGGAAGCTGCACGTGTTTCCGGTATCAACACCAACTTTATCCGCATTTCCACCTTCGCTATCGCGGGCTTGCTGGCAGGGCTGTGCGGTTTCCTGATGACCTCCCGCGTCACCATCGGTCAGCCGACCGCGGGTGAAGCCTACGAAATGGATGCCATCACCGCCTGTGTCGTCGGCGGCGTCTCCATGTCCGGCGGTGTCGGGAAACCTCTTGGTGTTGTCATCGGCACACTGCTCATCACCGTTATTGCCAATGGTCTCGACATTCTGGGTGTCTCTGCTTACTGGCAGAAGATCATCAAAGGCATCATCATTGTCGCGGCCGTCCTCATCGATGTCAAGAGAAAGAACAACAAGAACTGATCCGCTCGGTTCCGCGGTCTTTCTTTTACATAAAAACCAATTTAATTTTATCAAGGAGTAAGTAATGAAAAAACTCTCAATCGTATTGGCTGTCCTTCTGATGGTTGCCATGCTGTCCACCACTGCTTTCGCAGCAGCTAAGATGGAAAACGGCGTTCTTCGTGCGGGTGAAGGCGAAGGCAAAGGCTACAAGATTCTTCTGCTCCAGCAGCACAGAAACAATGCTTTCCAGAACGGTGTTTATGAAGCAGCCGTTGCCGCAGCTGAAGAACTCGGCTGTGAACTGACCATCCTGAGCTCCGAATCCGATGCAGCCACCCAGATCAGCCAGATCGAACAGGGTATCGGCGAATATGACGCCATCCTGTACGAACCGGTCAACCCGGATGCCCTCGGCCCTGTCTCCAAAGAAGCCGCTGACGAAGGCGTTGTTGTCATCAACATCATCTCCGCCGTCACCGACTGGGAAAGCTACGGCATCGCTGCCGTTTCCTATGGCGACAATGTCACCGCCGGTGAATCCGAAATGCAGGCTGTTGCTGACCTCCTCGGCGGCAAGGGCAACATCGCCATCCTGACCGGCCCCTCCGGTGACTCCGGCGGTCTGCAGCGTCTGGAAGGCTACAACAACATTCTGGCCAACTACCCCGACATCGTCCAGGTTGTCGAACCGGCCGACTGCGGTTGGGACACTGCCAGCGCCCAGAGCACTGTCGAATCCTGGCTGAGCGCCTATGAATTCGACGCCATCGTTGCTGAAAATGACGGTATGGCCATCGGTGCAGGCAACGCTGCCGGCGCCAACAGCGGCATCATCATCACCGGCGTTGACGGCACCCCCGACGGCTTCGAAGCCATCAAAGACGGCCGCATCACCGGTACCGTCTCCCAGAACGGCGGCGAAATGGCTGCCAACGGCATCAATGCCGCTATCCTGATCCTGAAGGGTGTAGAACTGGAAACCAACGTCCTCATCACCACCAACACCTGGATCGACGCCAACAACCTGGCTGACTACGAATAATCCGTAACCAGGCATCATTACCACAAAACGCCGTTCGGAAATTCCCGAACGGCGTTTTTTCTCTGCAGAATAATTATTCAGAACGGAGCATATGGTGAAAAGCTCCGGAATACAAATTCAGGCTCTTACAGTTGAGGGTTATCGCCGCTGCCCCGATCAATATCGTTCAATTGTTTATTATCACCAAAATCGATCGGATACAAAGAAGTTTCCGTGATATATTGATCACAACAGATACGGGACGTATTGAAGTTCCGGAGACAGTCTCCGGCGGGAAAAAACACAACGGATGCGGTAAAATATCAATAATAGATCAATAAATCCGGGACTTGTCGAGAGTTTTGTAAAGCTGCGCAATGCAGTGATTGGAATCAGAAGAGGAAAGGCTATGAATTATCAGGATATCAACGCGGAAACGATCGACCGCTGGGTAAAAGGCGGCTGGGAATGGGGACAGCCTATCAGCCATGAGACTTATGAAAAGGCAAAACAGGGTAACTGGGACATGCATTTGTCTCCGACAAAAAAGGTTCCTCATGAATGGTTCGGCGAAATCAAAGGCAAAAAGATCCTTGGTCTGGCTTCCGGCGGCGGACAGCAGATGCCGATCTTTGCCGCACTGGGGGCGGACTGCACCGTGATGGATTACTCGGAAGAGCAGCTGAAAAACGACCGCATGGTTGCGGAACGGGAAGGATACGACATCCGCATCATCCGCGGAGACATGACGAAACGCTTCCCCTTTGAAGATGAGGAATTCGATCTGATCTTCCATCCGGTTTCCAATTGCTATGTAGAGGAGGTGAAACCGATCTGGAAAGAGTGCTACCGCGTGCTGAAGCATGGAGGGATCCTGCTTTCGGGGACCGACCACTATGTCAACTATATCGTGGATGACAATGAGGAGCGGATCATCAACCATCTGCCCTTCAATCCGCTGAAGGATCCGAAACAGATGCGGCAGCTTCAGAAAGATGACGGCGGAGTGCAGTTCTCCCATTCACTGGAGGAGCAGATCGGCGGTCAGCTGGAAGCGGGCTTTCTCCTGACGAACCTGTTTGAAGACACAAATGGCGAAGGCCGTCTGGCCCAACTCAATATCCCGTCATTCCTCGTCATGCGGTCCGTGAAACAGTAGGTAATAGGTAATAGGATATAGGGGATAGTGAGTAAAATATGCAATTGAAACTTGTTTATCTTCATTTGTGCGTCACAAATCTTGCTATTCCATAAAAATATAACATAATATGCAGCAACAATAAATATAAAAATCTGATCAAAGAAATATAGGGCGTCAGAATCAAAAGAATTATCTTGGTATCTGACAATAAAAGGAAATAACAAATGAACCTGGAAATTGCTTTTCTTCAATTGCTGCCTGGGAAAAGTCTGGAAGAACAATTGGAAATCGGGACGAAGGCTTGTATCGAGGCGAGGAATAGAGGCGCGGATATCGCTTTGTTCCCGGAGATGTGGAGCGATGGATATTATCTCCCACAGGATGAAATGGAACTGAATCAGCTCGCGATCCGGAAAGACAGCGATTTTATACAGGCTTTTCGGAATCTGGCAGCGGAGCTACGGATGGCGATTGGGATAACCTTTCTGGAGGAATCCGATTCCAAACCGCTGAATTCGATCATCCTGTTTGACAAAAACGGAAAGGAAGTTCTGCATTATTCCAAGGTCCATACCTGCTCTTTTGACGCTGAAAAAGTTCTGGAAGCCGGGAATGACTTTTATACGGCAGATCTTGATTTTGGAAGAGGAACCGTAAAAGTCGGCGCAATGATCTGCTTTGACCGGGAATTCCCGGAAAGCGCCCGCATCCTGATGCTCAAAGGCGCGGAACTGATCCTTGCCCCGAACGCCTGTCCGATGGAGATCAACCGCCTGTCTGCCCTCAGGACCAGAGCCTATGAAAATATGCTGGCGGTCGCGACCTGCAATTATCCCAAAGGCCATCCTGACTGCAACGGTCATTCCACCCTGTTTGACGGTGTTCCCTGGCTGCCGGATGAGCCCGGCGTGAGGGATATGTGTGTTTTTGAGGCGCCGTCTGAAGAAGGCATATATATCGCGGAACTGGATCTGGACCAATTGCGGAATCACAGACGCGATGACGTCATGGGAGATAAATACAGACGTCCGGATGTTTATGGAATTCTGAGATAGGGGAAGGCATGGAATTTATTGAGAGAAAAAACATAAAAGAATTGGCGAATCCGGGGGTAGTCTCACGGCAGCTGCTGAATTCGGAGAATTCCGTGAGTGAAAGAGTGACGATCACGGAAGTTCATCTGGAACCCGGGGCTGTCCAGCCACGGCACATCCATGAATTTTCTGAACAGATCTGGTATGCGCTGAGAGGAAAAGGAAAACTGCTCCTGGCGGATGACCGGGAAAAGGAATTTACAGCCGGTGACGTGGTGCGCTTTGCCGAAAATGATGTTCACGGGCTGAAAAATGACGGGAATGGCGAATTCGTTTACCTGTCGGTCACAGCCCCGCCGATCAATTTCAGCTATGCATATCAGGAAAGAAAGGGATAGGATTTAGGATATAGGGATTAGATTTTCAGTAACGGAAACTTTATGCAGTGTAAACTTCAGGAGGCAGTAATGAAACGGGAACTGGGAATTGCGCGGTGCGGACTGGCATGCTGTTTGTGTTCGGAAAATGTGACCTGCAAGGGCTGCAAACGGGACGGTTTTCTGGAGCTTTCCTGGTGTAAGGATGCGGAATGGTGCGAAGTCCGCAAATGTGTCATCGCGAAGAACCTGAGCGGCTGTTATGAGTGCGAACCGGGAACTTGCCGAAAGGGCCTTTATGCGGAGAAGATCAAAGCCCGAGCCTTCGGAGAGTTCGCGCGGCGATATGGTGTCGAAACCCTGTTGGACTGTCTGGAACGTAACGAACAGGCCGGCATCGTCTACCACCGTGAAGGGATCATGGGCGACTATGACGAATTTGACGATTTGGAAGAACTGATAGGCTTTATAAAAATGGGAAAACGAAACAAATAAGTGGACAGGTTTACTTTGCGCTTAGCGTGTAATTTTGATGAATGATTTCGGTATCAATGAAATGCTTGAAATGCAAAAGGCTTTGCAGGAAAAATATAAAGACAAATGGAAGCCACTTAGCCCTGACCGAGGAAAAGATCAGCTGCTTTGGATGATCGGTGAAATGGGTGAAGTAATTGACATCATAAAAAAGCACGGTGGAGATGCGGCGTGTCAAAACA
>Ga0310695_10010744_pt1 | contig 13292 bp, 10 predicted proteins | sample RumenRJG_04DNA_FD_203882 | JGI IMG/M metagenome (GOLD analysis project Ga0310695, IMG submission 203882) | Bovine rumen microbial communities from Lethbridge, Alberta, Canada - RJG_04 (v2) (version 2) | ecosystem: Host-associated > Mammals > Digestive system > Stomach > Rumen | place: Canada...
GTTTAAAGCGGGATTGATTTTAGCAATTTCATTATTTGAATTAATTTGCATGTTTATCTCCTTTAATACATTTTTCCTTGAATGCATGAAATCATGAAACAAGAATTTTTTGCTATTATATCAAAAATTTATTACAAATGTAAACATAATTTTACAAATATAAAGTAAAATTATGTATTATATCTTCTTCTTGTAAGGTCTGCTTTCCTCATTCTGACGCTTTCGGGTGTTATTTCCACAAGTTCGTCGTCGCTGATGTATTCCATGCAATCTTCAAGAGACATAGATTTATGAGCCTGCAACGTAACCATAACGTCAGCGGTTGCACTTCTCATATTTGTAAGTTTCTTTGTCTTACATACATTTATTTCAACGTCTTGTGCCTTGTTACATTCACCGACAATCATACCTCTATATACTTTTGTTTTTGGAGTAATAAAGAATACCCCTCTGTCTTCAAATTGAGCAAGAGCATAAGGAACTGCTTCACCCGTTTCAAAGGCAATCAAAGAGCCGCTTCTTTGTCTCGGAATATCGCCCGCATAAGGCTTATATTCGTTGAATGTGTGGCTCATAATACCTTCACCTGCAGTTGCTCTGATAAATTCGTTTCTGAAACCTATCAAGCCTCTTGCGGGGATATTAAATTCCAATATAGTTCTGGTATCGCTTGAACTCATTGAAAGCATTTCGCCTTTTCTTGAAGAAAGCCTTTCTATACAGTATCCCGCATCACCGTTAGGAACATCAACCGTGAGGTTTTCAAACGGTTCGCATTGAACACCGTCAATAGTTTTCATAATAACTTCGGGTTTTGAAACTTGAAATTCGTAACCTTCTCTTCTCATTGTTTCAATCAAAATACCAAGGTGAAGTTCCCCTCTGCCTGAAACTCTGAAAACATCGGTTGAATCTGTATCTTCAACTCTGAGGCTGACATTTTTTTCAAGTTCGTCGTAAAGTCTTTTTCTTATCTGACGGCTTGTAACATACTTTCCTTCAGTTCCTGCAAAAGGACTGTTATTTACGGAAAAGTTCATTTGCAAAGTCGGTTCGTCAATTTTTATCAACGGAAGGGCTTCAGGGTCGTTAAAAGTTGAAATTGTTTCTCCGATTTGAACTTCGGGGAAACCGACCACACCTGCAATATCACCTGCATAAACTTCATCTGTTTCTTCTTTTCCGAGGTCTTTGAAGGTATATAATTTAGAAATCACACCGTGTTTTTTCTCACCTTCACGAGTGATAAGCGTAACTTGTTCTTTTGCTCTTAAAACACCTCCTACAACTCTGCCTATACCTATTCTTCCGACATAATCGTTATAATCGAGAGTTGTTATGTGAAACTGTAATTTTGCTTCAGGATTTGCGTCGGGAGGATTAATATTCTCAACAATGCAATCAAGCAGCGGTTTAATATTTTCGGGCTTATCATCAGGATTTTTAACCGCAAATCCGTGCAAACTGCTTGAAAAAATGTACGGGAAATCAAGCAAATAATCATCGTCCGTAAGTTCCGCAAACAAATCGAATACCTTATCCAAAGCACCCATCGGATCTGCAGCAGGCTTATCTATTTTGTTAATTACGACAATAACTCTAATTCCGAGTTCAAGAGCCTTAGAAAGAACAAATCTTGTCTGTGGCATAGGGCCTTCGGCAGCATCTACAATTAATAATGCTCCATCAACCATTCCGAGTACCCGTTCTACTTCACCGCCGAAATCTGCGTGACCCGGAGTATCTATTACATTGATTTTATACCCGTCATAATCTATTGATATATTTTTTGAAAGGATTGTAATTCCTCTTTCTCTTTCAAGATCGTTACTGTCAAGGACACAAGCCTTTACTTCCTGATTTGCACGAAAAACACCCGCATATTTAAGCATACAATCTACAAGTGTGGTTTTTCCGTGGTCAACGTGTGCAATTATTGCTATATTTCTTAATTTCTTTTCATTTTTCATTGTCATTTACCTTTTCTTCCACAATTATAAAACAAACTTTTTTTTCAAATCAAACTATTTGAATCATTGTAAAATTAAACATTAAAAATTTTTGTTTATTAGTCGATTTTTATCTGTTTTTTCTCAAAAATCCCATATTTAACCGACTTGATAAAAGAAATGCTTAATAGTATAATTCAGATTGATAGAAAAATTTTAAAAATGGAATATATATTATTTAATTTAATAGTAATTGCGCTCCTTCTTCTTATGAACGGTTTTTTTGTCGCATCTGAATTTGCTCTTGTAAGCGTAAGACTTACCAAAATGACGCAACTTTCCAAAGATGGAAACACAACAGCAGAAGTAGTTTGCAGCGAAATAGAACATTTAGACAAGTACATTGCGGCAGTTCAACTCGGTATCACAATTGCAAGTATCGGACTTGGTTGGGTTGGTGAAGCAACACTCGCATCAATTCTCGAACCGTTATTAAATTGGCTTCCTTATGTTGAAAAAACAATTGCGGTACACTCCGCTGCAACAGGTGTGGCATTTGCAATTATCACTTTCATGCATGTTGTAATCGGGGAATTAATGCCTAAATCAATTGCTTTACAATACCCTGAAAGAACCGCATTAATTGTTGCAAGACCTATGAAGTGTGTTGCAAAAATATTCAAACCTTTTATATTTTTATTAAATAATTTCGGTAATTTCTTACTTAAATTAATTCACATTTCTCCAGCAACAACTTCTCATTCCGTCCATACAACCGAAGAAATAGGAATGATAATTGATGCAAGTTACAATGAAGGCATATTAAACGAAACAGAAAAAGATATGCTTCAAAATATCTGCAAATTCTCTGATAAAGATGCAAAGCAGGTTATGGTACCAAGACCTGATATGGTAGCAATTCCGATTGATATAACTTTTGAAGAATTGGAAAAAGAAATTTTGAATACACAATACACAAGATACCCTGTTTATACGGAAGATTTAGATAATATCGCAGGTCTTTTGCATGTAAAAGACTTATATGCTTATCTTACAAAGAAAGATAAGGGTGATTTTGATTTAAAATCAATGCTAAGAGAAGTAAAATTCTTCCCCGAAACAGTTTCTCTTGATAAATTGGTAAGAGATTTTAAAATAAACAAAATTCAAATGGCTGTTATTGTCGATGAATTTGGCGGAACTTCAGGTCTTATTACTCTTGAGGACATTATTGAAGAAATCGTAGGAGATGTTCAAGACGAATTTGATACCGATGAAGAAGCAAACATTGTAAAAACAGGCGAAAATGAATATATTGCAAACGGTATTATGAGAATAGACGAATTTGCAAACTACTTCGATAGAGAAATTCCCGAAGAAGAAGATGTCGAAACAATTGCAGGTATTATATTAAAACGCCTCGACAGAATGGCAGAAGTAAATGATACCGTAGATTTCGACAATTACACTCTCACCGTTGAAGAACTTGACGGAACAAGAATTGTTAAAATAAAAGTTACCGAAAAAATTCAAGAAACAGAAGAAAATCAAGAACAAGAAGAAAAAGAACAATAAATTTATCAGAAAAAATAAAAAATTATTGACTTAAACCTTTGTTCCTGATACTTTAATAAAGTAACGCAGATAACAAATAAGCGTCTGTAGCTCAGCAGGTAGAGCACTCCCCTTTTAAGGGATAGGTCATGCGTTCGAATCGCATCAGACGCACCATTTAAACAAAAAACAGGTTAAAATACCTGTTTTTTTTATTTAAATATATATTTTTTCAAATTTTGTTAATTTTATCTAAAACATTTATGTTAAAACACGGATTTTATAATTAAAAGACAATAAATAAAGATAATTGCACAAAAATTTGCTATAATTTTAATGTTTTAACCAAGCCCGGAATAACCTCATTCCAAAATCTTTCATTCGGGTGGTTTTCATCAGCAACTCTGTATTTTTTTATGTCTCTTAATTGGTGACCTGCTAATTTTTCCGCATCTAAATATATTATTCCCATATCTTCAAATTTTTTAATTTGTTTTTCATTAAATTCATGTAAGCCTGAACCACTTACATAATCTTTTTGACACATAGCATGATCAGGCACTTTTAATATAACAAATTTTGCATTGGGATAATTATTTTTTATTGACTTATATGTTTCTTCCATAGTTTTAAAGAATAAAGGACAACCTTTATTTCGTTCTTCCGCACTTCTTTGGTCTCTATATATATCAATTATTGTATTTTTAATGGTGAAAAGATTGTATAAAAACCAGAATGGTTCTTTGTTTTTTACTAATTTACCATTTTTTATTTGATAAGTATCGCAAATATCAGTCGTATAACAACTGTATAATTTTTGAAATTGCCTTGTAATATGTTCAGGCAAAAACACGTATATAATATATTCGGCTTCAGGAACTTCTTTTTTGAAATTTTTATCGGAAAGTTGTCTGTAAACCATTTGAGGTCCTGTACCCGAAACACCTCTGTTATAAGTCGTTCTGTTTGTAAGTTTATTTAATCGGTATGCAAGAGTTTGATTTTCATCTAAGCCCATACCATATGCATAGGAACAACCTATTATTACAATAGCACCCGTATTAGAACCTTTATAAATTTTGTTTTTTATCGGATTTATCCACTCTTCATATTTTGGATATGTCGGAACTTTATATTTTATAGCAAAAAGTTCTTTTGCTTTCTCAGGATTATCAAAATTACTTACGTGTTTATCCATTACATGTCCCCAACGGGCTTTGTATGTTTGGTAGTTTGCAAATTCTACAATTATCAACACTACAAATAATAGAATTATATTTCCTATAACTATCTTTTTAAATAATTTCATAACAGTTCTTTTCTTCCTTGTAAAAAGTTTTTTCTAAGCAATTGTTTGATTATTGGCATATACAATGTACTTCTGAAAGACTTGTACCAAAGGTTTGCAATATTAATGAACAGAGAAGAAAAGTATTTATGCTGAATTTCATCTCTTTCATTTTTGTGTTTTTGACGGTTTTTTTCATTCGAAGAAGCACCGTCACCGTCTGAAAACATTGTAATAGGCATTCCTAAATATTCACATGTTACTTTATTTTTTGCAACAACATTTAAAATCCAATCATAATCTGCGGCTATTCTGTAATTTGTGTCAAAATATCCGATTTTTTCAAAGATTTTTTTCGAAGCAAAAATTGCAGGGTGAAAAAGCATTCCGCCGCAAAGATATATATTATTTACGTTATCTTGCTTACGATTGTTTATTTTTCCCGTATTCTTTTCAAGAAAAACTAAATCTCCGTAGTATAAATCGGCTTTTTTGTTTTTCATTTTTTCAACAACGAGAGATAATACATTTTCGTGAATAAAAACGTCATCTGCATTTAGGAAAACAACGTATTCTCCCTCTGCCATTTTTGCGCCCTTATTCATTGCATCATAAATTCCCTTGTCGGGTTCAGACACAAATTTTGATATGTGTGATTTGTATTTTTCAATAATTTCAAGGGTTCTGTCCGTTGAAACTCCGTCAATAACTATATATTCAAAATCATCACAAGTTTGACAGGCAACACTTTGAAGAGTTCTTTCTATTGTTTGTTCAGAATTTCTGCATACTGTGACAACGGAAATTTTCATTTTTTACCCTCTTTTTTAAACATTATATTATAAAATTCCTTTTTAAAAATAAAGAGGGGATATTTTCTAACATAATCGAAAACCCTTGCAAAATACATTTTTAAACCCCAATTTTCTTTTGCAAAAGTATATTCGTTAACAGAATCATCAAAGTTATATTTGTAAGTTTTTTCTAATTCTTTTTTATTAAGCCCTATAATTGCCCTTAAAATCCTTTTATTAACGGGGATTCCGTGAACAGAACACTCTATCGGCAAAAAGCGAATATTTTGACAGTTTTTAATCAAGTTAACCGTATAAACATCGAAATCACTCTGTGCAGGATACATATAAAATATTGGTGTCTGCATCTTTTCTACCGTTGAAGTTATATCAAAAATTTTATTGTTTTTTAAATCTTCTTCAATTTTATCTTTTGGATAATCTTCTCTATAAGAGCGAATTATCGGACTAAACGCAAAAACATATTCCGCATTTAAAAGATTTCCCAGCATTATTGCCGCCGTTCCGCCTGCAGATGAGCCTATTGTAATGATTTTATAACCTTCAAGTTCCGGTTTTAAAAATTCTGCAATTTTTTCAAGATTATTTAAGTTGTTGTTTATTCCGAAACTGTAAAATCTTCTTGAAACGTCTCTTATAAAAATATGCTTTGATGCAAAAGGTATCCTTGTTTTAAACCATTCGTAGTTGTCTTTTTTAACAATACATTTTATAAAACCGTCTTCATTTTCGGGAGAATAAATATTATGACTTGAAGCATATACCACCGCCAATTTTTCTTTATTTTCAACAGTATCGGTTTGAATAATATAATTATCTTTATCAAAATATTCGTTTATAAGTTCAGCAAGTTTTTCAGACATCACGCTTTTCCAAATTTATAAAATCTTTCCAAAATTCAAAGTCATATTTTCTAAAAGCATGACATAAAAAGGGTAAAAAACGATTATTCATTTCATAAATCTTTCTCGGACAACATTCAGCGGCAAATTTTGCGGCAACTTCAGGAGTAGGAAATTTAAAATCAGGAACGAGTTTTTGTGCATATTTTGCAATAAAAAAGTCCTCATTTAACTTTGTTCTGTAACTGAACGGAACAAAATACTGTTCTATATACCGCCAAACATTTACGGGAATATTCAATATATTTGAGATTTTTTTATGTTTTTTGTTTTCTTCTTTAATTTCTGCATACGTTTGGTACATAAACGGATCTTCAAACATTTTTATGTGTTTTTGTACGTTTCTGAGTGACATGCCGCCGTTTCCGATATAGTCCAATATTTTTGAATTTTCATCGGCTTTTTCAAATTTTTCAAACCAAGGTGCGCCTATGTAATCATAACCTTGTTCGCACCACAAATCCAATTCGTCCTTAAATACCCAGCCGTCAGTCTGATAAATCAGAATATAATTGTATTCGGAAAAATTTTGATAAAATTCCGAGGTTAAAAGGAGTCTGCTGTATGATTTTACGCTTTTGAACCATTTACCGTCAAAACGAATTACTTTTGCATCTAAAAATTTGTATGCGGAAGTATTTAAAAAAGTCGGGCAAACCAATATAATCGGGTATCTGCAAAGGATATTTTTGCATTGGTGTAAAGATGCCAATTCATCATCGGACGGTTTCCATTTGTATATCGGAATTACAACCGCAACATTTTTCATAACGAACAATACCAATTGTATGTTTGTTTTACGCCGTCTTCAAGGCTTATTTTCGGCTCCCAACCCAATGACTTAATCTTTTTATCGTCCATCAATTTTCTCGGCGTTCCGTTAGGCTTAGAAGCGTCGTAAACGATTTTTCCGTCAAAGCCTACAGTTTCCTTTATTATTTCAAAAAGGTCACGCAGAACAATATCCGTACCACCTGTTATATTAACAAATTCGCCTATTTCGGAGTAATCTTTGTTATTCAAAAGATAGAAGCAAGAATCTGCCAAATCATCGGAACACATAAGTTCTCTGTAAACGGAGCCGTCGCCCCAAAGAACAGCCTTATCAGGGAAAGCACCGATTTGGGCAAGAATTTGTTCAATATTTTTGTTATCGGTTAAATCTAATTTTTCATCAAGCCCATAGCCCAATTTGTACATTTTAAGGTCTTTTTTGATTGCCTCAAAATTTCCTTGTTTTAATAATTTTGCGAGATGAAATCTTCTCATAATCATAGGAAGAAGATGTGCCGTTTCCATATTGAAATTATCGTTTATTCCGTATTGGTTTGTCGGCATTCCCGAAATAAAATTCGTTCCGTATTCCTGATTATAGTATCTGCAAGTCTTTATTGCGGCAATTTTTGCAAGTGCGTATGCCTCATTGGTTGATTCTAAAGGAGAAGTCAAAAGATATTCTTCTTTTATTGGTTGAGGTGCCATTTTCGGATAAATACAACTTGAGCCCAAATTCAACAATTTTTTTACGCCGTATTTGTACGAAAAATGGATAATATTTGTTGAAATCATGAGGTTATCATAAATAAATTGTGCAGGGTAGGTCATATTTGCCATAATCCCGCCAACTTTAGCCGCTGAAAGAATGACATATTCAGGTCTTACTTCTGCAAAGAATTTTTCAACCTCTGTTTGATTTCTCAAATCAAGTTCGCTGTGAGTTCGGGTTACTATATTTTCAAAACCTTCTTTTTGAAATTTTCTTAACAGCGCAGAACCTACAAGTCCTCTGTGTCCTGCAATATATACTTTAGCGGTCTTTTCCATTTATGCCTCGTGTGATTCGTTAACTGTATAGCCTTCGGATAAGAGGAATTTTGACTTTTTAGCCTCTTCCATATCTTCCGCAACCATTTCTTTTACAAGAGCAGGTAAGTCATAAGTCGGCTTCCAGCCTAATTTTTCTCTTGCTTTTGAGGAATCACCCAACAACAAATCAACTTCGGTAGGTCTGAAATACCTTGAATCAACTTCTACAAGAACTTTTCCTGTCGCTTTATCGTAGCCTTTTTCATCAACACCTTCGCCCTTGAATTCAAGTTCAATACCTGCTTCCGAGAATGCCATTTTGCAAAAATCTCTGATGGTTGTTGTAACACCTGTTGCAAGAACATAATCATCAGGTTTTTCCTGTTGAAGGACTCTCCACATTCCTTCTACATAATCTTTTGCGTGTCCCCAGTCGCGTTTTGAACTTAAATTTCCGAGATAAAGTTTTTCTTCAAGACCGAGTTTTATACGAACTGCGGCTCTTGTAATTTTTCTTGTAACAAAGGTTTCACCTCGCCTTGGACTTTCGTGGTTAAATAAAATACCGTTACAGCCGTAAATTCCGTATCCTTCACGGTAGTTAACGGTTATCCAATAACCGTATAATTTTGCACAGGCATAAGGTGAACGGGGATAAAACGGAGTTGTTTCTCTTTGAGGAGTTTCTTGAACGAGCCCGAACAATTCACTTGTTGATGCCTGATAGAATTTTGTTTTCTTTTCTAATTTTAAAATTCTTATTGCTTCCAAAATTCTTAATGTTCCGAGACCGTCAGCATTTGCAGTATATTCCGGACAATCAAAAGAAACTTTTACATGTGATTGTGCCGCAAGATTATAAATTTCATCAGGCTGAATTTCTTGTATTAAGCGGATAAGATTTGTACTGTCCGTCAAATCTCCGTAATGCAACTTGAATTTTGCGGAAGTATTGTGAATGTCCTGATAAATATGATCAATTCTCTGCGTATTAAATGAAGATGACCTTCTCTTCATACCGTGGACTTCATATCCCTTACTAAGCAAAAACTCTGCCAAATATGAGCCGTCTTGCCCTGTTATACCTGTAATTAATGCAACTTTTCCCATAAAAATACCTATTAGTTAACTGACTATCAGATTTTAACATATTTTTGAAAAACAGTTTAATATTTTACAATTACGAAATTCCAAGATAATACTTTTCTTTGTAGGACTCAAATTCATGAGTGTATTCGGGAGTACCTGATGTCTTAATTTCGTTCAAGTAATTGTGTCTGTTCATTGATGATACTTTCAACTGAATAATACAAGCCGCTATGTTTGAACAATGGTCTGATATTCTTTCAAAATTATTTAACAAATCCGAAAGCATCATACCGAGTTCAATCGTACAAGAACCTTCTTGAAGTCTTTCTATGTGCCTGTTTTTAATTTCAGCAACGAGTCCGTCGATTACTTGTTCCAATGGTTCTACTTTTTCCGCAATCTTTGAGTTATTTGTGTCAAAAGAAGTAACTGTCAATTCCATAATCTCTTTAACCGCACTCGTTAAAACTTTTAATTCCTCAATCGCTTTATCAGAGAATTTGAGTTCTTTTTCATTCATTTCTTTTGAAACGTATAATGTATTTACGGCATAATCGCCTATTCTTTCAATGTCACCTATTGAATGAAGAAGTTTTGAAACCTCGTTACTATCTGCATCAGACAATTCTTTACCCGAAATTTTAACAAGGAAAGAACCGAGTTTATCTTCATAAGAATCAAGTTGTTCTTCAGCCTTTAATATTTCTTCCGCTTTATCTTTGTCGTATTCTTCAAGCATTTTGATAGAATCAAAGAGAATATCTTCTGATAAATCAGCCATTCCGACTGCGTGGTGCGTACATTCGGAAATTGCAAAAGAAGGTGTCAATAAAAGCCTGTCATCCAAAAAGACTTGCGCTTCTTTTGAAGAATCACCCGAATTTCCGTCTTTAACAATCGCCATAGCTCCTTTTTCAAGAAGTTTGATACAGGGGAGTAAAATTAATGTTGTTGAAACATTGAATAATGTGTGGATAACAGCAATACCAAAAGGTGAAACATTCTTTTCAAGTATTGGCATATCAATAAACATATTTAGACCGTAAAGACCAACTAACCATATTGATACACCTATAACATTAAAAAGGACATGAACAACACCTACTCTTTTTGCACCTGTCGAAACACCAACACTTGTAACAATCGCCGTTGTAATACATGTACCAAGGTTTTGTCCCATAATAACAGGTATTGCCATACCTGAGGTTATTCCGCAAGATAATGATAATGCTTGTAATATACCAACGGAAGCTGAAGAACTTTGGATTAATACGGTAAATAATGCACCGACAATAACACCCAACACAGGATTTGTAAATGCAGTTAATATCCTTGTAAATTCGGGTGTATTTGAAAGAGGGTACATTGCTTGAGTCATAAATTCCATACCTGACATCAAAATCGCAAATCCCAAACAAATAGAACCTATATTCTTCTTTTTGTTATTCTTTGAAAGCATTAACAAACAAATACCTATTAATGCAATAATTGGAGCAAAACTTTCAGGTTTTAAAAGTCTTAAAAAGAAATTTGAACTTTCAATTCCTGCTAAAGACAATATCCATGCAGTAAACGTGGTTCCTATATTCGCCCCCATAATTACGCCGATTGTTTGTCCGAACTCCATTATTCCGGAGTTTACAAGACCGACTAACATAACCGTTAAGCCTGTTGATGACTGTATTGCCATTGTAATTACCGTACCGAGAGCAAAACTCTTGATTGGATTTGAAGTTATTTTCCTCAATAATTTTTCAAGTTTTCCGCCCGCAAGTTTTTCCAAACCGCCGGACATAACCTGCATTCCGTATAAGAAAAACGCAAGTCCGCCGCATAAAGTTATTATTGAAAATATATCCATTTTTCCGACTATCCTTTTTTATATACTAAAATTATAAACCAACCGAGCCCAATAAATAGTTATTTTTAAAAAGTGTAACAAAATCATTTTTTCATATTTTATGTCGAATAAAAATACTTCTGTCAGAAAAACAGGTTTTCAACGACTTTGATTTTGAAGTCGAAATTCATCAAATCTAAAAATAATTAAAAGGGACAAATTCATGTCCTTTTTTTAAAAATCATCATTCATTAATAAAATGGTCTTATTATCCAATAAATACGCTTATTTTTCGGGATAAATCCGACAAAAAAACAGCTATTTTATTAAGTTTTGTAAATACGAATTTTTAGGTCTTATCCCTTGCAATTATTGGGTTTTAAAAATTAATTTTAAAGCATGCTCAAAAAACCTGAAATTTTACTTTGGAAAAATACTTTATATATATATGAGAGAGTTATAAAAGTTTTTTGCTTTTTATAATAAAAAGGAATTATTTTCCACACACTTACCATACACACTAAACCTTTCACTTACACACGAGAGAGCATAAAAAGCTTTCGGGGGACTTGCAAAAGTTCCTTTTTTTTGTCTTTTTTTAAAGTTCATTTTCAATAATGTTTGATGCATAAGCAATAAATTCTTCACAGGGGCGGGTTTTATAGTATTCTTCGGTTCTTTTTGAGGGAACATACCCGTCGCTCTTTAAATTCAAAAGTTCTCTGCATATAATACTTCCGAATTTTTGTTTAAATATTTCCGCAAGGTGCTGAATAAGTTTATAATGTTCTGTTTTTGCCTCATCATTGTCATTTGAAGTATATCCGTGTTTAAGTCCCGCAATCATAAACATTGCCGTAACAGCACCGCAAACTTCTCTTAATTTTCCCATTCCGCCACCGAAAGAAGATGACAATTTTAAACCCTGTTCAAAATCAATTCCATATTCTTCACAAAAAGTGCAAAACACCGATTGAGAACAATTATAACCGCTTTTAAATAATTTTTTTGCCTTTAATTCTTTTTCCATAAAACACCTTAAAAAAATTATATTATAAGAATAAGGCAAAAAAAAGTTTGCTGTCTTTCAAGCAAACATCAAATAAACACGAGGATTTTAGAGAGAGAGAGAATAAAACTGCTTTATAAGGTTCTTAATTAAGAACCTTTTTGTCCATATTTAACTACATTTATATAAAGTATTTTTATCTTAAAAAATTGCTATTAATACAAAAAAATTTTGAACAAATTAAACAAAATAACTTTCTGTTATTGCCTTTAATGTCGGATCGGTAATTTCAGAGATAACATCGTCTTTGTTTATGTAAATCAAGGCATCTAAGGTTTTTAAAGCCGATATACCATCACAAATTATTGTTTGACTCTCTGTTTCATAAATCATTTCAACGATATCATGAATCGAATCTTTTATTTGAAAATCTTTAATGATTTGAAGTGCGGAATGTTGCCTTTTTTCAGATTTTGACAATTCAGCAGAAACTTCAGACTCTTGAAGGTGCCAAAATTCTTCATCAAAAGAATTTAAGAGTTTACAAATTGCTCTGATTTCATCTTTTGTGCTTTTGTCTTCATCAAAAGTATATTCATCATTTTCAGAGAACATATTAAACTTTTGCTTTGCTTTTAAAAGAACTACCGCAGCATGAGAAGAGTCTTCCTGCATATTATTTTTTGCCAGTAAACTCAAAGAATTGTATATTTCAAAGCAAAAAATATCCGACAGAGGCAAAATTTCGCCCAAACCTGAAAGAAGGTAATTCAAAACATCAAGTCCGTATTCGGTATTTTTGTTTAAAATTTCTGTAACAGGTATTAAATAAGCGATTTTACCCGCAATATTTTCAGGCATTTTAGATTTGTGCAAAGCCTCAATTAAAACATCAAGCGAGGGATTAACCCCATATGACATAAAGAAATTCAACGCTTTTAATTTTAAAAAGTCGTCTTCCGAATTAAAATAATCAAGTGCAAGATTGTATGAATTTTTATCTTCAACAGCACCAAGAGCGGCAGAACAAGAAGATGCCA
>Ga0310695_10010748_pt1 | contig 13288 bp, 4 predicted proteins | sample RumenRJG_04DNA_FD_203882 | JGI IMG/M metagenome (GOLD analysis project Ga0310695, IMG submission 203882) | Bovine rumen microbial communities from Lethbridge, Alberta, Canada - RJG_04 (v2) (version 2) | ecosystem: Host-associated > Mammals > Digestive system > Stomach > Rumen | place: Canada...
CACTGATCACCAGTTTGCTGAGATTAACACATCCCTTAAATGTCTTGCTTACTAACGATTCAACAGTATGAGGAATAATAACTTCTTCTATTCTTTCAGGATTATGAGTCAGTACTCCTATCTTTTTAACAGGAATACCATCAATAAATGCGGGTACTGTCACGACACTGTCATTACCTGAATAATTACTTACTTCTGCTTTATTCGCTTTCTTTGCTATCTTGACTTTCCATTCCTTCTCTGCTTCTTCAAGTTCAATTGAAACGGCTCCTTCGAGTTCTCCGCTGTATTCAAACAATCTACTTTCCAGATCCGTTAAATCCATGTCTTCTGCCTGGATCAATTCCGCGTCTGTTTTTATTCTTTTTGTTCCATATTGCTTTATCATTCTCTTGATGAAAATCTGATCCGTATCATCTCGTGAATGAAGTCCCCACTGAAAGCCCCAATTATCTGAAATAAGTTGACGGAGAGGATAGTTCGAGGGTGATATGTTTTCAATATTATCTCCATCATATAGTTCTGCTATCTCATCATGGCTAACATCGTTCCATACGGTATTCCAAGATTGATCGTCAAATCCCTTCAGCTCTATTTCTTTCTTGTTTCTCTTTTCTTCCCAGTAGCAGCCATCAGCCTCATCGATGTGGCTGACCACTATGACTGATTTTACTAATGCATCTTCAATATTCTTGCGGTTCTCAATGATTTTCTCGCATGCTTTTTTATCGGCGACACCTTCGAAATCCACAAAATGCAAAAACCAATCAACAAAATCCTTGGCCTCCGGTTTTATAAAGTCCGCCGCTCCTTCAAGATCATTGTAGTTATAGGAAACTACGTCGCCTCTCACATCGAGCTTTATCTTGTACTCTTTGCAAAGTCTCGCCAATTCAGGATTATAAATAGTAACCGCTATATAACTCTGGCTGCTCGAATTCGTTACAAAATCAGTTCTGATTTTCATCGCTCAGTCCCCTTTCACTTCTACATAGTCAGTAATATACTTCGCTAGTTTTGCTCCATATACTTTCACTGTTAATCCGTTCAGTTTTGATACTGGAAGATCAGGATTATCTTCTTTAATTGTCTTTAAGTCTTTTGGCGCTTGCTTCCCGTTATATCGTTCACATAGTTCTTTAAGACAATTGCCCATCTCATCAAGCTCCTTTGACTTTTCAGAACATCCAGTCAGTACCTCGGTTAAGTAATTATCATATTTTGTTGTTTTCTCTACAACTGAAGGTTTTATTTTTATTGAAGAATTCTTTTGTTCACTTAATTGCTCCAAACTTTCTTTGCCATTATCAGCAGTTATTGCCATTGCTGTAAAATCAACATAATGAATTAACTCTCTTAATTCATTATCTGTGTCATCATCCGCAAGCACTCCAAGGTCGGCAAAATGTTTGTCTTCATCGATAGCCAGATCTTTTATTGCATTATTGTATCTTTTCTTTGGAATTGCTCTGCCAAAAGATTTCAACAACGCATCTTTGTCCATAGGCAGCGGCTTCCACCCTAAAAGCCCTTCCTGGATCAAAGTGTCATATTCCTTCATAGTATCTTCGTATGAGGCTTTTGTATCGGTTTCAATCTCTTCCTTTGATCTTCTTTTTTGATTAAGATGAAGGATTCCCTGTTCCACAAGGTAGTCGGCAAATGTCATACCAAACAATTCTTTTGAACTGTTCATCAGACTTTTAATCTTCAAATCCGGATTGGCGTCTTTTATTTCGCTCGTTTTCATGTCTGTGCCTTCAGGATACCTTTTCTTCAGTTCAGCAATGATCGCTTCCGGATCAACAGATTTTTTTCTACCTGCCTTCGCATTATAAGTAAAGCCATATGCGGCGAGCATGTCCTCCATAGACTTATACCCAAGCCACTGCCAAAATCCTGCCAGAGTCTGTGCAAGATTCTTATGTTCTTTCTGAATAGCTCCTTCAATCACATGGTCAGGATAATACTCATTTAGGCTAGCGATGGCATTGTCAATCCTCACTTTAATCAATTCTGGCTCCTCGCCAGGCTTTATTCCGCAGTTTTTTCTTACTTCATAAACGGCAGTTCCTTTGATAGGTTCGAATCCGTAAGCATTCAGGAAATCATCTACGGACTCATATCCGAGTTTTTTAGACAGTTTCGCAGAGTTTTCTCTTTGCTGGGCACATATGGCATCAAATGCAAAGACTTTATGCTCAGGGAAGAACTGTTCCAGTTTTTCCAGCGTTCTATCCAGTACGCCCTTTTCCTTCTCTGTCAAGACGCTCTCATCTTTTCTAATGATTTCTGCCATGGTTATGCCTCCTCCCTGATCATTTTAGTAGTGCTTTCTAAAAGCAGTTCCACTTCTCTGCTTGCAGGAAATACATCTCGAATTCTAGCGAAGTAATCGTTTAGAGTATCGTCATCAACCATCACCCTCAGATGATTAAGACAATCACAGAGCTTCTCTGTCGCATTTTCCTTGTAATAGGATAAGACAAGTTTCAAATTGGTTCCCAATACTGATTCCATTTCCTTCGAAATGACTATTTTCTCCATTTTCAATCTGTCTCCCACATCGAGGCTGTTCGCCGCATCAGACTGCAGATATGTCATCATTGCGGCTAATAATCCGAATCCGACTTTATTGTCCAACTGTGAATCTACAACTGCCTTTCTGTTGGCTTGCCTCAATTCTTCAATTAATTCGTTGGTTTTTACCGACTCATCTGTAAACGAAGGGCTCCATCTTTGCATTTCCTGTTCCCACTTCGAAGGAACAATGCTCTCCATTGTCCAATAAATAAAACTATGCTTACCAAGTTTCTTTAAGCTTTCAGGGAATACAACTCTTTTGATTCTTCTTGTATTATTAAATGCACCGTTGTAGATTTCCTCAAGACCCTCTGCAAAGTCTACTGACCGTAAATCGACGCAATTATAAAATGCATTGGCGCCTATTATCTTCAAACTGTGCGGCAATGAAACTGTTTCTAAGCCAGCTTGTTCAAAAGAACTGTTTCCGATTAACCATACTGACTCAGGGAACACAACTTCTTTCAACAGTCCCTGTCTGGCAAAGGCATTATCAGCGATGATTTCCACTCCTTCTGGAATCGTGCAGGAAGAATCATCTCCCAACATTGCGAGAAGCGCTTTGCCGTCATATGTTAAAATTATTGTTCCTGCACTTTTCAAATTGTTGTTTTCGGGATCAATTGTAATCGACTCTATTGCACTCGTTTTAACATAACGGTGGAAATAGTCTTCACCCGCCACTGCTTCTCCGCCATAAAACATGTCTTTATCGACTGTCAGAAGTGATTTACCGATATATAATTTTTTGATTGGGCAGTCTCTGAATAACTTAGCCGGAAGTTCCTGCACCTTATCCGGAATGTTGATTTCCTCCAGATGATCACACCCATCAAACGTCCCTGCAATAAACTTCTCGATACTATTAGATAAATGGACTTTTTTCAGATTCTTACAATAGCCGAATGCCCCGCTTCTCAATGTACTCACGCTATCGGGAACAATGACTGATTCAATTTTGTTGTTACTGTTAAAAGCATACTTTCCGATTACTTTTACGTCACCACTGTCTATTGATTCCGGAATGATAACTTCCGTATCTTCACCTATGTACCTTACAATAGTTACCTCATTCTTCTTGTTCTTTTCAAACTCGTAATCACCGGAACTGCTCGCATTTTTATTGACTCTGTCCTGTTTAACTGAAAAGCCATAAGCATCGAAGAACTCATCAATATTCGCATATCCTAAATCAGCACAACATTTTGTAATCTCTTTTACAATTTGATCGTACGTACGTGTTTTAGGATTGATAACACGCTGAGGCCATCTTGCAACCATTTCAGTCAGTGCACGCTCAACGGTTCTCTTATGCTGCTGTGGAACCTTATGTCTGACGGTTCCGTTTGGTCCGATAACCGGTTTCGGTGTTACATTTCCCAATGACGAATGACGCATAATCATGCATTTGGTCTTCCCAAATGACGCGTACAGGCGACTGTTCTTTAGACTTGTTTTTGTTTGCCTCCTTTAATGCCGCTAGAGTTCTGCCTAAATACGAGTAGTAACAGCTTTCTTTGGCTCTTTGGAGTTTTTCCTCTGGAACACTGTTTAAGTTCAAGCTGTATCTGTCCATACCGAAGATATCAACTAAATAGTCTTGCAGCATGTATTTTTCTACAGCCCCATCAATTGAATTAATAACAAGCGCATAATCACTTCTGGATGAGATCCCTGTCATTAAAACCGCTCCAACATCATCAAGTGCATCTTTATACAATTCACCGAGATGCTCTCCCCATTTTCTTCTTTTTTCTTCCATGAGCAGTTCTTCCTTATACTCATCCGTGTAATCGCTGCTCACCCATCCAAGTCTGACTTTATCCAGGAAGCTCTTATCAATATGTTTATATCTTTCGGACTCTGGATCATATATGCCATAACCGTCGATTTGATACATGTTTACTGCAATGGTTTTCATGGATAAATCCACGGTTTCCGGATCAACAGCGTATTCTTCGATTTTTTTTAGTAATTCCTGAATCTTTTCTTTCTTTTCAATAGTTGGGTTATTTCTATTAGGCTCGTGACCAATGCCTTCGGAATTACCTTTAATCCACGGGTCTTCCTGTTCAGTTGTTCCACATAATTTTTTAGACTTCTCTCTTATCTCGTCCGTATCACCAATGACAAATTCGTCTATAGTTTCACCTTCTTTTTCATAGTCCCAATCTTCCTCTCCGAACCCCGTGAAAATGATCTTGCCATCTCTTCGCTCTTCGGATGAAAAGTATGTGCCATAGCCATCAGTAACAGTGACTACCGTTGCAAAATCTGCGCTTTTGGTGCTATAATCCACCTCATTTTTATGCTGTTCCAATAATGTCGACAGCTTTTGGTAGTTTGGATTATCATAATCGCAGAAATCCAAATTTATTGCGAATTGAAGCCACTCTGAAATGCTACCACCGTCAGGCCCGCTCATGTTTGTTTGCTCATCGTTGAACCGATCCCAAATCACACTGGAGTTCAAACCTCCAACTTTCCACCCTAAGCCAGCCTGTTCATATAGTTCCGCAAGGGTTTTGTTTTCTATTCTGCATACAACATAACTGCTGCTTGAAGAATTGGTTACGAAGTCAAATCTTACTTTCATCGTTCTCCTCCTGATATGCTTGTTTGAACTTTACTATTCCTCGAATTGTTCCTCCAGTTGATTGATTACCTGCAATGCGTATTTACGCTTCAATCTTGGATGATAATGCTGGTTATAGTAATTGCGCAGGCAGTGATTGCAGGAAGTGTCTTCGTCGCAGCAATTCTGTGATACCTTGGTCTTTGCAGCTTTAACTGCCTCTATAATTGCTGCACGATTCATGAGTCTCTTAATATAGCCTGCTCCACCCGGAACATCATCATAGACAATTATGTCATATGACTGACCATTTCGATTCAAATCAAGTAACCCGTTAATGTCATTCCTTTCAATGTTGTAGGCTATGCTGATTCCATCCAGGAATGCATATAGGAATGACAATGCAATTGAATGATCTTCATATGTGCCATACATCAACAGCGGAATTTCAATTCTTACAACATCAGTCCTGAAAAGATGTCCAATATGAATTAACCGGAGTTCTTTATTGCTGCACTCCATGCCTCTCCATGTTTTATGCGTTTTGGTGATGGTCGGTGCAAACATGAATTTATTGATTTCACTGTATCCGCATTGCGGACAATAATAAAAATGTTCACGGTTCATGACGAGCAACTGATCACCTGTAGTGCTTGTCATGCGAAGCGCTCCTGGTATTTCAACCTCCTGAAGAGTATCTGTACCGCCACCAACATATGAGACTTCACCAGCATATGTTTTCTTCGGTTTTAGTCTAGAACTCTCCAGTGTTGGACCTGTCTTGAATCCCATTGTTGGAATAATAAAATACTGGTTCTTAAGTGTGTCTATAGGATGATGGCAATAGTCGCATTCCTTAGGGAAATCATTAGTTTCACTAATAAGATGGCGCCCGCACCGTTCGCATTGAACAAAATAATACCGCTTCAATTCCCCATCACGTGGTACTGTAATATATGATGAGGTGTACTTCTCACCATCTACAAGTATTTCTGATTCCGGAGCATATTCTGAAATTGCAATTTTTAAATCACGGTTTAAGTCCAGAGAAGTGTCAATAAAACCATTCTTTACAACCTGAAGATTTACCACATCAACAGGGAATCCGTATCGTGGTATGATGCCATTCCTTGACAGCGAATCTATTATGCGTTCTGATTTTATTCGCTCTACCTGTTTTGCATAATAGCCTGCATCATTGAAGTTATGTTCGCCTACAGCCTTTTCCTGAGCTTTGACATATTCATCGTAACTTCCAATGATTTGATGAACATAATCTTCCAATGTCCCATTCATTTTAACAATATCAAACCAACGGAAATCTCCATATTTATCGATGAGTTCATTGGTCAGTATTTCCTTGTCGATGTATTGTTTGAGTTCCTCCGGCCCACTCTCAATATACCGTTCAAAAGCATCGATACCGCCATTGAATACCAAAGCTTCGACATTCCCGTTATAATACTCAGAGTTTTGCCTGAAAAATGCGCCTAATGACGCCGCCAATAAATGGCGAAGGATTATTTTTTCATTTGTAACACTGAAATAAGGCGGCTTTATCACACCTGATATCAGTTGTCCCGGCTCCTCAAAGTATGTGTAATCATGGGATGTCGCACCGCAATAAGTCAGTACAAAAGCGGAACTATCCTGCCTTCTTCCGGCACGACCAGCTCTTTGGACGTAATTCGCCGGAGTTGGCGGAACGTTTCTCAGAAATACAGTCTCTAATCCTCCTAAATCAACACCCATTTCAAACGTGGTTGAACAACTGAGAACATTGATTTTTTTATCGCGGAAAAGATTCTGATACTCTTTTGCCGTGGCACGCTGAAGCTGAGCAGTATGCTCTTTTACAACTATTTTTTCAATTTTTTTATTCTTATACTCTTTCCTATAGTAGTTTCCAGCCAGTTCGACATCAGGATCAATCTCATGCAGAGTTCCATCGCAATCCGGCCTGACACAAACGTCATGGATATTGTATGGAGTCACTGAGCCGCATTTATCACATTTGTAGTACTTGCTCGTTCTTGAGTTCTTCAAGATATATTTGCCTGCAGCTATCTGGTACGCATCTCTGTTTGCATGCTTTCTGAATAGTTTGCCTTGAACGCCTATAACATTGAAGAGCAATTCCATGATTCCACGGGCTGTGTCGTCATTGCAATTGCAAACTTTTTTTACATAGGCAATTGCATTGTTCTTCCCACCGACTCTGATCGGCAGAAAGCTTAATATATTATTTGCTCTTGCGGTCGCCTGCAGCGTCAGGTAATTATCAAAGCGTCTATACTCAAGATATTCTTTGCGTTCTTCCGGCGTGAGAGTGGATTGCGAATACTCAATCGCGCTATTCATCTTGAAGGTCGTGAATATGATATTGATAAGGTTCTCAAGGTCGTTCCTATTGATATTGTACTGTCCAAACGCACTCGCTATGTCCTCATCATCAAGTTGCGATAAAATCGGTTCAAGATTCAATGCAAAATGGAACAGACCGAGCCCTTCTCCATCAAAGGAACCATTTACTTTCATCAATTCCGTTAGCACTGCAACCCATGCATGCTTCGCTGGACTCATATCACCATCAAACAATTCATTTTCTGCAATAAATTTTTCCAGTTTGGAAGCTACTTGTTCTACAGGAATATCAGCGCAATTCTCATTCTGAATCATCTCCCAAAGCAGTCGCTTGTTGAGAAAAGTTTCGTGATTGCTCTGGAAAAATATCGCGTAAAAGCTTGCCTGTTGTCTGCTGTCAGAGAATGCCAGAAACTGTTTCACGATTTCCTTTTCTTCCGTTTCTTTGGTTTTATTTGAAAAAGATAGTTTTTTGGGTTTCTCCTGTTTCTTTTCTTCCTCCGAATCTATAGATCGGTAAAGTAATTGTGACAATATTGCAGTTGCGGCATCCTTTCCGAGATTCGGTGTGCGTACTACTCCTGTATTGCTCTTATGTTTACAACAAGGGCATTCAAGAATATTGTTCTCCAATTTATAATCCTGTGCAGGGTTGTTCACATAGATTACAGTTCTACGGTATTCATCGCCGCAGTCACATTTGACGGCATTAAGATTCTTCTTATTATGGATTTCCCCGCACTTGGCACACAACTCATACTCGATTGTTGTCTCATCATCAAGATCCACCTCATCCAGATTGTCGTTGACAAGAAAGTAATCCAGTCTAAAGTTTTCTCCTTCCCCATAATTCTCATAAATATCAACGTCATCATTCTGATATAGCCTTGTCATACCAGTCTCGCGATCCTCTACAACTTTTCCAAGTATATACAGGGAATTGCAATAACGGCACGTGCCGATTTCAAACGCTCGCATGCCATTTATCCAATTTGTCTTTTTTAACGTGATGACAGGATCTTTATCCATCGTCATATATGCACCGGAAACAGCGCGCACGAAAGTATGGTATTTGATATCGAATATATTTGAGTAACCTTCGCGAGCAATATTGATTAGATGAATCAGCGCTGTCAGCTGATTGCCGTTGAATTCTTCCAAATCATACAGTAACGTCCGAAAAGTAATTGATGAACTGCGAAGTGCTCTATAGATGCGATGCACATTCTTATCACGCAACAACAATCTGTATAAACAGGTGCTCGCGTTCTGTATATCTTCAACGTCACAATATTTTGAACAGATAGTTTTAATCTGCTCCAGATTGCTTGTGTCTGAATCCAGTGTCACATAGTCGTCCGGTTCAACTGCATATGACGCCAATGATGAATCCAGATGCTTCCGATTTGCGAAGATAATGTCATTCACTTCATACTCTGCGCTCGTCAGATTACGCGCAAATTCTAGGATTTCATCTTCTGACTCTCCCTGTTGACCTAACGTTGCTGATGTCAAAATGAACTTCGGCTTATTAGTGGTCAGTCCTGTAACTCTACGGAGAAGAAGAGCAACTTCAATTGCTTTTGCACCAGCATATGTATGTGCTTCGTCTAGCACAACATACTTCCAGTGTGTAAGATTCTGTGGCTGGAAGAGCATGCTGTCGTTCGGTCTTATCAACAAGTACTCAAGCATGGAATAATTGGTGAAGAGCAAATGCGGTGGCCGTTCACGTATTTCTTCTCTGGAAATCAGCTCATTATCCGGAATCTGATACCCCAACGTATGCTTTGATTCTGCACGGGTTCGTTTATCGGCTTTCTCCGGTGTATCGCCTGTAAAGTATCCAAAGGTGATTGACGGATAAGACTGGAGAATACTGCGCACTCTATCCATCTGGTCATTTACAAGCGCATTCATTGGATAGAGCAAAATGGCCCGAACTCCATCCGGGTTGTCTCCTTTTTCAATATCCTTCATTATTTCATTTAAGATTGGGTACAAAAAACTCTCGGTTTTTCCTGAACCTGTACCTGTCGTAATGACAAGGCTTCTTCCTGCTGCAACCTTCTCCATAGATCGTTGCTGGTGATCGTATAGTTTTAAGTCCAGATTCACTCCGCTTAGCTTTCTGAATTCTTTTGAAACAATGCCTCTCTCGATTAGCTCATTAAGAGAATCTCCAGTTTTAAACGGCGTTGTCATCGATAGATATGGGCCTTTATACAGATCCTCAAGTTCCAGTTCTTTTGAAAACTTTGAGGAATAGGCGGCGTCCCCGAAATCAAACGTTGATTTTAAATACTCTCTGTATTCCTGTTCTATAAACTGTGCCTGTTCTATTGGAGTTTTTCTACTCATTATCGGTCCCTTTCAAATCAATGGTATACGAATAAATATCTATTGCATTTGGATTATCGTAATCCATATGGATAGTGTTTCTGTTGAAGTCAAGTAATAGCCCGTCTCCCTCAAATGTGATTGCCGCCTCCATAGTAAACGCCATAGGTTCACCCAAATATTCAATCTCTACTTCCTCTGCTCCTGAAACCTTCCAGAACTTTCCGTCCCGTTTTCGCAGTATGCGTCCCTCAAATATGCCCTCTCCCAGGTATTTTGCAATTTTTACATATGTCCTTGTAAGATCCCATTCATTGCGTTCAAGCACTTTGTCTGTCATCGAGTATTGTTCGTATTCAACCCGCGGTATTAGTGCTTTAATCCCAATCAAATCCTCAAATGAAAATGAACAGAGCGGTAATGTGCCCAATTCCCGCTCCTTGTTTAAGGTGAATCCCTTTGCTGCTTCATAGAACTGCATAAAAAACGGTGTTAATGGGCGCAGTTTTCTTATGACTAATGGACGCGAAGTGTTAATATTATCGTTTTCCAGAATGGTGGATCCATCGCTATTAACAATCCTGTACCCAACGGTTCCCTTTCCAAGGAACGATGCATTGATTCTAATAGCATCTGATGCCGGATCATTGTAAACATGTGTATTATTCCAATCAAGGAGGCATTTGTTATAGCAGTTTACTCTTTTTGCCACACTAACCGGTCCTTGCAATTCCAGCTGCACATAATCATGTTCTGCCTTATATGAAACCAATGCGCCTATCTGGCATGAATATGTTCCTCGATGTTCTTGCAGAGGTATTTCATCTAGAATACCGCCATATTTATCCTTGATTCGAATTAACTGATAATCACCGCCTCTTATATCAATCTGACTTGTGGATTTGATATCTTCAATCCACAATGGTTCGTTAAACGAATGCCATCCATGCAAGTCAACTTTATATGCAGCTATTCCGGCGTCAATTACAAGCCGATTCATGTCTTGGCCACCCTTTTCGGTGAGAGTAAGCGCCACGGCATCGGGCAAATCAAGCTCGAAACTACTAGATTCAACAAGTCCACTCTTCACATCAATAAGATAACGATTGTCATCAATTTGAAGTGCTTCAATTTCAAAACCAGGATCCAGTGCAATGGAAAACTCCGCGTTTTTCAGTGTTTTTCCTTCTCGGACGTTAAAAGCGGCAATGTCATAGACTCCTGGTTCTGATATGTCCAACTCAACTTGATAGTGATTAAGAGTACCTCGTGTCCTCTGAACGAATTGCATCTCACTCATTCTGTATCTCTTGTTGTTGATTTGGATTCCTACGTTATCCGGATCTTCCACACTTTCAAAGGAAATGCTCTTTATTTCATGGAAGAGCGGCAAATAATTGTCCTGTCTTTGCAAATACTGTCTGCTAATTACCTCGCCTTCAATACCAGGCTTCATTTCCTCAGTGAAACTAATCACATGATCACCCAGATAAATGACTGTATCCTCGTCCACATTCTGCGCAATCGAAACCTGATAGTTATCAGTTCCAAACACTTTTTCAAGTTCACTATCATCACAATTGTGCACAATATAAACCGTGCCTTCATAGAAGTGGTTATTCCGTACTTCATTTCCATTCATGTCAAACAGAATAAACTGTCTGTTCAGTTTATCCTGACTGTCATAAATGATTCTATTCCCCTCACACAGGACATATTTAATTGCATTCAGTGGGCAACTGATTTGAATATCTTTTGCGCGTACCTGATATCCTCCGATGATTTCATAGATTTCCGGATTTTGATCTTCATATATGACCGAATCACCACTATACACCTTTATACTTATAGCGGAGTAATCATCGACTCCATGGACATTGTGCACCGGTGGGCAAAGCCAAATCTTGCCTTCACTAAAACTAAATACCGGCGTCCAGCGTGCACGCTTCGTCCCAGATCGTCCCTTTCCCGGAGCATCACCTGCATCATTTAGTCTCTTCTGCCATTCCGTATACCCCTGCGTATAATATGAATTCTCAAGTTCCGGAGTCTCATCGTCCCAGTATGCCTTTTCAATGATTTCAAGTAGCTCCTTGCTTAGATGAATAATTGCATCCCGACGTTCCTCGTCCTGAATGACGCATTTTGTTGCCTTTGTCAGTTTATATGTCTTGCTTGTGACGTTCAATTCAAGATCATCCGTGTCTTCTGACAGTTTGTCTTTCAATCCATCATATACAAATGTCAAATCATCAAAAATGGTATCAGTAAGTGTATAGCCGAAATTCAACCTGTAAATATCAAACAGGAATTCGTAAAAATCAGGAAGATAGTACTGCGGAACCAAGGCATTCATCATCACGTAATTGATGACACGCCCTCCGGACTCAATGTCATTTGGCGTGAGCCGCGCAACTAGTTCACGAATCATAGAGTTGATTCGTTGTGGCGAATAATTCTGGTAGATAGGACTATACTGCTCCTCCACATGTGGATAGAATGATCTGTCATATGAAAGCAACGCGATGATTGCAAGAGATAGAAATACGGTGGAAGTCTGTTTCTGATTACCTACTCCCGAATATGAGGACAAAATATTCTTTAATTCCCGCATTGCCTCATAATGGATATCCTCAAGCAATTCTTTGTCATCAATAAGCTCAATAATATCCTGACCGATATTCTCCTGTCTTATGATTTTTCTTTTGATTGCATCTACCTTTGAACGTTTCTTGAATTTGCTTGAGAGATTCGTAAATGTCTGGAGCAATTGTTCTTGTTCATCTTCTGAGATGTAATCATCCTCTAGAACATTTTCTATTATTGCTCGCGTTTTATCATATATTTCACGGCCTTGCAGTTCCGTGTTTTCGCTCAGCCATTTTTTTAGGTTTGTTGCTTCTTCGAGGTTGATTATCTGATCACTTGTAATTCCCTCTATGATTCCATTCAGGATAAAGTAACTGCGGTAAGTATCCATATCATTTGTCTGATATGGTTCCAAAAACTCGAACAGCTGGTCCCTTTCCTCATCAGTGATGACACCATCTTCAAGAATATCTTTCAGCAGTATAACTGCCTGAACAATGGCTTCATTCTCTGCGTCACTATTTTCTTCGACCCAATGAGTCAGCAGATTAATTTCTTTCTCGTTGATAACACCATCGTAATTAATTCCGTTGATGATTCCAAGAAGTTCGTCAATTCTCTTCATAACAACATCCTTCTGAATTAATCTTAATTTACTTGAATATTCTTTATTTAATTGTACTCTACAACCGCTCAGCTTTCTATGAAAAAACACTTTCTAAGCAACGGTTGAATGAAGAACTAAACCTCGACTGAAATATCGCTCAATAACACATCGACTCTCTGAGGTGTGAAAAAAGGCCTTTTAAGAGGTGCTTTTTCACAGTTTTCGTAGTA
>Ga0310695_10010750_pt1 | contig 13285 bp, 10 predicted proteins | sample RumenRJG_04DNA_FD_203882 | JGI IMG/M metagenome (GOLD analysis project Ga0310695, IMG submission 203882) | Bovine rumen microbial communities from Lethbridge, Alberta, Canada - RJG_04 (v2) (version 2) | ecosystem: Host-associated > Mammals > Digestive system > Stomach > Rumen | place: Canada...
TCGGCACAAGAAGAAGAAACAGTTATATCTGTGGAAATTGATTATACTGAAATGAAAGAGTTAAGAGAAAATGTAAAAACTCTTTCTGACAGACACGACAAATACTTATTGGAGGAATAATGAAACAATTTATAAAATTATTTATCATATTTTTTGTATTTTTAATCAGTGCAAATATGTCTTTCGGAGCACATTTAAGTTCAACCGTTCATTCATCACCGCTTAATCAAACATCAACCTTAGCAATCTCTGTTAAAGAAGTTAATACGGGAAAATCGGTTTTTGAATACAATGAAAAGAAACTTCTTCACCCTGCATCAACATTGAAAGTATTTACAACAATTCCCGCTTTGGATACTCTTGAAAAAAGTTATAATTTTAATACCGATTTTTATATATACGGAAACAATTTATATGTAAAACTTTCGGGAGACCCTCTTTTATCTTCAGAAAATCTTAAAAATGTTTTAAAAGATATTAAAACAGCAGGATACAAAAACTTTAACAATGTTTATGTTGATGATTCCGTAATGGATAATGTAGAATTCGGTGTAGGCTGGATGTGGGACGACGGAACAAATCCTAGTATTAGAAAATTCAGCGCTTACAATCTTGACGATAATGTTGTAAATATCGGAGTAACCGTTCAAAACGGACAAATAAATATTGATAAAACAAGTATTTATCCTGTTCCCGTTATAAATAACGTAATAACGGGAAATAAAAATTCTCTTACGGCAGTAAGACACGATTGGGTTTCACCCGATATTATCTGTATAAAAGGAACTGCAAAAGATTCAACTTCAATTAAAGTTCCTGTAAATAATATGCAAAAATATTTTAATTACAGACTTTTAGCTATTTTAAAAAGATTAAATATAAAAGTCGTAAATGATATTGTATTAAACGGAACGGTTCCCGCTCAAGCAAAGAAAATAGGCGGGATTTCACATCCGTTGGAATTAGTTCTTCCGACAATTTTTAAAGAAAGTGATAATAAAAACTGCGAAACGGTTGTAAAAGTAGCAGGCGGCGTAAGTGAAAATTCTACGGGAACTTTAGCAAATTCCTTAGATTTATTTTATGACTATTGGAATTCAAAAGGAATTGATACTTCCGATTTAATTATTGCAGATTTCAGCGGAGTAAGCAGAAATAATCTGGTAACGGTTGATTTTATGACAAATGCTCTTAATTCCGTTTATAAAACAAAAGGGGCTGAAGAAATGGAAGAATTATTGGCTCAACCGGGTGACGGAACCTTATCAAACAGATTATTAAATCTTAGAGGAAGTGTTTGGCTTAAAACAGGAACACTTGAAAACATAAGCGGAATTGCGGGATATGTAAAAAACGACAAAGGAAAAGTTTATTCCGTTGCAATACTTATCCAAAACTTCAATTGTCCCGTAAAGCAGATAAAAGAATTTGAAAATGAAATTATAACTTTAATAAAGAATTTATAATCTTTTTAAGTATATCTTTCGGGTAATGACAAAAAGCAATAAAAACAATATATTCTCCCTTGTAATAAAGGGAGATTTTTTATGCAGGAATTTAATCAATTATACAAATGTAATGTTTGCGGGAAAATGGTCGAAGTGGTTTTGGACGGAGCAGGGGAACTTGTTTGCTGCGGTCAGCCGATGGAAAAAATAAATTCTAAACAGACAGAGGGTGAATTTTCGGAAAAACATCTGCCCGTTATGGTTACAGAAGATAATAAAAAACTTGTAAAAATCGGCAGCGAACCGCACCCGATGAGTGAAGAACATTACATTATGTTTGTCGAGGCTTTTTCTTTAGACGGAAAATATATGAAACGAACTTATTTAAATCCGGGAGAAAAGCCCCAAATGGAACCGGAGTGTTTATGCAGAACCGTTCAGGCTCGGGCATGGTGTAATTTACACGGACTTTGGGAAAGTATAACTTCAATCAAATAATTTTTTAACGGACAGAAAATTCTGTCCGTTTTTTAATTTATTATTTTTATCTTAAAGTATCGTAATATTTTATAAATTCTCAAAAGCTAAATGATAAAAGGATTTTTAGGGTTTAAAAATATTTTTATCGAATTTAAAAAAAATAAAAAATGCCTTGATAACTTGTGTTTGGTACAATAATTTACAAGTAAGGGTGATATAGTGAGTTTATGACAGATAAGACATCAAGTGCATTAAAAAATTTAAATAAAAAAATTGACGGTCTTCAGATAGATAAAGCGTTATCTGAAGAATTAAAAGAAGAAATAAAAGTTTTATTGGAAAATACACCGTCAAATTCTGTTGAAAATCAACTTGAACAATTAAATTCAAGACTTGATTCCATAGACAACAATAATACTTCTTTGAAAGATTCTATTCATGATTTTGTAAAATCATCCTCTAAAACTCTTGAAGCAATAGCAAAAGGTGGTTCGGAAGAAGTTCCCGACAGATTAAAAGAGTATTTGCTTGAAATTGTCGGGAAAATAGAAGGTTTAAAATCATCAATATCAAATTCTTCAGTTTCTGAAGTTTCTGAAGAAGGTCAATTAAAGGATTTAAAAAAAGAATTAAATTTCTTACAAAATGAAATTGAAACTACTTTAAATAAACAATTGACTGAAATCGGTGAAAATGTTGAAGGAATTGTTTCAGATATAAAAAATCAATTGGATAGTTTTAAAGAAATTATTGATAATGATTCTGAAAAACTGATAATGGAAGTTTTAAGCGACATCAAGCAATTAAAAACTGATACGTTAGAACTTTCGGGAAGTTTAAAAAGTATTGATGAAAAGTCTGAAAAAATTACGGAAGATACTTTAAATAAGATTATTGAACATTCTAAATCAGCAAATGAAAAGGTTTTAAATCAACTTACCGAAATCAAAAAAGTTACTGCAAAATCAGAGGAAGTAGAGAATACTAGTAAAGAATCCGTAGAAGTTTTAAAGCACGAACTTTCTGTATTAAAGAACAATATTCACGGTCAAATCAGAGATGTTTTAAGCAAAATTTTAGTTCAAGACGAAATTAAATTCCTTTGCGAAGAAGCCATTTCAGGTATAAAAAGCGGTAATACCGAAATCAATGTTGTTAGAAAACACTTGAAAGATATGAAATCAGGTGATGAAAAACAATCAGTGATATTAGCAGAAACGAGAAATATTATTAGCGAACTCGGAAATTATGCATCTGAAAGCAGTGACAAAATTGATATGATTTACGACAATTTGTCAATGGTAAACACTTGGGCAAGTTCTTCCGATGCAATATCACACGGATTTGAAGATTTATGCCAAGATTTTGAACTGACATCTGACAAAGTCGACATTATTTATGAAAACCTTACTTTCATAAATGAATGGGTTAAGACACTAGATAAATTCTCAAAAGATATAGAAGAATTGAAAAATAGTTGCAGAGGTGAAATAGACCTTCCGCAAAAAGTAAATGAAATATATGAAAATATAAATGCCGTAAGAGAATGGAGTAAAAAAGCCGATGCACTTGCTTTGCAAGTAAAAGCACTCTCCGTTCAAATAAGCGAAACTGAAAGTTCCATAAATGCACAAAATTTGAATGAAATTAAAAAACTTTTTGTTCAAATGAACGACAATATCTCAAATATGAACACAAGAAATAACAAAATGATTATCGAATCCGATAAGTCTAACGAAATGATGAGAGAACAGCTTAAAGATTTGGAATCATTAATTTCTTCTTTTGCGGAAAAATCAGAAAGTTTAGGGATAGAAGATTTAAAACAAAAAATAGTAGAATTAAAAGAATGTTCTATACAAAATACAGAATTTGAAAATATCGTATCACAATCATTTACATATCTTGCAGAATGGATTGATGCGGCAGGTTCAACATTAAATTCAATAAAAAGTGATGTATTAAATCTTCAGGAAGCATCTAAGAATCAATTTGAAGCTATTGAAGAAGTGAAGAATGCACCTGTTCCCGAAAATCCGGCCGTTCCTGTTATATTACAGGAATTACAAAATATTTCGGCATATATTAACAAAAAAATTGAGGAAGAATCTCAAAAAACTCCTGAAATTGATTTTGATGGAATGAGAACTCTTATTGAATATATAGCCACACAAACAGGAGAGCAAAGTATAAAATCGGACGATATCGAAAAATATAATCAACTCTCTGCAAAAATTGAAAATCTTGAAACAAAACTTTCTTCTTGTGATGAAAAAATATCATCTTTTGAAACACAATTATCATCATTAGAATCAAAAGTATCATCTTTTGGAACACAAATATCATCAATAGAATCACAAGCGGCATCTTTGGGGGTACAAATGTCGTCATTTGAATCACAAATGAATTCTTTTAAAACGGCAATAACTTCTTTTGAAATACAAATTTCTTCTTTTGAAAAATATATGTCAAAATTGGTTGATTATTTAGAAGAAGATTAATCTAATTTTTCAAAAATTTTTCTTAAAATTCCGTTATTTTCTTTGAGTAATTGTTCCGATTTTTCAAAGTCGCAGCCGTATTTAATGTTTAATATTGCGTGTTTAATCTTGTAGTTATTGTTTTTTAGGACTTCTAAAGATTTTTCTTCCGCAACTTTACAAATATCGGCAACAATCCTTGCGGCTCTTAATTTTAGTTTTTCATTGGTTGGTTTAACGTCTATCATATAATTTTTATAGACTTTACCGATTTTTACCATTGAAGCAGTCGTTAACATGTTCAAAATTAATTTTTGAGAAGTTCCGGCTTTCATTCTTGTAGAACCGCTTATAACCTCAGCACCTGTTTCAGCGCAGATAAAAATATCTGCATATTGTTTAGTTTTGGCATCAGGGTTTGAAGTCACGGCAATAGTTTTGCAGCCTGTTTCTTTTGCAAGACGCAAAATTTCCACGACATAAGCGGCATTTCCGCTTGCGGAAATTGAAACTATTGTATCGTTTTTGCTTATATTTTGTTTTTTAAAATCTTCCTGTGCCAAATCGATTTTATCTTCCGCACCTTCAATTGCATGTCTTAAAGCCCTGTCACCGCCTGCGATAACTCCTAGAACCATTTCTTCGGGTACGGAAAATGTAGGGGGACATTCAGAAGCATCTAAAACTCCTAATCTGCCGCTTGTTCCTGCCCCAAAATATATTAATCTTCCGCCTTTTTGAAAATTTTCTGCAATTATATCGACTGCTTTTGCAATTTGAGGAAGAACTTTTTGAACGGATAAGACAGCATTAAAATCTTCTTTATTTATCATTCCGACAATTTCTTCAGTAGAGGAAATATCAATATCCAGAGTATTTTGATTAATTTTTTCGGTAGAAGATAAGGACATTATTTTATTTCCTCAACACCTTTTCCGATAGTCCTTAAATTTTCAACAAACCAAAATTCATCAGGCTCAAATTTTATATCAAAATGATTATTCAAAATAAAGAAAGTAGGTCCGCTTCCTGACATAAGAGAATTTTTAACAAATCTTTTCATATTGTTTATAGGGTGGTATTTTTCACGTAAAGGTAATTCTAAATCATTGTGTAATAAATTAATATCAAAACCGCCTCTAACAATTAATTGAGTTAATTCATTCGTATAATCTCTATATTCTTTTCCTTGATGTGAATCATATTCATCGTATGCTTCTTTTGCACTTATTTGAAAATTCTTTACTTTAACCAAAGAGATTGGAGATTCAACAAAGGGAATCGGTCTGATTTTTTCTCCTCTTGAAGTACATATTGCACAACCGCCTCTGTAACAAAAAAAGACATCAGAGCCTGTTTCGGCACATAAACCAGCCATTTCTTCGTAGGAAAATTTTTCATCAAACAATTTATTTAAAGCAAATAAAGTTGCGGCTGCATCGGAACTTCCGCCTGCAAGCCCTGCCGCTATGGGAATATTTTTTTCAATATAGCATTTTATTTTTACATTTGAAATTTCTGCTTTTTCAAGATATCTAGTTATTGCTTTATAAACAAGATTGCTTTCATTATAAGGAATTTCATCACTGTTTCCTGAAAGTTCTATTTGAATTTCTTCTGCTTCTTCAAGGGAAAAAGTAAGGAAATCGTATAAGTTTACCGTATGCATAATACTTTTTATATCGTGGAAACCGTCTTCTCTACGATTTAAGACTTCTAACGTCATATTAATTTTCGCAGGTGCTTTAACTTTTATTTCTTTCATAAATTTTCTTTCAATTTTTCGGATAATCTGCCTATTTGTTCTATTGAGAGGGTTTCACCTCTTACTGTTTCGGAAATTGACAATTCTGCTAAAGTTTTTTGTACGGCTTCTTTTGAAAATCCGCCATTTACGAGTGAATTTTTAATATTTTTTCTTCTTGTTCCAAAACAAGCTTTTGAAACTTTTTTAAAGAAGTTATAGTCACTTAATTTAAGCACAGGTTGTGTATGAACGTCAAATTTTACTACTGCCGAATTTACTTTCGGAGCGGGGAAAAAGCACTTTGCGTTAACAAATTCAACTATTTCGGTATCTGCATAAAAATTAGATAAAATTGTTAATAATCCGTATGCTTTTTCGGGAGAATTTTCGTTGGCAGTTATTCTGAGGGCTGCTTCATATTGAGTCATCATAACAATTTCAGATATAGAATTTCTGTTTTTGTTGTCTAAATCATCAACTTCACCCAATAAATGTGCAATAATCGGGCTTGTAATATAATACGGTATATTTGCCACAATTTTAATATTTTTACCGAATTGAGACAAATCAGTTTTTAAAATATCCGCATGAACTATTTTTAGATTATCTGCCCTTATTTTTTGAAGTTCTTTTATCATGTCTTCATCAAGTTCAATGGCGACAACTTCTTTTGCATATTTAACAAGTTGTTCCGTCACAAAACCAAGACCTGCACCTATTTCAACTACTATATCATCAGAAGTTATATCAGCAGTTTCCAAAATTTTATCAATTATTTCGGAATTTATTAAAAAATTTTGACCGAGTCTTTTTTTCGCTCTGTATTGTTTTGCTCTTTCAAAGTAATTCATAACTTATATAATAATACAAATTTTTTTGAAACAAAATCAGTTATTTTTCGTCAAAAATATCGGAAGTATGGAGTGTAAAAATGGAAAATATTATTTATTCTAAAACCGATGAAAATTTTTGCGAAAACGAAGAAAACGAAAAGCAGACTTTCAGTACAATTGTCTATAAAGATGACCTTCTTCAATCATATTTAAAAGATATAGGAAAAATAAAACTGTTAAAACCATCTGAAGAGAGAGAACTTGGAAAACTGATTTCTTTGGGGGATATGAATGCAAAAAGAAAATTAGTCAGGGCAAATTTAAGACTTGTTGTAAGTATTGCCAAAAAATATACGGGACAGGGTGTGTTGTTTCTTGATTTGGTTCAAGAGGGTTCTCTCGGTTTAATAAGAGCGGCTGAAAGATTTGATTATAAGAAAGGGTTTAAATTCAGCACTTATGCTACTTGGTGGATAAAACAGACGATAGTAAGAGCAATTGCAAATAATTCAAAATTAATCAGAATACCTGTTCATATGGCTGAAAAAATAAGAAATTTGAAAAAAGTTGTGAATGAATTAACCGAAAAATTGGACAGAGAACCGTTTCCGAGTGAAATTGCGTTAAAAATGAATCTACCCGTAAGAAAGGTTCAGACTATTTTGAATGCAATTCAAAAAGAACCCGTAAGTTTAGAAACTCCCGTTACAGATAATTTAACAATAGGTGATTATATTGAAGATGAAAACTCGGAATTTCCCGAAAACAGAATTCAAAAATACTTTTTGAAAAAAGATTTATCTCTTTTATTACAGGAATTAAGTGAACGTGAACAAAAAATTCTTATTGAGAGGTTTGGTATAAATGATGGCAAACCAAAAACGCTTGAAGAACTCGGAAAAAAAATCGGTTTTTCAAAAGAAAGAATAAGACAGATAGAAAATATTGCCGTTACAAAACTTCGTTTTTCAAAAAAGAAAACTGAAATGACTGATTATCTTAATTAACCTTTTAATAAAATTTAATTTAAATTTTGAAAATAAATTTTTATTATCATGATATAATCATTTTATATTCGAGTCTGAAATTATTAATGGTTATAAATGAAATTAAAAAAACTTTATTTTCGTTGTTTGCAGCAACTGTTTTGCTGACAAGTTCGGCATACGCAGATGTTGTTATTCCTAAAAAATATATAAATTATTTTTATAATAATTCCGCACAATTAGAAATTCCTTCCGTAACTATGCAAACAAGCGGTTATTTCAACCAACTTCAATCGTATCAACAAGGATTTCAAAGCATGGATACTTATATGACATTGAAGAAGTCCGAAAGAGTTGAATTGAGAGAAAAAAGAAAAGAATTATCAAATTTAAATGACAATGCAGTTTTGACACCCAAGAGAATTGTTGATGAATACAGAGGAATTTGGGTAAGACCTTATGCGGGAATTGAAAATGTTCAATTGAAGAACGGACCTAATGTTTCAAATATTTCTTACGGAACTTATTTAGGTTTTGACACTGAAATGGTAGAATTCGGCAAAGGTTGGAGCGGGAATGTCGGTTTATACGGCGGTTACAACGGTTCTCACCAAACTTATGACGGAATCGGTATTTATATGAACGGCGGAACTTTTGGTGCAGTAGGTTCTGTTTACAAAGGTAATTATTTTGCAGGATTAACAACAAGTTCAAGTGCTCATACAGGAACTGCTTCTTCTAAAACAAATGATTATGACGTAATCGTAATTGCATCAGGTGTTGCGGCAAAAACAGGTTATAATTTTGAATTTAAAAAAGGTTCGTTTATTATTCAGCCGAGTTTCGGAATGTCATATACTTACGTTGATTCTTTTGATTATAATACTTCTTTTGGTTTAAAAGTTTCTCCTGATTGCATAAATGCAATTCAACTCGAACCGACATTAAAATTTATATGGAATATGAGAAATAATTGGCAATCATACGCAATGGTCAGCGGTGATTGGAATTTGATGGGAGATACAAGAGTTGATATTGCCTCTTATCAACTTCCTAAAGTTTCAGTTAAACCATACGTAAAATATGGTGTAGGAATTCGTAAAAAATGGAATGACAGATTTGCACTTTCCCAACAAACTTTTGTTTACAACGGCGGAAGAAACGGTGTCGGCTTTAATGTTGATATGAAAATGGCTGTCGGGAAAAAATAATTTTTAGGGAATTATTTTTTCATTCCTGTCAATTTTACAAATTCTGGAATAATTTGTTGCCAAACCTCTTTTGAAGGGTGTATTTTATCCCAAGTAAGATATTTTCTTTCTAATATATCTTTTCCGCATTTTAAATCACTTGTGTATATTAATTGAATATTATTCTTTTTACAGATTTGGTCCAAATTTTTGTTATGTTCAATATTGTTTATATCTCTGCCATTTAAATTATCATCGTAAAATAGTATTATAAATTTAGAGTTTGGATATTTTGTTTTAATTTCTTCCGATAATTTTGTTATTATTGCACCAAGCAGTAAATAATCTTTTTCTTTATCTTCTTTTATTCTCAAGTATTCATCATAAAGTCTAAAAGTATATGAAGAATATAAAAGGTATTGTAATTTATTTAATTTGACAAAATGTAAATTATTATTTTTATCCAAATTATATTTTGCGGAAAATTCGTTGTAGATATGGTTTGGGATATAGCATTTATTCCTTCTGATATGATCATCAAGGAAAATATAGACAAAATATTTTGCATCAGGGATTTCTTCTTTTATGTTATCTTTACTCATAACATATAATGCGGAAGCCGTACCCATTCCGGGAATAGATTTATTATATACGGTTGTTTTAAGGTATTTTGCCAATTGACTGCTCGGAGTGTCTTCATAATCCAAACACGCACCGATAGCATAAGAACAACCTAATATAACTATTGATTTATTATCTGTTCCTTTATATTTATAAGGAGGTAAAAAATTGTATTTATCTTCAATATTATTTAAGTTTTTAAAAGATATCCAATTTGTCCATTGGTCACCATCTACTATTAATCGATAATACCTGCAAAATATTATCAAAAAAGAAATAAGTTCTATTAAAAACAGTACTGAAATTAAACCTATTATGTTAATCGCTATAATTTTTTTCAATTTTTTCATATATTTAACTCGAATTAAAATATTAAAAATACAATACTTTTCATTATTATAACAAAATTATATTAAAATAAAAAAGAGGAGCGGTTTTATCCGTTCCTCTTTTAATATTTGTTTGAAATGAAATTATTTTGAAGCGCCTGCTTTTTCAATAATTTCTTTTTCAACGTTCGCAGGAACTTGTTCGTAGCACTTGAATTCCATTGAGAATGTGCCTCTTCCTTGCGTATTTGAACGTAAGTCAGTTGCATAACCGAACATATTTGCAAGAGGAACGATTGCTCTTACAATTACGTTTCCAGTGTTACCGAGAGGTTCTTGACCTTCAACACGTCCACGACGTCTTGAAATGTCACCGATAATTGTTCCCGTAAATTCATCAGGAATTTCGATTTCAACTTTCATCATAGGTTCAAGGATACAAGGTCTTGCCTTACGGCAGCCTTCTTTAATAGCCATTGAACCGGCAATTTTGAATGCCATTTCAGATGAGTCAACTTCGTGGTATGAACCGTCATAAAGTTCAACTTTAACGTCAATCATCGGATATCCTGCTAAGATACCGCCTTCGAGGGCTTCTTCCATACCTTTTCTTGCAGGTTCGATGTATTCTTTCGGAATAGCACCACCGACGATTTTGTTATCAAATACAAATCCTGCATTTTCTTCGGCAGGTGAAATTCTGATTTTAACGTGACCGTATTGACCTTTACCACCTGATTGACGAGCGAATTTAGAATCTTGATCAGCATTTCCGAGAATTGTTTCACGGTAAGCAACTTGAGGTTGACCAACGTTTGCATCAACTTTGAATTCTCTTAAAAGTCTGTCAACGATGATGTCGAGGTGAAGTTCGCCCATACCTGAAATAATTGTTTGACCTGTTTCGTTATCAGTCTTAACTCTAAATGAAGGATCTTCTTCAGCGAGTTTTTGAAGAGCGATACCCATTTTATCTTGGTCTGCTTTTGTTTTAGGTTCAATAGCAACCGAGATAACAGGTTCGGGGAATTCCATTTTTTCCAAGATGATAGGTGCTTTTTCGTCGCAAAGAGTATCACCTGTTGTTGTATCTTTCAAACCGACTGCTGCACAAATGTCGCCTGCAAATACTTCTTGAATTTCGTTTCTTTGATCAGCATACATTTGAACAAGTCTTGAAATACGTTCTTTTTTGCCGTTAGTAGCGTTCAAAACGTATGAACCTGAAGTTAATTTACCTGAATAAACTCTCAAGAATGTTAAACGACCTACGAAGGGGTCTGTCATAACTTTGAAAGCAAGTGCTGAGAAAGGTTCATCGTCTGATGAATGTCTTTCAACTCTTGAACCGTCTTCAAGTTCACCTTCAATTGCTTTTACATCGAGAGGTGAAGGCATGTAATCGATTACGGCGTCTAACATCAATTGAACACCTTTGTTCTTGAATGCAGTACCGCAAGTTACGGGAACGATTTTGTTTTCGCAAGTTGCTTTTCTTAATACTCTCTTGAGTTCTTCAACGGTAGGTTCTTCACCTTCGAGGAACTTCATCATTAAATCATCATCAAATTCAGAGATTTTTTCAATCATATCTGCTCTGTATTGTTTTGCTTTTTCGAGCATGTCTGCAGGGATTTCTTCATCTCTGATATCTGTTCCGAGGTCGTTGGTGTAGATTTCTGCTCTCATGTTCATCAAGTCAACAAGACCTGTGAATTTGTCTTCTGCACCGATAGGTAATTGGATAGGAACAGCATTTGCACCTAAACGAGTTTTAATTTGTTCAACAACACGATAGAAGTCAGCACCTGTTCTGTCCATTTTGTTAACGAATACCATACGGGGAACTTCGTAGCGGTTTGCTTGTCTCCATACGGTTTCTGATTGTGATTGAACACCGCCTACTGCACAGAATACAGCGACCACACCGTCTAAAACACGGAGTGAACGTTCAACTTCAACCGTAAAGTCAACGTGGCCCGGAGTATCGATAATGTTAACTCTGTGACCTTTCCATTCTGCTGTTACTGCAGCGGATTGGATTGTGATACCACGTTCTCTTTCTTGATCCATAAAGTCGGTTACTGCTGCACCATCGTGAACTTCACCGATTTTGTGGGTTTTTCCTGTGTAAAATAAAATACGTTCGGTAGTAGTTGTTTTACCTGCGTCGATGTGCGCAGCAATACCGAAGTTTCTGATTTTCTCTAACGGGACTTGTCTTGGCATTTTCTTATTCCTTTATTCTTACTATTGTTATCCGTTTTGCATTATTGCTAAAAAAATTTTCACATAAAAATAAAAAAATTCCAAATAAATTCTATAAACATGTTACATATTAGCAATTTAAAAAGATATTATTAAATAAGGTGCGTATAAACGCACCTTAAAATACCAATAAAAAAATATTTTATTTAGTTATTATTTTCCATACGGAATCTTTTACATGTTCAATTTTGTCATAGGGTGTAATCGGCTCTTTATTTTTTACGTATGCCCCCATTTGATATTGAACATTTGCCTCTTCATCAGTAAGATAATCCGTTGCCGTCCAAACGGAATCAGACTCTTTTAGTCCTGTTGCTTCTGCAAAACCGTGACAGCCCGACATTCTGTAAGTGTTTAAAACCACTCTTACGGGAGTTTTTCTGTCAAGAAGATTTTCTCCGTTTATTTTTGCGGAAACAACTCTTTTTCCTTCGGGTTTTGTCAAATCAAAAACGTAATCTATTCCGTAAAAAGTATCGACACCGTGTTCTGATTGGTCTGATTTTATTGCCGCTTTACCTTTTTTGTTAATTTCCAATTTATCCGCAACGGCACTCATCCAAGCGTATAATTGTTCGGGTTTCATATCAGCCATACACAAAATATTATTGGAAAATCTGTATATCATGGCAAGTTCAAATACCGAAATCTGAATGTTATCTTTAGGAACAAAAATTATTTTATTGTCAGAATCAACTGCAGCCACGGAACTTGCAACAGAAACTTCCGCTCCTTTAATTCCTTTGTCTTTATAATTTTGCCATGATGACCATATTTGTGCTTTATGTACAAAATTATTTACGTGTGTCTGATTTAATAAAAGGTCTGCATTTGTTTTATTTTTTGTTTCCCTGGTAATATTATTCCAACCGCCTCTAAAATAGCCTAAAGGTGTTGCATAGA
>Ga0310695_10010751_pt1 | contig 13284 bp, 9 predicted proteins | sample RumenRJG_04DNA_FD_203882 | JGI IMG/M metagenome (GOLD analysis project Ga0310695, IMG submission 203882) | Bovine rumen microbial communities from Lethbridge, Alberta, Canada - RJG_04 (v2) (version 2) | ecosystem: Host-associated > Mammals > Digestive system > Stomach > Rumen | place: Canada...
TTATCGTTGACGGCAGCAGGAATTGAAAATGCTGTATCTGTTCCGATGGGAAAGAATAATTTTAATTGGATCAATACCTGTTGGGATTTTTTGCAGCATTTCTCGAAAATTATTGTATTTGGGGACAATGAGAACGGACAAATAACACTTGTTAATGAAATTGCTCAAAAATTAAAAAGGCATCAGATACTTGTTGTCAGGACAAGCGATTATCAGGACATGAAAGACGCTAATGATATTTTGCGGAATGTTGGTGTGTCAGCATTGGTTCAGGCTGTAAATAATGCTAAATCGCTTCAAGTTGACAGGATCACATCACTTGCTGATATTAAATCGGTGGATATTTCAGAAATGCCGCACTTCTCCACAGGTATAGCTGAAATTGATAAGCTGACAGGAGGATTTTTTGAGGGACAGCTCATTATCTTATCGGGCAAACGAGGAGAGGGCAAAAGCACTCTTGCAAGTCAGATTATCATTGAAGCGGTGGATCAGCACATACCAACGCTTGTATATTCAGGAGAATTGCCAAATTATCAGTTCAAAAATTGGATAAATTTACAATCAGCAGGCATTGATAATTTAATTCCCCATATTTCAAATGGCAGAGAATATTTTACGATTAAGAATGACGAGATAAAAGAGAGTATCAATGAGTGGTATCGTGACTTATTGTACATAGTCGATGATGGAGAGTTGCCTGATGGCGAAACAGAGCTTGATTTGATAGAAACAGCTATTTATAGACACAAAATAAAGTTCTGTCTTGTGGACAATCTGATGTGCCTTGCGGAATACGGAGAGAGTATATATCAAAATCAGGGCAAGGTCGTAAAGAGATTGAAAGAGATAGCGACTGCTGCCAAATGCACAATATTGTTGATTGCTCACGAAAGAAAAATGCAATCAAGTGATTTGTCTGATAATGTTTCAGGAAGCTCTGACATAACGAATAGGGCAGATGTTGTTTTGAGATATGCAAGGAGTGCAGATGACAATGGTGGATACATTGAAGTTGCCAAAAATCGTTTGTTCGGAACGCTTGCGAGAGTTTCAAATAAAAATCAAATTGTGACATCATTCGATCCAGCATCAAGAAGAATAAGCACAGAAAAATCTTGGAATATGTATAAAGTTTATGGTTGGGTAAATCAATCAAAAACAACTGAAAAATTACAGCCGATAGGCGAAGATGGTGATTTGCCATTTTAAAAATTTCGACTAATGAAAAAGTCGCTGATCGTATTTTTAGAAATGCGACCAGTGACTTTTTCAAATTTAATTTTTGGTTTTGTTTTCCTGTTCCTTTTGGTGCTGTTCAATTATCATAGGAAGATATTTTTTGATTAAGTCAATATCTTCTGTTGTCAATTTTCTGCCAAAGATATGTTCAATAGTTGCTCCTAATTCGATAAGACGGTGTGTTCTCTCTTTTCGTTCTTTCTCTTTTATCTGTTGTTCATATCTTCTTTTTTGAGCTTTAAGCTGTTCAAGTTGCTTGGATTTTTTAGCGAGCATTTCGTCTATCTCGGCAATTCTATCTTGTGGATTTTTACTCAATGCTATTCACTTCCTTTCGGCTAAAAGCATTGCCGTGAGGCAATGCTAATCTGTATCGACTACTGCAATCGGCTAATACTTAATATACTACAACTCTTGACAAAATGCAAGTGAAAGGTGTAAAATAGAGGTAGTCGATACAGATACCGAAAGGCGCACTTATACGGACACACCCTAAAGGGCATATCCATATTGCGTGCGTTGGGGACACCCCAAGCCCCGTTGAAATTTTGCCTACGGCAAAATTTTGTTAGCCATTAGAAAAGAAAAATAAAGGGAGGATTTTTGAAATTGGCGATTTTCCATTGTCAGATAAAAATAATAAGCCGTGGCAAAGGTAAAACAGCAACTGCTGCTGCTGCATATCGTTCTGGAACAAAAATTGTTGATGATGAATTTGGAGAAACTCATGATTATACACGCAAGGGCGGAGTAGCTTTTTCAGAAATTCTTTTGTGTGCAAATGCACCATCTATATATTCAGATCGACAAACTCTTTGGAACGAAGTACAGAAAATTGAAAAACAAAAAAATGCTCAACTGTGCCGAGAAGTTGAAGTTGCTTTGCCGATAGAATTTTCTCGTGATGAACAAATAGAAGTTGTCAGAGAATATATCACAAAAAATTTTACTGATAAGGGAATGATTGCTGATTGGTCTTTGCATGACAAGTTAGACGGTAACCCTCATGCTCATATTCTTTTGACTATGCGACCTCTGAAACAAAATGGAGAATGGGGAGCAAAACGAAAAGACAGCTATGCACTTGATGAAAACGGAAATAGAATTCCTGTTATCGATCAAAGAACGGGAAAACAAAAAATCGGTGCAAGAGGCAGAAAGATGTGGGAAAGAATTTCTATTCAGTCAACAGATTGGAATGACCAAACGAAAGCAGAAGAATGGAGAAAATCTTGGGCGGACGTTTGTAATGAACGTCTGAAAGGACAGGCTCATATAGACCATCGCAGCTATGCAAGACAAGGCAAAGAACAACTTCCGATGTTGCATGAAAGTTATGCTGCACGCAAAATTGCAAAACGTGGTGGGTATTCTTATATCATAGAGTATAACGATCAAATCAGAGAGTTGAACAGAGAACGAGAACTTATCGAAAGAGAATTATCAGAAGTTCAGGCAGATATAAAACGGCTTGAACAAGAAAAATATAATATTCAGAAAGGACGAGAACAAGATGAACGAGCAAATCAGATCAGAGAAAGATTACAACGACTGGCAGCAAGAGAAAGAGAATTACCTCAATCTTATGGAGCAAGTAATGACGAAAAGCGAGCAACTCGAGTCACATCTGATGTTATCGGAACAAAAGAACAGTCAGCAAGAGAAGAAAATACAGGATTTGGAGAACAAATTGGCGGAAAAAGACAAGCAAATACAGGAAAAGGACAGACAGATACAACATCAATCCTCCAACGAGCAGAAGCTGCTATTAACAATTCAAAACTTAACAAGCAGAGTAGAAGAGCAGGAGAAACAGACACAGCAGCTCTCATCCGACAATCAGAGCTTGTCCTCAACGATACAAAAAATGAAGAGCAGGATAGAGGAAATGAACAATGTCGAGGAAACAGTGAGAAAGGCGAAGCAACAAGAAATAAGAGCAATAGAAAAAGAACTTCTTTATGATAGCAAATTATCAAGAGTTGAAGAAAAAGAAAAAAAAATTGATAGAAAAGTTGAGTACAGAGCCAAAGAGATGGCTGATGAGAAGATTGCAGCATATGCCAGCAAGAATAGGAGAATAAATAGATTAGCTGTTTCAGCACTTTCAATCAGTTTTATTCATAATATGTGTATAACAGGTGCATGGATCAGCGACCACACTTCTGTATTTGTCGGCAAAACAGGTGTTATGAATTTTTTGGTGTATCTTTGGGAATTTTTCAAGATGATTGGAACAGGTATAGCTGATTTTCTGAACATGATTGTAATTTTTTTAAGTGCCCATATGAGTGTTATTATTTCTAATCTTGCTGTCTATGGAGTATTGCTAATTTTACTCGTTGTTGGCTCTATACTTGTTATTCGCAAAGGTATTCCAAAATGGAAAGAAAAAATCGAAGAAGTTGAGATATGGTATAATAATAGAGGGATTTTGAAATACAAAAAAGCTATGGCTTTGACTTTATGCTTAATTTCGTTTTCGTGGGCAATTCTTTTAGCCGAATATACGGCATCCAATGTAATACTTACTTGGCTGATACTATCTTTATTGACCAATATTTTATATCATTTAATATTCTTTAAGAAGCCTGTAAAGGTGTTGGAAGAATTATAAGAGGGAATGATATGAGATATATTGGTGGTAAAAGTCTGTTATTAGATAATATAAATGGGGTTATAAGTAGTGAGATTAACGGCATATCGTCTGTAATTGATTTATTTGCAGGCTCTGGTGCGGTTTCACATTACTTTAAATCAAACGGTTTAAAAACGATAAGCAATGATTTTCTTTATTTCAGTTATGTTCTTCTGCAAGCCGATATAATGTTGAATAGCGAGCCAAATTTTGATAAACTTAGGATAGATGATCCAATAGAGTATCTTAACTGCTTGACATTGACAGACACAGAATTCAAAATAGAAGATTGTTTTATTTATAATAATTATAGTCCCGTTGGAGATTGCAGAAGAATGTATTTCAGACCTGAAAATGCCTTAAAAATAGATATAATAAGAATGACTATTGAAAAATGGAAAAATAATTCACTAATATCTGAAAATGAATATTTCTATTTACTTTCGGCTCTTATCAATGCAGTACCTTTTGTAGCTAATATCACAGGAGTATATGCAGCATATTTGAAATATTGGGATGAACGTACATATAAGTCTATTCAACTGAAAAAGCCTGTTATAATCAATAATAGTCAAGACAATGAGTGCTATAATTTGGACTATACAGAGCTGTTAAATAAGAATTGTGATTTACTTTACGCCGATCCACCGTACAATTCGAGGGAGTATTTACCTAACTATCACGTTCTCGAAACCATTGCAAGATATGATTATCCTGAAATATATGGTGTGACGGGAATGAGAAACTATGACAATCAAAAATCTGTTTTCTGTAAAAAAAATATGGTATATTCTGCTTTTGAAACTTTGGTAAGGGATTGCAAAAGCAAGTATATTTTGATAAGCTATAATAATGAAGCTCTCTTGTCCACGCAAGAATTATCCGATATATGCCAAAAGTATGCGGTTAATGGCAGTTTTAAACTGTTTGAATATAATTACAGGCGATATAAGAACAAAATCCCTAACAATGCAAAAGGTTTAAAAGAGCAGTTATATTTTTTGAGGAGGTATTGATATGGCTGTAAAAGCTCCTTTTAATTATATAGGCAATAAATACAGAATTATCAATTCCATTCAAGCGTATTTTCCTAATGGGATTGATAACTTCGTGGATCTATTTTGTGGTGGGTGTGACGTAAGTATCAATACCAAAGCTAACAAAAGATATGCTAACGATATAAATTATCATCTTATTGATATTTTAAAAGCATTTCAAAAATATGATGTTGAGTATATTTTACAATATATCGACAAAACGATTGATTATTGGAATTTAAGCAAAACAAATGAGGATGGATATAAAGCATTCAGATATTATTACAATAAAAATAAAAATCCGTTGGATTTATATATTTTAATGTGTTTCAGCTTTAATTACCAATTCAGATTTAATAGCAATCATGACTATAATAATCCTTTCGGAAGAAATAGAAGTAGTTTTAATTCTGTTATGAGAAACAATCTTATTTCATTTAAAGAAAATATAGATGGTATATGCTTTTCAGATCGTGATTTTTGTGTATTTGACTATGATTTTCTCCATGAGGGCGATTTGATTTACGCTGATCCGCCTTATCTTTTGACTTGTGGCAGTTACAATGACGGCAAGCGTGGATTTAGAGGTTGGAATGAAAGCGATGACATCAAACTGTTTGAGATACTAACAGAATTATCAGAAAAAGGTGTTTGGTTTGCATTGTCAAATGTTATAGAACACAAAGGAATGACAAATGATTTGCTGATACAATGGGTAGAAGAACAGGGCTATTATATTCATGATATAAATTTCAATTACAATAATTGCAATTATCAAGCCAAAAACAAGGATAATCGCACAAGAGAAGTGCTAATCACTAACTATTAACAGGAGGGAAAAATAACATGGCTGAAAGAACATTCGGATGGGTTCAAGAAGCATATACTGTTCCTAATCTTAAAAGAGTAGTAAAAGTATTCGTGTTTAATTCGGATATAAATAAGAGCTTAAAAGAAGATAAAATACCAAGATTGATTGATAAAGTGTACAAAAAAGAGGATATGCTCAAATATCTTGATCAAAACCCTGTTGTTGTTCCATACACTCTCTTAAAGGGCAAAGGTAAACCAAAAGGCTATACAAGGACTAATTCCCCTTGCTCTGGCATTATACAGGCAACTTTACCAGGACAAAGAAAGGAATATCAAAGTGACTGGTCAGCAGACTCTTTCTTGCGTTGGGCAATTAGCATAGGTTTTTTGGAATACAACCGTGACAAAGATACTTGCAGTATAAGCGAATTTGGAGAAAAGTATGCTAATTCTGCCGATGGTAGCAAAGAAGAAAGGGACATATTAACACAGGCATTTCTTTCATATCCCCCCGTTTGTCGTATATTAAGCCTGCTCAACAGCGGAAATGCTATGACAAAGTTTGAAATCGGTTGCCAATTAGGCTTTGTCGGTGAAGATGGTTTTACTTCTATTCCACAAAAGCTTATCTTACAAGGACTCAGCATAGCCACTACACCAGAGGAAAGAAACAAGTTATTGTCAGACACCGAAGGCACATCAGATAAATATGTCCGTACTATTTGTGCGTGGCTGAAAACAGTCGGTTGGGTAACACAAGTTCCGAAGAATATAACGGTAGATTTGGGCTATAAAGAATATACAGACACTATTCCGCAATCATATCAAATAACTCTGGAGGGTAAAAAAGTTTTAAAATACTCATTTGGAACATCAAAATTCAAAAAAATAAGCAAAAGAGTTATGTGGGATATGTTAGCCACAAAACCTGCCGACCAAAATTACTTGCGTAACAGGAGAACTTATCTGTTGCAATATCTGTCCTCTACATATCGTAGCTTAGATGATGCCGTTGCTTACTTGAAAACCAAAGGAATGAACGAAGATAAGGGAACTATTGCCGATGATATACAAGGGTTAATCAATATTGGCATGAATATCAATAAAAACGGTCAAAAATACAAGATAATGGACACAATCATAGGTTTAGAAATCCCCAATAGTGTCAAATCAATAGAAGTTTCAAAGTCAGAGCTTACAATCTTGAAAGACACTGTAAGAAAGAGATTGTCAAATATAAATCACAAATATTTGATACTTATTGATTTAGGATTTGACGGAAAATCTGACAGGGACTATGAAATACAGACAGCAGAATTATTAACGTCAGAATTAGATTTCAAAGGTGCAAGATTAGGAGATACCCGTAAACCTGATATATGCGTTTATTATGGCAATAATGGTCTGATAATCGACAATAAGGCTTATGGCAAGGGATATTCATTACCCATCAAACAAGCTGACGAGATGTTTAGATATATTGAAGAAAATCAAAAGCGTGACAAGGCACTAAACCCAAATGAATGGTGGCAAATATTCGATGAAAATGTCAATCATTTCAATTTCGCATTTGTTTCGGGAGAATTTGTCGGAGGATTTAAAGACAGGCTTGAAAACATTAGCCTCCGTTCCTCTATAAGAGGTGCTGTTATCAATTCTGTAAGTCTTTTATTGTTGGCAGAAGAAATCAAATCAGGAAAATATAGCTATGAAAACGCAATTTCACTTTTTGACTGTAATGACGAAATATTATTGTAATATTTCTAATTTTTAATCAATTTCGTACAATTTTGTTTAATTTTTTGCAATAAATTCGCAAAAAAACGGCATTATCAACCGATAAGATTGATAGTGCCGTAAATCTCTTTATATTGACAAAACATTACAGTTATAGTATAATAGCTGATGTAAGATGGATAGTAGTAACTATATGGTTTCACATAAATGCTGTGCCCCTGTTTTCTACATCAGGAGGTGAGCAGTATGATGGACATCCAAGTAGCTATCGCTATATCACATTTAACACTTGAAATAGCGGCATTCGCAATATATTCCATTGAAACTTACTTGAAAATCAAGAAAAAAGACAATGAGAACTGAGCTTACTTACACTACAATCAAACCTTAATTCCATTTGAATCCATCTACTGATGTATTTAGGCGATACATCATTTAACACCATATAGTTGCATCTTAAAGAAAACAGGGGACACAGTCCCAACGTGTTAAAGGCACTGATGGCTTGACCATCGGTGCTTTTATATTTATACTTTAAAATCGCAATTAAAATAATCTACATAGCATAGACATAACCGTAGAATACTACCACAATATGACAAAAATTGCAATATACTACACAAATTTTTTACAAAACATTTCAATTTTCTATATTTTTTACATTATTTCTGTTTTGTTTTCATATATTTTGTACATTTTACGTTATATACGTCTATAATTATACCATAAAAAATAAAAAAGTCAACATTTAAAAATAACAAAGTAATATTTTTATTAAGAATAAACAAAATATTAATTAAAAGTATATTATATATTAAAATTCATAATTACATAAAATTATTTTAATTCGTTGTCGGCATACTATCAATTAATTCTTTTATTAATGTTGATTTAAATACTATTCCAAGTCCTAATATTTCTTGGGTGACAAAATCAGTCGCAGTTTGTATAGTCTGTAACTTATTATTTCTAACCATAGTTTGTGATACAATTCCTAACAATTTGAAATTTCTTTGACCTATAACAAGCTGACCATTTTTTAAATTTTCATATGTCAAATCTATTAAAACGGGACTACCGCTTGAACCTGGAAACACTTGTGCATCAATAATAAATATTGGTTCACCATTGTAGTCATACTTTGGATGACTTGCAATCATTCCCATTCTTACCAAAGGTAAATTATTTTTTTTATCATATCTATTATCAGGATAGCCTATAAAATAAACATTTTGTGTTACTGTTAATTGGGGTTCAGAAAAATCAGCCAGCATATCATAAGATAAAGCCTTAAAATATAAATTAGGAAAGATATTAAACAAACCAGTACATTCAAGAACAGCCACATCAACAGCAGGCTTAGGATGACCTACAACATTTTGAATAATATTTCCAATAGGAATTGTTACTGTATTTCCAATATATGGAATACCACTATTATGCGTCGTAAACGTTAAACTGATTGCAGAAGCACTACAAAGAACATGTTTATTTGACACCAAGTAAATTTTATATTTATCTTTTCCGATAGGTCGTTGCAATAGAAAACCAGTTCCAATAGAGGTTTGATTGTTTTGATTTAAGCATTCAATTTTTAATGTTGTAAACAGTAATTGTTCCTGTATTTTATCCATAATTTAGATACTTCCTTTCAATTATTATAAGAATTCCTGTTGGTGTTGGTATTAGTGATAAAAATATCCATTCTATGCTGTTTATGGTATATCAAAAAATTGATTTTGGAATACAAAATGTGAATTTTTGATTGATATAATCAAGTATTAATACGAGTTCCACACATCAAAAAAATCAACACCATGCAAATAGAGATTTCTATTATATTGTATCAAAAAACTTATTTTATTGCAATAAAATATTTATCCCATTTAAACAATTAATTATAATATATTACAAAACATAGAAAATTTTTGTATTTCTTTATTGACAAGTGAAAAGCAACATGATACCATATAAAAAATAAATATTTTAAGAACATCGAAAGGATATGATTTATATGTCAGATGAAAAAAAAGTGCGTTCTCTCCGTCTTGACGACGAAACATACAACAAGTTTAGAGCATTGACCGAAGAGTTAGGTAATCACCAAGACTGTCTTAAAGCACTCGTCAGTGCCTATGAATTGGAACAGAGCAAACAAGTACTTTCAGGACAGGCAACAAGTATTGACGATTTTAAAACAAGAATATCAGGAGTAATTCAGGCTTATATATCCGCATTAGAACTGTCTGTAAATGCCGAAGAACGCATTAGAGGGGAATTTGCAATACAGATTGACAGCCAAGCAAAGACCATCTCTGATTTACAAGCAAGGATTGAAGAAAGTAAAAATTCCTATGCAGAACTTAAAGCACAAACAACGCAAGAGCTGAACGCACTGAAAATAGAATTGAACGAAACCAAGAAAATCTTGAAAACTACATCTGATAGGGAACAACAAGCACTTCAAAGCAAAGAACAAGCAGAACGCATATCAAATATGGCTACCGAACAGGTAAAACAACTCAAAGAAGAAGTGGAAAATTTAAGAAACAAGGTAGAACATACTAATCTTTACAAGGCACACGCAGAAAAAGTTACAAGCGAATTATCCGGACTGAAATCACAGTATGTCAAACTTGAAAATAAACTTGTTGATGAACAGACAAGAGCCGAGCAAGATAAAGCAAATGCTGTAAACAATGCCATAGCTAATACCAAAGAACAGTACATAAGCAAAATTGAAGAATTGCAGAGAAAACAAGCTGAACAGATACAAGCCTTGACTATCGCATTCGCTTCATCACAAGCAAGTTCAAAAAAAGAAGTACAAAGTACTTCTACTTGAATTTAGGCGTAAAGGAATGAAAAAACAAATATGATACTTCAAAAAGTTCCATACACATTGAATGCCGATGAAAGTAAGCAATTACATGAGCTGTCTAAAAAAATGGCTGACAATCAAGCATTAACCATAGATGAAAAAATAATTTATGAGAGTTTGTGGAATAGGGTACTTGAATACAGAAACAGGCAATATGAATATATCTTGATGGTTTATAAAAACAAAAAAGAGCTGATTTTGAAAGATTGCCATGAATTATTGTCGGCTGTAACTAAAAAAGACTTCCAAGAGTACATTAACCATCCAGAGATGGCTGAACGAAAAAAAAATCTTACTGATTTTGAAAACTGCTATTATTTTTTAGAAAAATTGATATTTTTACAAAGGTTTGCTTACCATTGTTATTCGTTGGATCAACAAGAACTTTATAACATGATAGAAAACAAGGCTAAACAATGGTATGATAAACCCGAAAACTTTTCTATCAAAACACAAAACTACTCCCACAAAGATTTTGCAGAAAATTTAGAAAATAACAGATATTTTTATCATCTGCAAAATAAAGAAACAAATGCATTAGGGCATACTTCAAGCAAAAGTTTTTATAGTATAAATTATCAAACAAACAGTATTATACATGATGATGTCGAGATAAAAATTTTAAGACCTACTGTCTTTGTAAACACAAAGTGGAATGTAAATACTCATAAAGTATGGGAATTATCACTACACAAACTTGTTGATGTACTTCCGAGAGGAAAAGCAGCAACAGTTGAAATGATAGATCGCCAAAGGACTATAAAAATAACCGTTAAAGAATTTGCTAAAAAATGCAATATCCCCAAAAGATTTGCGAGAGATTATCTTAATGAAGCAGGAAAAGCACTATATGAAATGAGTGTCAGATGTGAGGTTGATGAGCCTGAACAACCAATAAAGAGGGGAAGAAAGAAAAATAACTCAGAGCAAACTAAAAAATACAAATTACATCGAGTTGTCGCTGCAATAACCGAAGATCAAAACGGTTATTCCGTCATAAACGGTGTTCTGGAACTAACATTTGATATTGACTTTGCAAAATACCTCAGCCAACACAGCCGAGCATTACCAAGACATGAAAATATCTTTCGTATAAATTCAAATAATAATCGCCACAGTTATTACATAGCCAATAAATTGCAAGAACATTACTTCATGAACATAGGAAAAGCCAATGCAAACAGAATTTCTGTAAGGTGTTTAAAGGAAGAATTGCCTGATTTGCCTACTTATGATGAAGTAATGAATGCAGATGGTGACAGACATATTGAAAAGCGTATTATAAGACCGTTTGAACGAGATATGAATGCATTAGTTGACGAGTATGACATATTAGAAACTTGGCATTACTGCACTAAAAACGGTGAAATGCTTACAGATGAACAACTTCAAAATTATGATTACTCAGATTGGAATGAATGGCTTATAGAATTTTATTTGAAAGAATATCCACAACAAACAGAAATGTTAAGGTTAGCAGAGCATTCAGAAAAGAAAAAAAATGTTTCAAAATCCAAAAAAACAAAAAAACTGAGCAAAATCGGCTGAAAGACACCGTCTTTTCAACCGATTTTTTCTCATAAAATTCAAAATAAAAGTGATTCAATTCCACAAATGCGGATATGGTTGTTCGCTAATGTGGATATGGTTGTTCGCTAATGCGGATATGGTTGTTCGCAAAAAAAAAAATGTAAATTTTTTATGAACAAAAAAAAGCCTGAAACCCGCATGGCAAGCGGTTTTTTTTTGTGTCCGTTTTTCACTGACTGCCGCCCGATTCCTAATAGTATTTAATATACTATTAAATACCGCACAAATGCGGAAAATGACATTTCCGCATTGTGCTAAAATAGATACAGCGAAGATGACCTCACTCAAAGATAACTCACCAAAAGGAACATAAATGCAGATACAATTCTTATACGGTATAGAGCCTTCCAGAACGATATTTTAGTCAAAGAGATATTCGTATATGCCTTATGTCCAAATATCGCTGTATGGAACATTATACGGCTTGTATGAGGGGCTTTGAAGATGAGGTCAGGAAAGTAATGATTAGAATGCTCTGTAATGCAGCGTAGAGCCACGTAGAACGGTATTTTAATCAAAGAGGTATTCCTATATACCTTATGCCTAAATATCGCTGTATGGGGCATTATACGGTTTGTATGAGGGTGTTATTGATAACAGTAAAAAGGAATGTGAAAGTATGAGTTATTTATTCAAATCAGAAGATGTTTTCAGCCTTGCGGATTTTGTAAATGCGGAAACAAAACAAAAGGCAGCAGAATTACAATTTAAACATTGTCCATTGTGCAAAGGAGGACAGCACAATGATAGATGGACATTTAGTGTGAATGTAGTTACAGGGAAATTCAAATGTCAGCGTTCAAGCTGCGGAAAACAGGGAGGATTTATTACTCTTGCCAAAGAAGTTGGATTTCCGCTTGATTTCGGAACAAAAGAGCCTTTGACCAAGACTTATAAACGACTTCCACAAATATCACCTCAAAATATAATCATTCGTGACGGTGCTGTCGAATATCTAAATAACAGAGGGATACCCGAAACAATAACCCGAAAATATGGGATAACTACTCAAAAAGACAATCAAAACATCATCTGTATGCCGTTTTACGATTGGAACGGTGAATTGACGATGATAAAATACCGCAATATAAAGTTCAAAAAAGGTGACAACGGCAGTAAAGAATGGGTATCTAAAGATACCAAGCCTATTCTTTATGGAATACAGAATGTGAATTATGACAATGATACCCTTGTTATCACAGAGGGGCAGATTGACAGTTTATCGTTGACGGCAGCAGGAATTGAAAATGCTGTATCTGTTCCGATGGGAAAGAATAATTTTAATTGGATCAATACCTGTTGGGATTTTTTGCAGCATTTCTCGAAAATTATTGTATTTGGGGACA
>Ga0310695_10010752_pt1 | contig 13284 bp, 12 predicted proteins | sample RumenRJG_04DNA_FD_203882 | JGI IMG/M metagenome (GOLD analysis project Ga0310695, IMG submission 203882) | Bovine rumen microbial communities from Lethbridge, Alberta, Canada - RJG_04 (v2) (version 2) | ecosystem: Host-associated > Mammals > Digestive system > Stomach > Rumen | place: Canada...
ACGGTGTCATCATGAAGGCACTGGGCAAGGTCAAGCCGGGGGAGAATCCCCAGGACATGCTGGACCTGCTGGATGAATGAAGAAAACAGAACGGGAACCGTCTGACAAAAGGAAAGACGGTTCCCGTATTTTTGCTTGTAGCTTAATGAGAAGTTTTTCCGGCTTTTTTGCGGAACAGCCGAACTCCGTTCTGATCGGCCACGGTGATCCCGAGATAGGCCAGTATCGCGGTGACAAGGGGCATCAGCCAGTTGAAGATGGCCCAGGGACCATACTGGGTGACACTGAGTCCCAGGGTGCTGAAGATGAAGACCCCGCAGGTGTTCCAAGGGATCAGGGCGGAGGTCACGGTACCGGAACTCTCCAGCGCGTTGGAGAGCGTAGTGGGACTCAGACCCCGTTTGCGGTATTCCTCTGCGTACATTCTTCCGGGGACAACCAGAGAGATGTACTGCTCCGGCATCAGTGCGTTGGAGGCGATACAGGTCACTTCGGTGACTGTCACAAGAGAAGCGGGACGCTTGGCCAGCCCCTTGATCCGGTCTACCAGCACCTCCAACTGATGGGTATTTTCCATGATCCCGCCGAACATCATGGCGATGATGGTCATGGACACGGAAAACATCATGTTCATCAGACCGCCGCTGTTGAGGAGCTCATCGATCTCGTATACACCGGTCTCGCAGGAGAAACCGTTCATGCCGGTATCAAACAGGGATCCCAGTGTGCAGTCCGGCTGGAAGATGACACCGACGATGCCTCCGGCGAGAATTCCCAGGGTGATCCCGGGGATCGCCGGGATCTTCATGGCGACGGCCACGATCACGACGACAGGGGGCAGCAGGAGCAGAGGATTGATATGGAACATCTCCTGAAGAGAATTCTCAATGGTCTGTACGGTGGACAGGTCTGCGGCACCACCGTTATACTGGGAGGATCCCAGAACTCCGAAAGCGATGAGACAAAGAATGTACGCAACGGAGGTGGGAAGGATCATGAACTTAACGTGGCTCATGACATCCGTTCCGGACATGGCGGGAGCGAGATTCGTGGTATCGGAAAGAGGAGACATCTTATCTCCGAAGTAGGCTCCGGAAATGATGGCACCTGCTGTCATTCCGGGATTCATGCCCAGACCATAGCCGATCCCCATCAGCGCTACACCCATGGTACCCATGGTGCCCCAGGAAGTGCCGGTGGCCAGAGAGGTGATGGAACAGATCAGGACGGTGGCGATAAAGAAAATGGAGGGCTTCAGGATTTGCAGTCCGTAGTAGATCATAGCGGGAACGACACCGGAGTCCAGCCAGACACCGATGAGGACGCCGATGATGATCAGAATGATGATGGACTGCATGGCTTTGGATATCCCACTGACCATGAAGGATTCGATCTGGTCCCAGCTGTACCCGAGATGCATGGCCATGAGAGCGGCACCCACCGTACCCACAATCATGGGGACATGAGGATCAACTCCGAATACGATGATCCCAAGTGCCAGCATGGCAACGAGAAAGCCCAGGGTCAGGAGGGCTTCCCATACTTTCGGCAGCCGGGGTTCTTTGGACGTTTGGTTGCTCATTTTAAGCTTCTCCTTATCTCACACACTTTTGAATAAATATTCATAAATTCTATTTATATCAAATTATTATTCACTTGTCCATGAAAAACATGCATAACAGTGTCCTTTTTTTTATAAAAGGAAAGCCCTCTGCCATTCTCAGATATTGCGGGGAAGAAATACATACAGGCCAGCATCGGCGAGAGCAATGAAAGAAGAAAGAGATCCGAGTGAATACGAATGCATAATCGAATAGTACAATATGCACAAAAATAATTGTTCACAAATGTTTAATTTGACAAACCGAAGGAACGTGCTATAATCCGTGGTGATCGATGGAAGTCGATCCATCGCAATGAAATGTGCGAAATACGAAACAGGAGGTGCCAATGATATGAACGCAGTGAAATACTACCGCATCAAGAGCGGATTGAGCCAGCGTGATCTGGACCGCCGCGCCGGGATCCACAGTGTGCTGATGATGGAAAATACCGATCCCAACAGTGCTGCCGCTCATATTTCGTCAGAGGACTACAATGCTATCAGCAGTGTCCTGGGAGTGTCCGTGGACGAGTTATACCGTACCGACCTTCCTACGATCGTGGAGACATGATCCTGAAGACGAAATGAAGAAACAGGGCAGACACTGATATCCATCGATGTCGTGCCTGTATTTTTTTGCCCTCTTCCATCTCTCTGAAAAGACGGAAGGGGGTTTTTTGTGATTATTCACACTGTTTCCCGGCAGAGATGTATGATATGCTAGGAAACACAATTCAAGTTGGATGAGGAATGACGGATGATTGTTGACATCAGCGCGGAAGACCGGAAATACGGACAGGCAGTCCTTCATACGATGAATCCCGAGACCATTGATCGCGGATATGAGGAACTCCAGGAGCTGGAGGATTATGGTTATCCGGAAGCCGCTGTGGTATTGGGGCAGTACTTCCGCAACAGCGATATAAGCAAGGCACGGAAACACTTTGAGTTTGCGGCGGAATATGAGATCGGAGAGGCCTTCTGGGGCCTGGCACAGACACTTCCCCATTCCAGCCTCTTCAGTCTGGAGAGCCCGCGGGATCTGAGGTGGTTCCGGTGTGTCCGCACCGCAGCAGAGAAAGCCTGCACGGAGGCACAGGTGGAACTGGCACGCACCTATCATCAGATGGGGTACTACGCTCCGGCGGCATACTGGTACCAGATGGCCAAACTGTACGGGCATGAAGATGCGGCCTTTCAGCTGGATATCCTGTCGGATCTCTGGCAGACGGCCGGATGCCCGGCGGACCCTGCACAGCTGCCGGAATCCTTCACGGAACTGCAGCGGGACTGCGGGATGCTGGTCCTTCGGCTGAGCACCAAGGTACGGGATTACGATACTGTCTATCAGCTGACACAGAACGCACTGAAGGAAGACGCCATGGCGGAACTGTCACTGGCAGCCATCTATGAAGGAAACGGCAACATGGAGAATGCGGGGAAAGTATACCGCATCGCAGCTTCTCACGAGGAGCCCTACGCCATGAAACGGTGCGGAGATCTGCATATGGGAGGAACGGGACTTCCCCCGGACGGTGATCTGGCTGTGAAAATGTATGCCGACGCTGCAGCGGCAGGAGAGCGGACCGCCATGTATGAACTGGGACGCTGTGCCGATGCTTTTGAACAGGACCGGGAAAAGATGGCATACTGGTTTGCCAAGGCTCATATCCGTGGACACCGTCTGGCAACGGAAGAGATGCGAAAACTGATCTACAACTGAAAAGAGTATGAGAAAGGCGTTCCGGCGGGGTAAACCTCGGAACGCCCTTTTTATCGATCGACGAAGGAGATGGCATGAGGGCGGCACCGGTCGGCACACAGTGTGCATCCGTCCTCGCACCGATCCTCACGAATCACGACAGGATTGCTTCGGTGATAGCTTTTGTCGAATACTTCGTTCTTGCACAGGTAGACGCAGGCTCTGCAGACGTTGCAGACGTTGACATCCACCACAGGCATCTTGCTTCCGTAAGTCTTCTCCACCACGGCCGGCTGTACCGGAGCGGGAGGTTCGGAAGACCGCTTTTTGAAAAGAGACATGATGAATCCTCGCTTTTTTCTGTCTTTCTGACTTTGCATTATAGTCTTTGAAGGCGGAAATCACAACGGGAAGATGGCCGGGTATGGAAAAAAAGATGGGGGATCATTATAATAGAATCAGAAAATGAATCAATAAGGAGGACGCACAATGGCGACCATAGACGAATATATGGAGAGTGCCGAATTCATAAAGGAAAAGATCGGCTCATTTCGTCCGGAGATCGCTCTGGTACTGGGCAGCGGTCTGGGATATGTCGGTGACGAGGTGGAAGAAGCGGTGATCGTCCCCTATCATGAGATCCCCCATTTTCCCGTCTCCACGGCACCGGGACACAAGGGGCAGCTGGTGTTTGGAAAACTGGAGGGAAAGAACGTCGCCGCCATGCAGGGCCGTTTTCATTATTACGAAGGATATTCACTGCAGGAAGTGTCCTGGGCTATCCGGGTACTTCGGCTTCTGGGGTGCGAGAAAGTGATCCTCACCAATGCTGCCGGGTGCATCAACCGTGACTGGCATGCGGGGGAACTGATGCTCATCACGGATCACATCAAGTTCTTCCTGGACTCTCCGCTGCGGGGAGAGAACATCGAAGAGTTTGGATGCCGGTTCCCGGATTCATCCCATATCTATACGCGTGAGCTTCAGGATCTCGCCCGTGAGACGGCGGGAGAACTGGGGATCGAACTGCGGGAAGGTATTTATTTCTTCTTCCCGGGACCTCAGTACGAGACACCGGCAGAGATTCGGGCAGCTTCCGTTCTGGGAGGAGATGCCGCCGGTATGAGTACCGTTCCGGAAGCCATTGCGGCATCCCACTGCGGCATGCAGGTACTGGGATTCACTCTGCTGAGCAATATGGCAGCGGGGATCCTGGATCAGCCTCTCAGCGAAAAGGAAGTGCTGGACGCAGCAAAGGCGGCCAGTGGGAAGTTTTCCTCGCTGCTGCGGGCCTGTATCCGAAAACTATGATCAAACAAAAGAGCCTTCCGATTGGAAGGCTTTTGTCATTTCTGGAGATATTGAACACAGGGACGGAAGGCAGTGGGGATGGAGTACCGATTGAGAATCTCGGACACCTCCGCTGTCATCGTCTGGATCCGGGGAAACAGTATTTCCGCGGCGGCATCGAACTCATGCCGGCTGCTGCAGAGGATCTCCATTACCTGCATCTCCCATTCCCGGTGGGAAAAGATATGGCGGTAGGATTTTCGCTCCCGGATCTGAAGTCCGGAGCCCGGGGAGGAGATCACAGAAGCCAGCTCCGATTCTGTCCGATGTCCGTCCAGCATGGGAAAACCGGGAAGTCCCGAGAGCAATCCGTCTTCCGGACGCTGTTCCAGCAGGACCAGATCACCGAATCGGAGAAGAACGGCGGTGTGCTGACTGATTGTTCGGGCTTTTTTCGGCGGAACCACGGGATAGCATAATTCCGTTCCGGCAGAATGTGCCTGACAGAGACGGTTCCAGGGACACTCTTCGCAAAGAGGCTCTCCGTTGGGAAGACAGACAGTGGCACCCAGATCCATGACCGCCTGATTATAATCTCCGGGCCGGTCCGGGGAGATCCGTTCAGAATAGAACGCTTCGGCATCCCTCAATGCCTGGGGTGACTTGATATTTCCTTCGTATTCGGTACGCCGGGCAAAGACCCGGAGAAGGTTTCCATCCACCGAAGGGACCGCTTCTCCGAAAGCGATGGAGGCAATGGCCTCCGATGTATACCGTCCGATCCCGGACAGCTTCTGAAGCTGGGCGGAGGTACCGGGGATCTGTCCGTCGTATTCCTCCATGATCTGCCGGGCTGCCTTGTGCATGTTGCGGACCCTGCTGTAGTAGCCGAGACCTTCCCATAATTTCAGGCAGACTTCCTCATCTGCCTCTGCCAGGGCTTTTACATCCGGCAGTGCGGCCAGAAAACGCTCGTAATAGGGGATCACGGCATCCACCCGTGTCTGCTGCAGCATGATCTCCGAAATCCACACATGATAGGGCGTGGGATCCTCCCGCCAGGGGAGAATACGCCGCCGGGCATCGTACCACTGAAGAAGAAGCTCCGTATCCAGTTGTTGCGGGAGATGATCCATATAACCGTTCTCTTTTCCGATGGAATGGAGTCATTATACCGTATCGGGAATGGGATGGGAAGAGAAGTTTTGTGGATGCGGACTGGGGCTTTTTCTTGCTCTGAGGGCGAAAAATTGCCATAATAATAGAAAATAACGCTTTGAAGGAGGGAGAGCATATGGGGGAACTCCGCAATGAAAACAAGCTGGGGACCATGCCCTGCGGCCGTCTGCTGGCATCCATGTCCATCCCCATGATGATCTCCTTTTTTATTCAGGCGATGTACAATATTATCGACTCCATGTTCGTGGCAATGCTCTCGGAAAACGCCCTGACGGCGGTGTCACTGGCATTTCCGGTACAACAGATCATCAATGCCGTCGGAGTCGGGATTGCTGCGGGTATTACAGCTCTTGTTCCCCGGTATCTGGGATCGGGGGATGAACGCACTGCCAATCAGGTCGCCAATTCCGGGATCTTCCTGAACGGGACCGCTGCACTGATTTTTCTGATACTCGGCATATTCCTTCCTTCCGCTTTCTACCGCATGCAGACAGATGTGCCGGAGATTATACAGGGCGGAACCGTTTATCTGACCATCGTCATGTGTCTCGGCGTCGGTGTGCTGTTCGGCCAGTATTTTGAAAAGATGCTGGTAGCGTCCGGTTATGCCCGTCACGCCATGTTTTGTCAGGCGACAGGCGCGGTATTTAACATTGTGTTCGACCCTCTTTTGATCTTCGGTCTGGGACCATTTCCGAAAATGGGGATCGCCGGTGCTGCGACAGCGACTGTTCTCGGTCAGATCCTGGCTACCATAATGGCGGGATGGATGAATATGAAGATCAATCGTTCCATCCGCTTTGAGATCCGGCGGATGCGGCCGGCACCGGAATGCTGGGAGATCCTGAAGACCGGTTTGCCCAGCATGATCACCATCGGGCTCAATTCTGCATCTACGTTTGCAGTAAACCAGATTCTTCTGGCCTACAGCACTACCGCCACGGCGGTATATGGAATCTGGATCAAACTTCAGAATTTCGCATTTATGCCGGTGTTTGGAATGAACAACGGTATGATCCCCATCCTGTCCTACAATCTGGGAAAGGAACGGATCGACCGAATCCACGAGACTACCCGCCTTGCGTTCCTCTGGGTGCTGATCCTGACGTTGGCGGAAGCAGTCATCCTGGAACTGATACCGGGCGGCGTGCTGCGTCTGTTCAGTGCCTCCGGAGAGATGATGACGATGGGCACCGCCGCGCTGCGCGTGATGTGCATCTCCCTGCCGCTGGGAGGAGCCAGCATCATTTCTTCCGCTTCCATGCAGGCACTGAGACACCCCATGGACACGCTGATCCTGAATATCTTCCGTCAGTTTGTGGTGATCGTTTCTGTCTTTGCACTGCTCTCGGGTTTGTTCCATCGACTCGGCGCGCTGTGGGCGGCAGTACCTGTGACGGAAGTGATCAGCGTGATCCTGGCGATGCTTCTGTATAAAAGAACGATGGAAGATCTCAACAGAGAACAGGAAAATTAACTCAGAATAGATTTGACAAACTGTAACACCGGTGGTATAACACAACTAATAATTTAAACCGTTGAAGCGGAAGTAAAGGTGATTATGCTTTTACAGAGAGTCCGGGGACGCTGAGACCGGATGAAACACAGATCATCAAATGGGCCGCAGAGGGTGCAGGAGGCTTTCTCCGTAATATGCAACGTGTGGGACCGGCGTTAACGGTCGGGGATATGATGGTATCCCGCTGAGCGTGCAGTTATACTGTGAATCAAGGTGGCAACGCGGATAATTGATTTTATTCGTCCTTGACGGAATGAACATTTCGTCAGGGGCGTTTTTTATTGCCCTTCGGCGAGAAGAAGGAGGAGACACAGATGCAATTCAGACCCAGTCTGGAGGAGATCCGGCAGATCGCCGAAAGCGGACGGTACCGCGTAGCACCGGCCAGCTGTGAGATTCTTGCAGATATCCGGACACCAATCGAAGTGATGCAGATCCTTAAAAACGTATCCAGCCACTGCTATATGCTGGAATCCGTAGAAGATCGGACAAAATGGGGGCGGTATACCTTCCTCGGATACGATCCGAAACTGGAGATCACCTGTATGGACGGAGAGTTTCAGGCAGGTTCCCTTCATTTTCATACGGATGATCCGGCGTCCTACATCCGACAGATCCTGAATGATTACAGCAGTCCGAAAATGGAGTATCTGCCATCTTTCACCGGTGGACTGGTCGGATATTTTTCCTATGACTTTCTGGCCTATTCCGAACCTACGGTGAAAACGGAAGCAGAGGATACGGAACACTTTAAGGACGTGGATCTGATGCTTTTTGACAAGGTCATCGCCTTTGACAATCACCGGCAGAAGATCATCCTGATCTGCAATTTGGATCTGAGCGATCCGGAAACAGGGTACAATAAAGCCAAAATGGAGCTCTGTCAGATGGCAGATCTTCTGATGTACGGAACACGAAAACGGGAACCGGGAGGACATCTTACCGGTGAAGTGAAGGCGCTGTTTGAAAAGGAACGGTTCTGCGACATGGTACGCCGGGCACAGCATTACATCCGGGAGGGAGATATCTTTCAGGTGGTGCTGTCCAACCGGCTGGAGGCGCCGTTTGAAGGAAGCCTTCTGAATACTTACCGGATACTGAGAACCCTGAACCCTTCTCCGTACATGTTTTATTTTGCCGGGACCGACGTGGAAGTGGCCGGTGCTTCGCCGGAAACATTGGTCAAGCTGGAAAACGGTGTGCTCCATACGTTCCCCCTGGCCGGTACCCGGCCGAGAGGGAAGACCGAGGAAGAAGACCGGATGCTGGAGGAGGATCTTCTCGGAGATGAGAAAGAACTGGCTGAGCACAATATGCTGGTGGATCTGGGAAGAAATGATCTGGGACGCATCAGCAGGTTCGGGTCTGTAGCAGTGGAGAAGTTTCATTCCATTGAACGTTATTCCCATGTGATGCACATCGGTTCTACGGTGAGGGGCGAGATACGGGAAGACCGTGATGCCATGGATGCGGTAAGCGCAGTATTGCCGGCAGGAACTCTGTCCGGAGCACCGAAGATACGGGCGTGTCAGATCATCGGAGAGCTGGAAAACAATAAACGGGGAATCTATGGAGGTGCCATCGGGTATCTGAGTTTTACCGGAAATCTGGACACCTGCATCGCCATCCGGATCGCCTATAAGAAAAACGGGAAAGTATTTATTCGAAGCGGAGCCGGCATCGTGGCGGATTCTGATCCGGAAAAGGAGTATACGGAATGCCTTAACAAGGCTGCTGCGGTAGTGCGGGCACTGGAAGAAGCCGGGGAGGTGGAAAGATGATCCTGCTTATTGATAATTATGACAGTTTTTCCTACAACCTGTACCAGCTCATTGGCTCCATCCGGCCGGACATCCGTGTGATCCGAAATGACGAGATGACAGTGGAAGAGATCCGAGATCTGAGACCCGACCATATCATCCTGTCGCCGGGGCCCGGAAGACCGGAAGATGCCGGCATCATTGTGGAAGCCGCCGGGACCGTGTGCAGGGAGATCCCCACTCTGGGCGTATGCCTCGGACATCAGGCGATCTGTATGGCATATGGTGCGGTGGTGACCTACGCAAAACAGCTGATGCACGGCAAACAGTCCATGGCAACGCTGGATACATCAAGTCCGCTGTTCCGGGGACTTCCGCGGGATACGGTCATCGGCAGATACCACTCCCTTGCAGCGGACGGAGAGACCATCCCCGATTGCCTGCAGGTCATCGCCAAAACCGCCGATGATGAAGTGATGGCAGTGCAGCACCGGGAATATCCCATCTTCGGCCTGCAGTTCCATCCGGAGTCCATCCTGACACCGGAAGGTGCGGGGATGCTGAAGAATTTTTTGGATTTCTGAATAATAAACGTGATGAAATAAAGGAGAAATGATTATGATCGCCGAAGCTATAGTAAAAATTGTGGATAAACAGGATCTGACCTATGAGGAAGCCTATACCGTAATGAATGAGATCATGAGCGGGCAGACCAGCCCCACGCAGAATGCCGCATTCCTGGCGGCACTTTCTACCAAAAGCGCCAAAGCGGAGACCTCTGCAGAGATCGCCGGATGCGCGGCGGCAATGAGGGAACACGCCACACCGGTGGAGGCCCCGTTTGATGTGCTTGAGATCGTGGGGACCGGTGGAGACAGGGCGCACAGCTTCAATATCTCGTCTACTGCAGCAATGGTGGCAGCCGCAGGCGGAGTAAAGGTAGCCAAGCATGGAAACAGAGCAGCCTCATCTGCTTCCGGTGCGGCAGACGTATTGGAAGCACTGGGCGTGAATCTTCAGCAGGATCCGGAAAAATGCCGGGAACTGCTTGAAAAAGTGGGGATCTGTTTTATGTTTGCGCAGAAATACCACACGTCCATGAAATATGTGGGGTCCATTCGGAAAGAGCTGGGGATCCGTACCGTTTTCAATATCCTGGGACCGCTGACCAATCCAGCCAATCCGACCTATATGGTGCTGGGCGTGTATGACGAATATCTGCTGCAGCCCCTGGCACAGGTCATGGCACAGCTCGGAGTGCGGCGGGGCATGGTGGTATACGGCGTGGACAAGCTGGACGAGATCTCCACAAGCTGTGCAACGAAGATCTGTGAATTCCATGACGGATGGTACAAAACCTATGAGATCACGCCGGAGCAGTTTGGCTTTGAACGTTGTGAACGCGAGGATCTGAAGGGCGGGACACCGGAAGAGAATGCCCAGATCACACGTAAGATCCTCTCCGGAGAAAAGGGCCCGAAACGGGATACCGTCGTTCTCAATGCAGCCGCATGCCTCTATGTTTCCGGCAAGGCTGATGATATGAATCATGGCGTGAAGATGGCGGAAGAACTGATTGACAACGGAAGTGCTCAGAAGATCCTGGAGTCCTATATCCGGATCTCCAATGAATGATATGACTACGATTCTGGATGAACTGGCTGCCTTTGCCAAGATGCGTGTGGAGGAGTCAAAGAAGAAAGAGCCACTGTCTGCGGTACGCCAGCGCGCCGAAGAGATGCCGGATCCGGCATTCCGATTTGAAGAAGCGCTCCGAGGGTCGGAGCTCGCCTTTATCTGTGAGTGCAAAAAGGCATCCCCTTCCAAGGGGCTCATTGCGCCGGACTTTCCCTATCTGGAGATCGCCCGGGATTATGAGCGGGCGGGAGCCGAATGCATTTCCGTTCTGACGGAACCGAAGTGGTTCCTGGGAGATGATAACTATCTGAGACAGATCGCGGAGACGGTGTCCGTTCCCTGCATTCGCAAGGATTTTACGGTGGATGAATATATGATCTACGGTGCGCGTGCACTGGGTGCCTCTGCCGTGCTGCTGATCTGTGCCATTCTGGATGACGGACAGCTCAGGGCGTACTTGCAGTTGTCGGACGAACTGGGACTGACTGCACTGGTGGAGGCCCATGATGAAAACGAAGTGGAGGCGGCACTGAAGGCGGGTGCCCGTGTCGTTGGAGTCAACAATCGGAATCTGAAAGACTTCAGTGTTGATACGGACAACAGCCGGCGCCTGAGGGAACTGATCCCGCGGGAAGTGCTGTATGTCTCGGAAAGCGGCGTGAGAACAGCGGAGGACATACGTAAGATCCGCAGTATCGGAGCCGATGCCGTGCTTGTGGGAGAGACCCTGATGAGGGCAGAGGATAAGACAGCAAAACTTCAGGAACTGCGAGGTATCCAATGACGAAGATCAAACTGTGCGGTCTGATGCGGCCGGAGGATGCAGAGACTGCCAATGAGTTGAAACCGGACTTTGCCGGGCTGGTGTTCTGGGAACGCAGCCGTCGGTTTGTTGACCAAGATCAGGCAAAACTGCTGCGGCAGATACTGGAGCCATCCATTCCCGTGGTTGGAGTTTTTGTAGATCAGCCGATGGACAGGATCCTCGAACTGCTGGATCAGGACATCCTGCAGATGGCACAGCTGCACGGACATGAGTCGGAAGAAGAACTGAATTATCTGAAGGTGCGGTCCGGCAGACCGGTGATCCGGGCGGTGAAGGTGAGAAGCGAAAAAGATCTCCTTTTTGCCAGACACAGTGCAGCGGATTATATCCTTCTGGATAACGGAACCGGTACCGGAGAGACGTTCGACTGGACACTGATGGATGACCGCCTTGCCCGTCCGATCTTTCTGGCGGGGGGACTGAATGAAGAAAACGTGAAGGACGCGATCTGCCGTTATCATCCCTATGCGGTAGATGTCAGTTCCGGCATCGAAACAGAAGGGCGGAAAGATCCGGAAAAGATGAAACGATTTGTCCGCGCGGTTCGTGAAGCGGACGAAAAATGCAGGAGGATACAGAGATGACTAATCCAAACGGAAGATTCGGTGTCCACGGTGGACAGTATGTGCCGGAGACACTGATGAATGCTCTGCTGGAACTTGAAAAAGCATATGAGTTCTATAAAAAAGATCCGGCGTTCAACCGGGAACTGAAGGAACTGTTTCAGGAATATGCCAACCGGCCTTCCCGGCTTTATTATGCGGAAAAAATGACCAGGGATCTGGGAGGAGCGAAGATCTATCTGAAACGGGAAGATCTGAATCACACCGGTGCGCATAAGATCAATAATGTTCTGGGACAGGCTCTTCTGGCAAAGAAAATGGGGAAGACCCGCCTGATTGCAGAAACAGGAGCCGGTCAGCACGGAGTCGCCACAGCCACGGCTGCAGCGCTGATGGACATGGAGTGTGTTGTGTTCATGGGGGAAGAGGATACCCGGCGTCAGGCATTGAATGTATACCGGATGAAGCTCCTGGGATCCGAAGTGATCCCTGTGACCACCGGTACCGCAACATTGAAGGATGCGGTGTCTGAGGCCATGCGGGAATGGACCAAACGCATCGATGATACTCACTACTGCCTTGGTTCGGTCATGGGACCGCACCCATTTCCCACCATTGTCCGGGATTTCCAGGCTGTGATCTCCAGAGAAGCCAGAGAACAGATCCTGGAGAAGGAGGGACGTCTTCCGGATGCAGTGATGGCATGCGTGGGAGGAGGATCCAACGCCATCGGGTCCTTTTATCATTTCATTCCGGATGAGTCTGTTCGACTCATCGGCTGTGAGGCTGCCGGACGAGGTGTTGATACCCGGGAAACGGCAGCTACTATTGCCACGGGACGAATGGGGATCTTTCATGGAATGAAGTCCTACTTCTGCCAGGACCAGTATGGGCAGATCGCACCGGTGTATTCCATTTCCGCCGGCCTGGACTATCCCGGCATCGGACCGGAGCACGCCTATCTTCACGATACTGGGCGTGCCGAGTATGTTCCCGTTACCGATGAAGAGGCGGTGGAGGCGTTTGAATATCTGTCCCGGACAGAAGGGATCATTCCAGCGGTGGAATCAGCGCATGCCATCGCACATGCAATGAAGATCGCACCGGGAATGAGCCCCGATCAGATCATACTTGTCACGGTCTCCGGACGCGGAGACAAGGACGTTGCGGCCATCGCCCGCTACAGAGGGGAGGATCTGCATGA
>Ga0310695_10010753_pt1 | contig 13283 bp, 12 predicted proteins | sample RumenRJG_04DNA_FD_203882 | JGI IMG/M metagenome (GOLD analysis project Ga0310695, IMG submission 203882) | Bovine rumen microbial communities from Lethbridge, Alberta, Canada - RJG_04 (v2) (version 2) | ecosystem: Host-associated > Mammals > Digestive system > Stomach > Rumen | place: Canada...
GACGATAAGGTTTTGCGGCAAGCACAAACCCTTCTCTTTCAATTCGTCCCAAGTATCGGCGTAGCCGCCGAGGTCAGCATCTGAAAGTTGAGCGGATTTGACTTGCATTTCGCCTACTGATGGCAGTTGTAAGTCAAAAAGTTCTTTAGCAACGAGGTCGTTACTGAAAGCCTCACGACCAATCAGCGGTTCACTGATGATTTCGTCGTTAACAATTTTGCGACTTTCGAGCACGCTTAAAAACTCGGCAAAGTATTGCTCTACAGGAGCAAGGTTCATTTCATCGAGGCAAACAAAGAACGGCACTTCGGGGTATCTCATGGCCTTAACAACAAACTTGACAAACTTTGTTACGACATATCGCTTTTTAATGGCACTATCGTAGCCGAGTAGTTCGGTGCTATCATGCCAATTGGGCTTAACCTCAATGAGGCAGTAGTTGCCGGGGGATGCTTCGTTAGAACGCAAATCATCTATATTGGGGCAAGTTGCGAAAGCCATTTCTTTCACAATTTGGCTTTTGCCGGTTCCCGATATGCCAGCAAGCAATAGGAATGGCTTGGTGCGCATTGCAGGGAGAAAGTTTCTCGTTTGATAATTTGTGTCACCAAGAGAAAAGACTTTAATTTTAGTAACATTGCCAAATAGAGACCCGATGTCGGATGGCTCTAATATAGCCAGACTATCAGCGGTAGCTGAACTGATATTACCAATGAAATCCTCAAAATCATTTTGGTTGGGCAGAATAATATTAACTAATTCAGTTGGTAATATATCAAGTAAAATAGCCTTTGTGCTAAGGTAGATGTTAGTGTCATCAAGTTCACCATTTCGCGCGAGCCAAACAGAAACTGCACTTAAGATTTCGTTGCTATCGCTGAGGTAAGCAGACACATTTTCAAATAGAGACTTGTCCTCAATCAACGAACCATTTTGAATTTTAATTAAAGGTTTGTTTCCCCTTGTAGGAAATGTTATGATTTGCCCACCATTTGAGCGCGAGTTCTTAACTGAATTAACGGAGAAGAAGTTGCTGCCCACATTATAATCAGAATTTTCTGCTTTATTCTTTAGTGGAATATAAAAATCACTAGTGAAGTAGTCAGAATTAACATCTACAAAATAGCCAACGAAAGAACAAAATTCTTTCTTGTCGTTGCGGTCAGATGTGTTACAAGGTCGATTGTATTTCTTGTAGAACATTTCAAGTGCGAAGAAATATTTTAACGCACTGATTGTCTGAGTTGCACCCTGAGTTGTTGGGTCACGATGTATTGAGCATATCGTTTGATATGCTTTCAGCAATATTTGTTTTTTAAAATATGCCATATCTTATTCATTTAAGAGTTTCTATAAGAGCGGCAGCTACGACCCAAGCCATAACAGGGGGGACAGCATTTCCGATAACTTTATATCGAGACTGCAATGGTATTGCAGCGAAGGAGTACTCATCTGGGAATGATTGTATTCTTGCAATTTCTCTCACTGTATATCGGCGATTCTCAACGGGGTGAGTGATACCACAGTTTTCTGGTTGTGCTGAAGCGGTGATGGTACCATTGATTTCTCCAAAAGCAAACCGACGGAAAAATTTTGGAGCATGGTACTTTTTGGGGTCGTCATAAATCTTCCTGAAGCGTGGAGTAAGAAGTTCGGGAGGAACATCTTTCCATGAACGACCAACGAAAACTGATTGTGGTAAATCAGATTTCTTGAATCCAGGGGAAAATAAATTTAATGCTTCGTCTCCGTGAACACAAGGGCCTATTTTTTCAACCATATTCTGCGTTCCTTGTGTATAACTCCACGTTTCATTTTCAGATGCTTTATCAACATCAAAGAGAATAGCACCTAACAGGAGTTTTTCATCAACCCCGAATTTAGATGATGGGATATTATATTTCTTAACTATTTTCTCTAACGAAGAGAAATCAAACAATCCAATTTCTTTGTCAATGCCGATTATAAGATAACGATAACGCTTTTGGGGCACTCCGTAATCACAAGAGCAGACTAATTGCATGGCCACATTGTAGCCCAGCTTGTTCATTCTGTTCTTTATTTCTTCGGGAACGGTTACACCAGAAGGCATTTTTGATGACATGATGCCACGAACATTTTCAAAAACGAAAGCCTTTGGCCGTTTTCCTCGATTTACTTTATTGTCGAGGATTCTTTCGCATTCTTCAAAAAGAGTTCCTCTACCGTTAATATCATGAATGCCTTTTCGATTGCCTGCATTGGAGAATGGTTGGCAGGGAAAACCAGCTAACAGGATGTCAAAATCAGGAATGTTATTAGCGTCTACACTTCTGATGTCAGCAAGAAGACATGAGTCGCCACTTTTTGTAAGAAGGGGGTTTGAGTTATAGCATGTAGCAGCATCAGTATCAAAATCATTGGCAAAAACCACCTGAGTAGGAAGTCTTTTGAATGATTGACCATTAAACTCAAAGCCACCAGTAAAACCTAAATCAAGTCCACCGCAGCCAGAAAAAAGAGATGCTATTTTGAGCTTTTTTTTTGCCATCAATGCAGTTGTATATTAAAACAAACTCCGAGGTAGCCCAGCGAGCTGACCAAAGCTCATATACTACAAAGGAGTTTGTTGTATCTTAATCATTTAAGTGGTCGTTTGCCGGTGGCAAGGGTGAAAAATCCTTGCCTATGAACTGCAAAGGTAATGAAATTTTTTCTACCACCGCTCAATTTCTAAAAGAAATTGACGCGGATGGGGAAAACTATAAAAATTGCCTTTGCAATCATTCACGCTGCAAAGGTACAACAATGGTGTGCCATAACTCGGCACATGCGGCTGAAAATTTGTTAAATGGGATAATGTTGGTGCAAAAAAGTGAGCCGACAATCTTGCACTTTCAAGTGACGGTCGTAGGAAAAACCTTAGTATCAAGTAACAAGAAAGCGGCTCACGCTATGCAGCGAGAACCACTATGTCACCTTGATACTTGTCTTGAAAAGTTCCTACGTTTTCACTTGACTGGTAACATAATGTCCTTTGGATGAACTATGTCGTGTCAAATCGTTGCCGTTTGACACGGCAAAGGTACGACAATTTTTCTTAACCAAAGTTGATTTTGGAAAAAATCAGTCGTTCACCGGGAAGCGGCACGATAAGTAGAGCCGTGCTCGTGTTGTCGTGCCGTTGGCGGCCAGTGCGCTCGGGTAACGGCGCAGGTCGCCGTCGGTCGTCAGTTCGTGGCGGATATCGCAGTCGGCGTCCATCACGAAAGTTCTGCCCTGGTCGCCACGCCATAGGGTGTAGCGAGTGAACGGTTTGAGCATGCCGTGCTCGTCAAGAACGAGTTTGGCGAGGTCGCCGACGAGTTCGATGGTGAAGCCACATTCATTCCATGCGAGAGAGTAAAGGAATGAATTGACCGGCAGCACCGGTTCATTCCCGTTGCCCTTGACAAAGGGGCAACGAGGAATGTGTACGGTGGTGTTCACGCGCTTCAGGAGGTCGAAGTGTTGCTCAGCCTCATCGGGCGTGAACCCGATCGGACCGACAAACTCGTGGGCGTTGCCGACGAGGTAGGCACGCTCCGCGTTGCCGTTGGTGTCGGTTCTTGCAGGGCCAAGCACATCGATGAAGCCGATAAGTGCATTGGTCGGTAAGTCTTTCGTCTCGCCGAGGTTCCCGAACGCTTGTTGGTTATTCACTTCCTGCACCCACTCGATGGGTGTGGCAGGGTCACTTACCGGCTCAGTTGCGTAGATGTATAAACGCCGATTCTCTAAAAGTTGTTGATTCGCAATGCGAACCACATTCATCAAGCCTTTGACAAGCATACTTGCGTAAGGCTGCGGTTGTAAGTAGACTATTTCCATTATTTAGGCATATAGTTAAGTTGTTGCGGCACTATTGCCGCAACAACAACCTAAATAGCTTGCAAAATAAACTAAAGGGTGTGCAAAATTGCCGCACTATAAAGTAAAAAGAAATTAAAAATCGAAAGGTTTTCAGTTTATTTAACAATGGCCTGATGTGTATTTATCCACAATTTGGATATAGCAAAAAACGTGCCATACAGATGTCATAGCACACCGCCCGAGTTGAGCGAGAATGTATCACGATACGGGAACTTCTCGCAGCCGATGTAGAGGGTATCGAAAGCGTCGGTGCCGTCGGTGCGGTGTTCGAGCAGGTTTTCCTCGTTCTCTGCGAGTTTTTCACCGCCTTTGTCCTTTCGGAAGCCGTTGCGCCCACGTACTACTCCTGCCGTTTGAATGGCCAGGATTAGGTCGTCGTTGTTTTGTCGGTTGAACATCGGCATGAGCCGTTGTTTACCGGCAAAACCCTGGTTGATGAGCAGGTACTTCTCATCGTGGCGCATGGGATTTCCGAGGTTGATGTCCTCCACCTGCCAGCCGTGCCGCTCGAGCTCATGGCACACCACCCAGTGGAAGTCCTGCTCGTTGACGGCATAGTTGCCGCCGAGCGCGGTGCTGTCGTAGTAATAGACCACGACCTTGCATTGGTGGTGGGCGTAGTAGCGGCAGAAGTCGTCAATGAGCGCAGGGATTTTGCGCTCGAATTTGGTGTAGAACGACTTGATTACGTTGAGCCGTCGGCCAGTGGGCTGTCCGGCAACAATCCAGTTGATGTTGGCATTGTAGTCCATGCCGATGCAGATGGGGGCGAATGGGTTCAAGTCCTTATCTGCCCGGCAGTCAAGCTGCGCTTCGTTGAAGTCGTAGCCCAGACTGTCGAGGTATTCAAAATCGCTGGCGTTGTACTTGTGGCCCTCACGCATCGACGAATAGAAGCCGTCTTTGGCGATTCCTATTCGTTGGCAAAGGATTGACGTTTGGAAAGTCTTTGGCGTGAGGTCGCGCTTCATCTGCTTGATGTACGACTCTCCGAGCAACTGTAAGTTCTCGATGGAGGAGTATTCCTTGTAATACACCGCCACGGAGCGCATTTTGTTCAACTGCTCGTCAAGTCGGCGCAGGTAGTTGCGCAGGTGGCGTGTCACCTCAATGCCCTCGGCACGCATCTTCCTGATGCGCTGCTTGACGTGCCAAATCTCATAGACCGTGCCCTTAATCGTCTCGATAAGGTCAGGGTCCATTTTATCCTGGTAATGCAGAAACCAACTTCCTTTCTGCGTCTGCGGCATATCGGATAGGATCATCACCGAGTGATTAAACGAGTGATGTCCGAAATACGATTTGATGCCGCCGTTTGCCGGCAGCGTCTCATCTTTGAGGCGTTCATAGTCTATGAACTTTGCCTCATCGATGAGCAGCCACGAGAGCGTAAGCGAGTTGGAGCTGCCCGGTCGGTCTTGCGAAATGATGATGGCGCAAGAGCCGTTGTAGAACGTAATGACGTGCTCATATTCGGCGGGCTCGATGATGGGCTTGCCGAATGACTTGGGCGGTTTGCGCCCGATGACGTAGTGCACGCCATTGAGGAATCCCCATCGTTTCCACGCCGCCAATAAGCCCGGAATGGTGTTCGTCAGTCCGTGCTTGTAGGTCGGCACCACGATACCGCCAGTGCTGCCCGGCATGCGTTGCATGTTGCGCAGCACAAAGGGCGAGGCGATGCTGTCGGTCTTGCCTGTGCGTCGCCCTGCCACTATAACGGTGGTGTTCGCCCCGATCAACTGCGTGAGCCGTTGAGGGGCGTTAAAGTATATTCGTTTCTTGGGCTGTTCCATTATTCGGGTCGGTGGGTGGGAACAGGACATTTTCTTCGAGGTCTGCCTCCTCGAACTCAATGTCCTCGATGTCGATGTTCTCGGCCTGGTACTTCTTCAGAAGTGCGTCAATCCGCTCCTGAATGTTCGGGATCGGCTTGATGCCGAGAACAGAGGGGTCATCGGTGGCGGTGAAGGGCTGCACCACGATCAGGTCGTATGGCACGGCTTGCTCGTCTTCAAGGTCAACGCGGTTGAACTTGGCGTAAGAGCTGGCCGCCTTTTCCATCGTCTTCGTGTCCTTGCGTTTCTTGGCCATCTGGAATGTTTCGAGAATCATTTCATTGTAGCGGTAGCGGTGGAAGTCGCGCGAGGCTTGCGACAGGTGCGGCAGCATCGCCTTGACAATGGCAAGGTCGGAATATGCCAGCACCTTGCTGATGCCGAAGCGGCTCACCGCGTTCTCGATGAACTGCCGGTCTTTCGCATCGGGATTGGAGATAAACCAGTTGTATTCCTCCCGGACACGAAGCACGCGGGCAACGATAACCTCGGGGTATCGTTGCCGCAGCTCGTCCTCAGCCGTGAACAAGTCCACACGGCAAACGTCAAGAGTGTTGTGCTGGGCCATAGTCTATTCGTCGTCTTCCATGTCAAGGAGATTGCGGTGTGTGTTCTCGATGGCGAGCGGTGAGCCGACTTGCGCCAGCATCATTTCCTGGTGCAGGAGTTTCACTTTCGACGCGGCCTTGCCCCGGCGATAATGTTGGCTCACCTCGCTGCTATGGTCGGCGATGTCCTCACGGAGGACTTCGGCCGGAATACCGAGAATCACCGCCATGTCCGATATTTTGAGGTAGATTGAGGCGAAGTTCTCAATCTGCTGCAATTGCTCTGCTGAATAGGTCATTTAGTGGAACTGAATGGTTTTTGATTAAGTCTTCAATTTGGCTTTGGAGTGTGGCGAAGATGTCGGGGTCGGTTGTCACGACAGCCGACTCCGAGCGGTTGCCTCGCGTGAGGTTCTGCGAGGTAATGATGCTTACCACTTCGCCGCGCTCGCTGCGCACCAGCAGCACCTTGCTGTGGTTGTCAGCAAGGTAGGTGGTGGTGATAACCTGCGTGATGAACGCCCACAGTTTGAGCGTCTTGTTGGTGGCCTTGTGGTCGAGCACGAGGTTGAACCGAGTGACGAGGCCGGACTTCTCGATGAAGTACAATCGACGAATGAACTCCTCGGAGATTGAGAATGAGGTCTGCCACACCTCGGACTTGCCGAGCTGTTGAAGCACCCAGTCGAGCACGTCCGCCACCTGCAAGGCGTTGGAGAGATAAGCCTGATAGGGCTTTTCTCGAATGGGCTTCAAAAAATCCGATATGTCTGCGGTTCGTTTCATAGAAAAGTATTACCTTTGCATCGGTCTCTGACCACCTGAAGCTTGAACGGTATATTGACTCCGTGCTTCACATCGCCCTAACCTCAGCGGGATTGGTTCGCTGTTTAGGGCGATTTTAATTTAGGATTCCCAATTCTTTGAGGTCAGCGGTGAGCTTGTCGGTGGGGTTGATAACCTTGTCGTAAAGCGCGAGGATCTGAGCCTTCAGTTCCTCACTTGGCTTTTTAGCGTAGCGTCCTTTGGCAAGGTTAATCATTCGCACCGCCTTTCGGCTTTCCTCACGGGCATTATCCTCCATGACTGCTGCGCCGTCTGTGCCGGTGTAGTGGTCGTAGGTCTCCCAGTTCGAGTGCAGCTTCTTATCGAGGTCGATAAGTTCTTTGAGATAAGGATAACGGTCGCAGTCGCGAGCCGGATTGTCCTCAGTCGATAGCGAGCGGAGCCGCAGGTGCAGTTCGCGCATACGTTGCACAATGCTCAGGTTCTCGACATAGAGAGCCTGTATCTCGTCCGGCAGCATGTCGTGGTCGTCACGCTTGCCCTGCTTAAAACTCTCGCCGGTGTTAGGCGTGAGCTTTTTGGCAATCGTATCGACCTGCTGCTGCATTTCCTCGACTTGTGCGTGCGTGAGCCTCTGCAAGCGGAACGACAGTCGTTTCTGCAACTGGCGTTCAATAAACTCGGCGTTTCGCCGTGGATTCGCCATCAGATTGCGGTACATGATTTGGTTGCCCGTGAGCTGCAGCAGGTAGAGTGCGCCTTTAGCGTAGTCGCGCTGCTCATGGGGCAAGTACAGCCAATCTTGGATTTCTTTTGTAAACTCTTGGTTCATATCACAATTTATTGTTGATACCGGTAAAAAACACGAGGTTTTTGCCGAGTGGTTGTAACAAGTGTTTCATTGCCGCCAAAGTCTGGCCGGTTGTCACAAAGTCATCAAACACGATGATGTTTGGCTCTTTGGGCAGCACATTGAGCGAGAAAACCGCGTTGACACGCTGTTTTGTGTGGCAAAACGCCACGTCCTCGTAGAACGGAATGTCAAGCATTTTGCCGATCAGTTCACTGATGAGTGTGGCAAAATTCTTGGTCTTGTGCCGACGTTTGGGCGAAGTGCAGATGCACCAACAGCCGTTGTGCAAATTGTAGCCCAGCATTTCCTTGATGACCGGCACAAGCGACTTGCCGAAAAACTCCACCATATCAGGGTCGCCCTTGATGTCGGTGAGCGTGCGTCCATAGACGGTTTTTTGCCAAATCGAAATGAAGTTCACGTTGCTGCGGCGCGTCAAGCGCAATTTGTAGGAGAAATCACATCTTGCCTCGGTGGATTTGTCCCACGACTTGCGCTTCTGCACGGCAAACAAATCCTTTTGTTGGGCGCGGCCTTGGGGTGCAGCGTCGCCGCTTGAAATAAAGTCGAGGGAACTGATGTCGGCTACAGGAAAGGTCATGTCGCGCAGGACCTCTCCCATATCGACGGCAGCACCCTCGACCTGCTCATTAGTTGCCATTTCGTTTTAAGGATTGGCTTCGGCATTTGCTAGAGCCGTCACCTCTTGGTTCAACATGAGCAAAATGTCCTCCGAAAACTTTTGCGCTATGAGTTGCGGATTACCTTCATACAGCTGGTTAATAATGCTATATCGTTTCTCAATTTCCCTTTCTGGAATATTGAGGTCAGTGGCTAGTTGGTTGAACAGTTCGCTCAGATTATCAGTGGTATAGCCTCTCCCGCCGTAGAAGATTGAGCCATCTCCATAGTTTACTAACGAATCCTGTTCAGGCTGAATAGTGCCGTCCTCGGTCTCAATCTTGCCGTAGTAGAAGGGAGCAGGACACTCGTCGGTGGCCTCCACCGAGAGCGTGGTGCTGGTGGTTCCCGTCGGGCCTTGCCCGAGGTCTTGCGCCACGGTCGATTTGACGAGCCAAGCCTCGCTGCCGACTACGCGGAACTTGCCCGGCACTGTCTCGACGAGATAGACGCAATCGTTGTTGTTGACGTAAGCGGCGAGTGCCGAAGCGTCCACACCCACGCCCGGGTGAACAGCGGTCAGCTTGTTCAGTTGCGTCATCGAGGGGTATTCGCCCTGCGCCTCACTGGTGAGCTGCGACTTGTCGGGCAGGATGTCAATGTACTTCCAATTTGCATCGGCAGCCAAAACGAAATTGCCGACGTATGCGGCGGCGGTCAGTCGCCCACGGTTGTCGTGTGCGAGCGTGGGCCATTTGACGATTTGGTCTTTGCCGATGTAGTAGATACGGCGCTTGATGCCGGGGAGCTCGGGCGTTCCCTGGCACCAAGCGAGCGATTTGAGTATTGATGTGCAATTCGTTGCCATGTTTTTACTTCGTGATTAGTGATGAGCGATTAGTGATGAGTGAATAATCACGCCGCCAGTTCGATGACTTTGAGCTTGCGGTAGTCAATCGACTCGAACTGAACGCCGAAGAACATGGTGGCGATGTACGAGAGTATGAACGGCTCGTACTCCTTGACCATGACGCTCTCCACGTCGCCCATCTGGTCGTAGCCAACGAGCATGTTGCTCTTGGGCGTGACGTGGATGAACTTCGAGTCCGCCTTATTGAACAGCGGAATGATGTGGAGCTTTCCGTTGCTGCCCTCCACGTCGGTCTGACCGAACTGGTTGTAGAAATTGATGCCTCCGTGGGTAAGCAGCATGGCCTCGTTGTACTTGTCGGCGAAGTCCTGCGAGCAGTACATGTTCAGCTCCTGGGCACGCAAACGTGGGTCGAGCGAGTAAAGGATTTCCTTTGCGATGTCGAGTGCGTTGGCTGTGGTGATTTCCTCGGTGAGTTTCATGTAGTTTTTGTTTGCCACGCTGATCTTGTCGGCGGCGATTTCGGCAGCGGTGATGGTATCGAAGCCGTCGAACAGGTCTTTGGTGGTGTCGCCACTTGCGTTGCGTACACCGCTCCAAATAGCGTCATTAAGGCTTTCCGAAAGCCCTTTGGCGATGAGCGTGAGCACATGGAGCGCGGTTGGTGCCTGCATCTGGCCGTCACCTTTGGTTGCCGCCATGTAGCCGAGAATGGTGGACGCTGCGGAGTTCGGCTCGAACTTGCAGTGCACGGAACCCATGAACGTCTCAAGGGTTCTGTATTCCACATTGAGATTGAAGTCGGTGGAGCGCGAGGGCTTGTAGGGCCCGAACTGCGCGTTGCCGCTGATGGCTCCCACGTTCTCCTTGTAGCGGATGCCGGGTCGGGGAGTCATGTGCTGGATGGTGTCCTGGCACCCGATGATGGGCTGCATGAGCAGTTCGGGTCGCCACTTGGTGGCGGCCTCCTGGAACTGCTCCAGCGATGGGGTGATGTTGAGTTGTCCTGCCATATTACTTTGAGATTAGAGATGAGCGAATTTAGGGAACTTGGTTGAACAGCTTTTTGGCGTTGTTCACCTTGTCGGCGAACACGTCAAAAGGAGACTTGGCGGACTGCTGCGGAGCATCGACCACCACTTGTGACTTTTCAGCAGGATTGGCTTTAAGTGCCGTGACCTGCTCGGCGAGTTCGGTGTTGCGCTTGTCGCGGTCAGCGATGGCCCGCTCAACGGCGAGCGCTTGCTCTGCTGTGAGCTTCACACCGTCCTCGCCCACAGCGAAGCCCTCGATGTTGAGGACTTCGCCAAGGAGCGATAGGGACTGGAGCATGGTTGCGGATGGTTTGAGAATTTGGGATGATGGTTGATTATTTTCGTTATGACTAGCTTGATTCTCTTTGATGGGAGTAGAATTTGCTTGGGGATTTCCGGCGGTAGTTTGTTCGTGTTCGGCATCCTTGCCGGACTTGAACAGCGAGGCGATGGCAGCGATGAACCGCTCTATGAGCGTTTCATTGCGACTGTAGGCTGTGGGTATGTTCGGGATGGGCATACCGGCAGCCGCCATCGCCGAAGCCATCGCGTCGGTGAGTACCGGCTTGGACTCGCCTAGGTCGGTAATCTCATCGACAAAGCCCCATGCCTTTGCCTCCTTTGCAGTGAGCCAGCCGCCCTCTCGCATGAGGTCGAGCAGGTCGGCCTCGGGCTTGCTGCACTTTGCCGAATACATCGCGGCAACATTGTTGTCGAGTTTGTTGAGGTCACGGATAGCCGCCTCGCAGTTGTCACGGACAGATGCGAGCTGGTCGGCATTGAGGCTTCCCCACTCGAAAAACTCCGCGCTGCACTTGTGCACGAGGTACATGGCTGATGCGTCGATGCTGATGTGCCTGGCACCGAGCGAAGCGATGGTTGCGGCACTGGCATTCATTCCCACGAAGTGGACGGTGACATCGCCATGACGTTTGAACGCCGAGGCGATGGAGATGGCGGTCGCCAGTGAACCGCCGAGGCTGTCGATAAGCACGTGGACCGGCTTGCCCTCGTTCTTGGCAAGCACATAGTCCACATAGTCACGGTCGAAGTCATAGCCTCCGACGTAGCCTTTGAGGTGGAGAGTGTATTTTGTCTGTGGCATAGTGATGTAATCAAATTTTGCCACAAAATTATAAAGCTACTTTCTATAGTTAAAAGACAAAAAAAGCTCACCTGAGTGAGCTATTAATTAAAGTTTGATATTTAAAACGATTTTCTTTTACTTTCTTTCATATGTTAGTCCAAGAATGATATTGTTAAGCTTCTTGGAAACCATAAAATCAAGGATTAGCGTATTTTTTCTGTTAATACACCAATAGGATGTAGGCAAAGCCCAGTCAGACTTATCATAATTAAGTTGTTCATCTGGGAGACCATATTTTCTGTAAAAGTACTCTTGCATAATCGCATAATATTTAATTGCTTCATCTTCTTTTTGTGTTGAAAAAGTCTTAATAAAGTTGACTTTTTTCAATATGTCTTTCTCGAAGGTGAAAGCAGCATCAAATTTTGCGTCATAGACTTTTACATTCGCGACATAATAATGATCTTCTATAAAAATTGGATTGTAGCCGTTTTTTGATGCATTCTTAAGAAAATCTTTTAAATGTGTTTTACCTAATTTGCAATCCAATGCTGGGCATTCTATTGTTAGCTTTGGCCTGTAATTATCGTTGACGACTTTATCTACATAGCTATATTGAAAATGGAGTTCAATACAGATATAATCTTTTAAGCCTGATTTTAAAAATTCTCCCCAACCTTCATAATTATAATAGCTCATCTTTAATATGGTTGGTGAATTTGTACCCCATTGCGTAATATACTCTTCTAATTTTGGATTAACAGAAAAATCAAAGTCTCCATAATTATCACAAATGCTTTCTCGGATTGTATTATAATAATCTTTTGCTTTCTTTCGTTCACCAATAGCGAATTGTTTTTGTAGCGTAACATCTGATAGTTTGTTGTTATTGAAAGTAAATGATAGAATATCAAAGTATACCCCATTAGTACCTTCAATATAGATATTAGGTTTCCCTTTAAACAGAATATGAGAGGAATCTATTAACAAATCTTCTTCTTGGTATCCAAAAAATGACAAATTTTTGATTGCTTCCTTCATAGAAGTTACGCCTAATTTACATCCGTAAAAAGTGTGTTTTAAGTTTTGTTGAGAAAAACTCAAAGCATAAGTAAAGAAAACTATGGTGAAAGTAATAAATATTTTTTTCATAATACAATAATTTAATAAGCAAAAGTACAAAAAATTATCATCTAGTTTTGTGTTTGCTTTTGTTTTTTGAGAAGATTTAAAAGTTTTTTAACAATTGGCTCGCGATTAGTAACTGTTCAGCGATTGTGATACCTAGATGGAATTGCGACATGCGCATGGGGGGGGCGCTTGGGTGTCTGCCGCCCTTTCAGGGCTTGGATGGCGGGCGGGCATCTATACCGGGGTTGCGCTGTCGCTACACCCCGGCCTGGGGTCTGCCAGCCCTTCGGGCTTACTGTTGGCAATAATGACAGGGGAGCAGACCGCAGACGCGCTGCATTATGAATTATGTTATGTGCATTTATGAAGGAAAAACTGGTTGCCTACTCTTGCAACCAGCTGACAGTCAGCAAGTATAATCGCTGAATAGATACCGCGATTATATCTTAAGTTTCCGCATAATTAAAGAATAATAGCCGTGGGAATCGATATCACCTTGCGACTTATTTAGTTTTGTTTTTGCATGTGCCGGTTGCTCACGTTTCGACACTAAAAAAGGGCGAGGCTTTTACACCTCACCCCGAAGTGAAAGCTTCAGTGACTAATCGCGGAAGACGTAGCCA
>Ga0310695_10010754_pt1 | contig 13283 bp, 10 predicted proteins | sample RumenRJG_04DNA_FD_203882 | JGI IMG/M metagenome (GOLD analysis project Ga0310695, IMG submission 203882) | Bovine rumen microbial communities from Lethbridge, Alberta, Canada - RJG_04 (v2) (version 2) | ecosystem: Host-associated > Mammals > Digestive system > Stomach > Rumen | place: Canada...
TGACCATGATAAAGGTCATAAACTTCTTTGTAACTAAGAGCTCGATTCTGAGCCTTCTGATACTGATCTAATTTCTTCCTTTTCATAAAAGGTGACTTTAGGTGTCAACCTTATCTACAAAAAGACAACTCATCCGTGGTAAACGGAGTAGAGTTACTTTTTTGGAGAAAAATGCAAAAAAATCTGTTTTGTTTTCATGAAATGCTAAATTTTCATTACCTTTGCACACTAAAGAAGTTCGTGTCCGAAAAAATGACGACGCGACAGACTGACACAATGTATTAATAATTATGTAAAAAGACGAAATATTTATGAAGAAGATTCTGACTGTTATGTTACTTACCGTAGCCTTCAGCACGCAGGCATCGGCTCAAGAAGAGAGCAAATGGACGCTGAACACGCGCGCCTGGTCGACCAACTATTTCACCACGATGATTTATGGTGCAGTCGAAACGGCTGCGAAAGAATTCCTCTTCGATGGTAATTTCTCCGACTCGCTGTGGGCAGAGCGCATCATCCCGTCGGTCGATTTGGTATTCCCCGTAGGTATGGGAAAGAAGGGATTCGAGGGAAATGACATCTACGGACCCTATCACCGTGCTTTCGGCAACCCGCTGAAGCATATCGGCGACTACGCCATCGGTCTCGACGTATCGTTCAAGCCGTCGTTCGTCGGTGTATATGCCGGAGCCTATTTCAAGAGTCAGGAGGTGGTCTACAAGGAGATCAACAACAATCTTCGTGGCTTCTTCTTCCAGCCGAGGGCCGGTATCATCCTGGGAAACCGTTCCGCTTCGTTAGAGGCCGGTGTCTTCTACGATGCCGTGACGGGCTGTAAGAGCTCGGCCTTCGAGACCAGCAAGAAGATGCTGAAGAGCGGACTCGGACTTGACTTCGCTATCTCCCACTCGCCCGAGAAAAGAAACTCGAAGACGATGCTGCAGTTCTCCATGCCTCTGCACAACTTCTTCGACACGAGCTATCCCGGCCTGCAGGGCGTGAAGCGCAAGGTGGGCTACATCATGCTTACCGAGCGCGTCTACCTTTAAAACAACGGTAGACGGACGGAAAGCATAAAGACACTGACTAACGACGACACGTACAGATGACGAAAATGGACAAACTAAAGGATGTGATGAAGTCGCTGCAGACACGGTCGGCACTGGCTATCATCATCACGGCTGCCGTACTGATAGAAGGTACGTCGGCCGTGCAGTATTGGTTTGCCCAGAAAAGCATCCGCAAAGAGGTGCAGCACAGGGCTGAGACAGAGCTACGCGTCAAGACGTTGGAGATACAGCGGGTGATGGTTTCGGTGGAAGCGGCCGTGACCAACACGGTGTGGGCCGTAGAGAAGAACATCGGCGACATCGACGCTGCCACTGCCATCACACAGCGACTGGTACAGCTCAACGACGCCATCGTTGGCTGCTCCATCGGATTCATACCCAACTACTTCTCGCAGCACGGCAGGTGGTTTGAGCCCTACGTGCTGGAGAAGGCCGACGGCAGCTGCGAGAAACGACAGATAGGGTCGGCACAACACGATTATCTGAAGGCCGAATGGTTCGAAAAACCGCTGCAGAGCAATGCGCCCTATTGGTCGGAACCCTACTTCGACGATGCCGGCGCAAGGATGATGCTCTGCACGTATGGCGTACCGATACACGATGCCACAGGGCGCATCATCGCCATCTTGGGAGCCGATGTGTCGCTCGACTGGCTGAGCCAGGTCATCAATTCGCAGAAGATCTACCCCTCGTCGTACAACCTGATGATTTCGCGCAAGGGGCAGATCATGGCATGCCCGGTGGAAAGCCTGGTACTGAAGCAGAGCATCCAGGAGGCTACCTCGCGCATGAACGACACGGCCATGAACAGCATCAACCGCCAGATGATGGCTGGCAACAGCGGACAAACCACCGTCGTCGACGACAACGGGCAGAAGAACTACGTGTTCTATGCCCCCATCGAGAAGGATGCGCTGGGATGGTCGATGGCCGTCGTTTGCTCCGACAAGGAGATTTACGGCAACCTTCGGCAGTTGGGATTCTGCCTCTTCTTGATGATGCTCGCCGGACTGGCACTGATGGGCTTCATCATCTACCGCACCATCAAGGGGTTCAAGCACTTGGAGGAGGTCAATGCCTCGAAAGCCAGCATCGAGAGCGAACTGAAGATAGCCAGCGGCATACAGATGGCCATGCTGCCCAAGATGTTCCCGCCATATCCCGACCGCGACGATATCGACATCTACGGACTGCTGACACCGGCCAAAGCGGTGGGAGGCGACATCTTCGACTTCTACATCCGCGACGAGAAGCTGTTCTTCTGCATCGGCGATGTGTCGGGCAAGGGCGTACCGGCTTCGCTCGTCATGGCTGTCACAAAGGCGCAGTTCCGGACCATCTCTACTCATGAGGCCATGCCCGACCGCATCATCTCGGCTCTCAACGGTACGATGGCGGAAGCCAACGAATCGAACATGTTTGTGACGCTCTTCGTCGGTGTGCTCGACTTGCCGACAGGCCGACTGCGCTACTGCAATGCAGGACACGACGCTCCGATGCTCATCAACGGACATGTACGGCGGCTCAGATGCCAGTCGAACATCCCAGTGGGCATCATGGCCGACTGGCAGTTCGTTGGCGAGGAGACCATCATCACTCCGCAGACAACCATCTTCCTCTATACCGACGGCCTCTCGGAAGCTGAGAATGCTGAGCACCAGCAGTTTGGAAAGACGCAGATAGCCGACTATCTCAACACGGCCGACCGCAGGCCCTTACAGCTCGTCAGGGGGATGGTAGAGGCGGTGCACCTCTTCGTGGGCGATGCCGAACAGAGCGACGACCTGACGATGCTCGCCATCCGCTATACACGACAGCAGCTCGACGTCAGGCTCCAGAAGTCGCTGACGCTCAGCAACGATATTCAGGAGGTGCCTCGACTGGCTGCCTTCGTCGACGAGGTGTGCGAGGCCTTGAGCTTCGACATGTCGCAGACGATGAATATCAACCTCGCCATCGAAGAGGCCGTGGTCAACGTTATCAACTACGCCTATCCTCCAGACACGAAGGGTGACATCGGCATAGAGGCCGTTGCCAACGACGAACGGCTGAAGTTCGTCATCACCGACAGCGGAAAACCTTTCGACCCCACCACAAGGGCCGAGGTGGACACCTCGCTACCGGCAGAGAAACGCGACATCGGCGGACTGGGCATTCATCTTGTGCGCCGTCTGATGGACACCATCAACTATGAGCGGCTCAACGGTCAGAACGTGCTGACTCTCAGAAAGAAACTCAAACAAAATAATCAATAAGAATACTTATGAATACAATTATCAGAGAAGAAAACAACGACCTGGTGGCCTACTTCGAGGGGCGACTGGACACAACGGCAGCATCGCAGACAGCTAAAGACGTGACACCCCTGAACGACTGCATCGGACACAACATCATCCTTGACTGCACTCAGCTGGAGTATATCTCGTCGAGCGGACTGCGTATCTTCCTCAATATCCTGAAAAAGGCCAAGCCGCTGGGCAGCCACGTCTATGTGAGAGGGCTCAACGACGATCTGCGCGAGGTGTTCAAAATCACAGGTTTCACCAATCTCTTCGAATATTCTGAAGCCTAACCTCCACTCCTCTACTCACCCCCCAAGTAATGTCTGAACTCCTGAACTCCTGAAACTCCTGAAACTCCTGAAACTCCTGAAACTCCTGAAACTCCTGAACTCCTAAAACAATGCTCATCAGCAAGATTGAAAACAACGGACAGGTGACGCTGGCCCTGAAGGGAAGGCTCGACACCACTTCGGCAACGAAGGCCAACGACGAGATAAAGCGCCTGTTGGAAGCATGCAGCGACATACGCCAGCTGACATGCGATGCCTCGCAGTTGGAATACATCTCCAGCTCGGGGCTGCGCATCCTGCTCTCACTGTCGAAGCGCTACCCCAACTTCAGCATCGTGGAGGTCAGCGCCGACGTCTATCAGGTACTCGACGTGACGGGGTTCACCAAGATAATGACTGTCGAGAAAGCCCTACGCCACCTGTCGATAGAGGGATGCGAGCTCATCGGCATAGGTGGAGTGGGCGAGGTGTACCGCATCGACGGCGACACCATCATCAAAGTATTCCGCGAAGGAACGACACTCGAGGAAGTTCGAAAGGAAATCAATCTGTCGAAGGAGGCCTTCATCATGGGCATGCCGACGGCTATCTCGTTTGATGTCGTCAAGGTGGGCAGCCGCTACGGGCTGGTCTACGAGCTGCTGAGGGCCGACACGCTGAGCGTCTGTGTGGCACGGCATCCCGACCAGGTAGACCACTATGCACGGCTTTATGCCAACCTCTTCCGTCAGATGCACGCCATCCATGTGCCACGGGAGAGCCTGATTCCCAGTGCCGTAGCTCACGAGGAATGGGCCATCAGGCACATCAGCCGATACTTCGACAGCAAGAGTATCGACCTGATGCTGCAGATCGTGCAGGCTGTCCCGAAAGGCGACAGGCTGCTCCACTGCGACCTGCAGACGAAGAACGCCATGATGCAGAACGGTGAACTGATGCTCATCGACATGGGCGAACTGGGCTACGGTCACCCCTTGACCGACTTGGCGCATGCCTATTCGGCCATGGTGACGCTCGTGGGCGACTACGAAAAGATTATCGGTATGCCGCAAGAGTTGGGCATACAACTGTGGGAACGAGCCATCGGCTATTATTTCGAAGGACTGCCGACGGAGATGATCAATCACCGTAAGGCTCAGATAGAAGTGGTGTCGACCATCAGAAACTTCAGCTGGCTATCGCTCTCCGACTCCTTCCCCGACGAACTGATACGCGAGTGCGTACAGCTTTTCGACCAGCGAGTGGCATCGCGGAAAGACTATATCCTCGACGTATGCAGCACGCTGACCGACTGGGAACTACTCTGAGGTTTCTGCCTCGTCGCTCTCCGGCAACTTGAACGACAGGGGGATGGAATACCTCACGTTCACCGCTTGACCCTTGTGTTGCCCTGGATTCCAGCGCGGCATAGCCATCACCAAACGCAAAGCTTCGGCATCCAGCTCTGGATGGACGCTCTTCAGCACCTTGGCATCGCGAACAGCTCCGCTCTTGTCGACAATAAACTCTACGACGACGCGACCTTCAATGCCCTCGCTGTAGCATGTAGGAGGATATGTCATGTTTTCTCCTAGCCATCTGGCCAGGGCTGGAAATCCTCCCGGAAACTGTGGCATCTGATCGATAACATCACGATAGACCATTTCGCGCTCCAATGTGTCTGTTGCTAATACATGGCAATCGGCCTTCTCCTGCTCGATGCTGATGCGGGGATGGGCAAAGGTCATGGCGGCCAGCATACTCATGGCCAGCAGTACGCATGTTCTGTGATACTGCCTGCTAAAAGTCTTTTCTTTCTTCATCATAATATCTTGTTGTTAATAGCTGGTTGCAAAGTAACAAAATAATACGGATTTAAAGCAATTTCTTTGGTTAATAAGAATTAAATGCAATGAATTTGTTACCATCTCCATTTACACGATATGGCGGCCTGATAGTTGCCTATGGGCCATGTATGGGTTAATAATGAATAAATCTTACGCTCGTTTCTCCGATTAATCCTTTTTTATTCGTACCTTTGCAAATTGAACCAATTGATAAGGAATTAATATGCAAGAGACAAGACAAAACCGTATAGCACGACTGCTGCAGAAAGAGCTCAGCCTCATCTTCCAGAGCCAGACACGCATGATGCGAGGCGTCATGGTGTCGGTGACACGCACACGCATCAGTCCCGACCTGAGCATCTGCACCGCTTATCTGAGCATCTTCCCCTCCGAACGGGGTGAAGAGATCATCAACAACATCAATGCCAACGCCCAGACCATACGCTACGAACTGGGGACACGTGTCAGAAACCAGCTGCGCATCATTCCCGAGCTGCGCTTCTTCATTGACGACTCGCTCGACTACATAGAGCATATCGACGAACTGCTGAAGAAATGAATACCTCTTTTTATATTGCACGGCGCTACCTCTTCTCGAAGAAGAGCACCAACGTCATCAACATCATCAGTGCCATCTCTGTTGTAGGAGTGGCTGTGGCCACGATGGCATTGGTGGTGACACTGAGCGTCTTCAACGGCTTCCACGACATGGTGGCCTCGTTCTTCACGGCCTTCGACCCGCAACTGAAGATTACGCCAACGCAGGGAAAGACGGCTCCCGCCGACGATCCCGTTCTCACACAGATACGCCAACTGCCGCAGGTGGATGTCGCTACAGAGTGTGTCGAGGACAATGCCTTGGCCGTCTATGGCGAGCAACAGGCAATGGTGGTGGTGAAAGGTGTTGACGACAACTTCTCTGAACTGACGCATATCACGGAGATTCTCTATGGCGACGGCAACTTCGAGCTGCAGGCTGCCAACCTGCAATTTGGCGTGCCGGGCATAAGGCTGGCACAGCAGATGAACCTCACGGCACACTGGCAAGACTATCTGAAGATATATGCTCCGCAACGTGAGGGGCAGCTCGACATGATGGATCCTACCAGTGGTTTCGTAGAAGACTCATTGCTGTCGCCGGGTGTGGTGTTCGCTGTGAAGCAAGGCAAATACGACCGCAACTACATCATCACCTCCATCGGCTTCGCACGCGGACTGTTCGGACAGCAGGGGATGCTCTCATCGTTGGAACTCCGGCTGAAGCCCGGCAGCGACATCGATGCTGTGAAGAAGCAGATGCGACAGATTGCAGGAACGAAATACGAAGTGAACGACCGCTTCGAGCAGCAGGCTGACACGTTCCGCATCATGAAGGTGGAGAAGTTCATTGCCTACATCTTCCTGACGTTCATCCTCATTGTGGCCTGCTTCAATATCATTGGCTCCCTCTCAATGCTCATTATCGACAAGAAAGACGATGTCGTCACGCTGCGCAACCTCGGAGCCAGCGACAAGCTTATCTCGCGCATCTTCCTCTTCGAAGGTCGCATGATCTCCGTTATCGGAGCCATTATCGGCATCCTCGTCGGTCTGCTCCTGTGCTGGCTGCAGCAACGCTACGGACTGGTCTCGTTAGGACAGTCGAGTGGCAGCTTCGTCGTCGAGGCCTATCCTGTGAGTGTCCATCCTACGGACATCGTCATCATCTTCCTCACCGTAGTGGCTGTGGGCTTCGCTTCGGTGTGGCTGCCGGTAAGGAACTTTACGAAGTAAAGAAGAAGCGACTGCTTTCTCTGATAATGAAGAAAAGGGTCGACGTGATTTGGGAAACGAGTTAAGACGAAGTATGGCAAGAGAGCAGAAATGGAAACGGATAGCTGCCGACACCCTTCTACAATGGTGTTGGCTGGTTGAAGTCTGGTTGGCATTCGTTGCTGCGTTCGTGCTGGCCAAGCCTTGCTTCATGCTCTATCAGGCGTCAGTGCAACAATTCACTGGCAGCGATGTGATTAGCGTAGTAGGTCACGGATTGTCACTCGATCTTTCAACGTCACTCTATTTCATTCTGTTGCCCTATCTCATCGTGCTGTTGAGCCGGTTGGTATCCTTATTACCCAAAAAGGGACAGATGGGCTGCTTCCGGCTTTTACGTATCATTCTGCGCTGCTATTTCGCCATAGCTTCCGTGCTCGTGGCCGTTGCCATCGTTGTAGACACCAGCCTCTACGAGTTCTGGGGATTCAAGCTCGATGCCTCCGTGCTGCAGTTTCTCGATGGCACAGGACATGCCTTGACCAGCGTATCGGCTGGATTCGTCGCTGTTCGTGTCCTTGTCACCCTCATCGTGGCTGGTATACTGTTCGCCGCTCTCTCGAAGCTTTTATCTCACCTCTCACCTCGTACCTCTTACCTCTCACCTCTCACCTCTCACCTCGTACCTCTCACCTCTTTCGTCTTTACCATTCTTCTCCTCCCATTCATCATTATCGGCCTACGGGGCGGCACGAGTGTATCGACGACCAACGTGGGGCAAGTGTATTTCTCGCAGAATCAGTTCCTCAACCATTCGGCTGTCAACCCCGTTTTCTCGTTCCTTTCCTCCATTGGCAAGTCGACCAACGATATCCCCGCCTATCGCTTCTTCCCCGAAGAAGAGCTCCCTCGCAACCTTTTTTACACTCCCCGTAGTCCTGTAAGCCGCTGTATCGCAGCGACAACCAATCCCCCCAACATCCTCCTCATCATCATGGAGAGCTGCGGCGGACAGTTCACCGAATTGGGCGGTAATGCACACGTCACGCCAAACCTCACCCGGCTGGCCCACGAAGGTGTCTACTTCACTCGTTGCTACGCCAATAGCTGGCGCACCGACCGAGGCATGCTCTCTATCATGAGCGGCTATCCAGCCTTGCCCAAGACGTCGATTATGAAGATGCCCTCGAAGGTACGCACGCTTCCTTCCATTGCCAGCACATTGCAACGCGCCGGCTATTCAACGACGTTCCTCTATGGCGGCGATGCCAACTTCACCAATACGCGAGGCTATCTCATGGCAACGGGCGTGGAGACCATCATCAGCGAAGACGACTTCACTAACGAGGAGCGGGGCAGCAGCAAATGGGGCGTCTGCGACAGCATCACCTTCGACCGGCTCTATGATATGGTAGGGAAGGGACAGCATATTCTTCCGCGAGAGAGAAAGGCGGCACCGTGGTTCACCACCTTCCTCACACTGAGCTCGCACGAACCCTGGACGGTGCCCATGCCAACGCGCTTTGCCGACGAGAAGCTCAATGCCTTCTACTATCTCGACCGTTGTATAGGCCGCTTCATAGAGCGTTTCCGGAAGACTGAAGCATGGAAGAATACGTTGGTCATTATCATTCCCGACCACGGTATCCTCTACAAAGACCAGGACGAAACGAAAGAGATACGGTCGCACATCCCCATGATATGGACAGGCGGCGTTGTTAGCCAGCCGATGCAGATTGACAAGCTGTGTAACCAAAGCGACTTGGCCGCCACACTGCTCGGGCAGCTTGGCCTGCCTCACGAAGACTTCACCTTCAGCCGCGACATCCTCAGTCCCGACTACACGCGTCCCTTTGCCATGCACACCTTCCCTGAAGGCTTCTCCGTCGTCGACGAGTCCGGATTCAATGTGTACGACCTGAATACTCAACACCAGACCATAGGCCATTCTCCCGAAGCCATCCGCCTGGGCAAAATGATATTGCAGCTCACCGCCGACGATCTGCGCTCGCGGTAGAGATACCTCCCATCATACCCCCAAACCTCCCATCATCCCCCAAAACATACCATCATCACCCAACACCCATCACCCATCCCCCAACTCCTAACATGCCCCCAACACCCAATAATTCATAAAAAACGTAATTTTATTTCGCTATCTGCACGGATTTTCGTAACTTTGCACTCTCTTAATTTGTACGTACTAAAAAGAAATGGAAGATATACAGAACATCGCTGCCAATTATTCAGCGAGCAACATCCAGGTGCTTGAGGGCCTTGAGGCCGTTCGCAAGCGCCCCGCCATGTATATAGGCGACATCAGTGAGAAAGGTTTGCACCACTTGGTCAACGAGACGGTTGACAACTCTATCGACGAGGCGATGGCCGGCTATTGCACACATATCGAAGTGACCATCAACGAGGACAACTCCATCACCGTCTTGGACAACGGCCGCGGAATCCCCGTCGACGAGCATGAGAAGATGCACAAGTCGGCCCTTGAGGTCGTCATGACGGTGCTGCATGCCGGCGGTAAGTTCGACAAGGGGTCGTATAAAGTCTCCGGCGGACTCCACGGTGTGGGTGTCAGCTGTGTCAATGCGCTGTCGTCGCACATGCTCTCGCAGGTGTATCGCGACGGAAAGATCTATCAGCAGGAATACGAGAAGGGCAAACCTCTTTATCCCGTCAAGGTCGTCGGCGAGACCGACCAGCGCGGTACCCGACAGCAGTTCTGGCCCGACCCCACGGTGTTCACTACCACAACCTATCAATGGGACATCATCGCACGCCGCATGCGCGAGCTGGCTTTCCTCAATGCCGGCATCACCATCACGCTGACCGACCTTCGTCCCGACGAGGAAGGCAAGACAAAGCAGGAAGTGTTCCACGCCAAGGAAGGCCTGAAAGAATTTGTCCGCTACGTCGATCGTCACCGCACACACCTCTTCGACGATGTCATCTATCTGAAGACCGAGAAGCAGGGCGTACCCATCGAAGTTGCCGTGATGTACAATACCGACTATTCGGAGAATATCCACTCCTACGTCAACAATATCAACACGATCGAGGGCGGTACCCACCTGACAGGTTTCCGTACGGCACTGACGCGTACGCTGAAGGCCTACGCCGATGCCGATCCCGCCATCTCGAAGCAGATAGAGAAGGCAAAGATAGAGATTGCCGGTGAGGACTTCCGCGAAGGACTGACGGCCGTCATCTCCATCAAGGTGGCTGAACCGCAGTTTGAAGGACAGACAAAGACGAAGCTCGGCAACTCCGAGGTGGCTGGTGCCGTGCAGCAAGCAGTAGGCGAGGCTCTCTCAGCCTATCTTGAAGAACATCCCAAGGAGGCCAAGCAGATATGCGACAAGGTCATCCTGGCTGCCACAGCGCGTATCGCCGCCCGTAAGGCGCGTGAGAGCGTTCAGCGCAAGAACCCCATGACGGGTGGCGGACTGCCCGGCAAACTGGCGGACTGCTCGAACAAAGACCCGAAGGAATGCGAGATATTCCTCGTCGAGGGTGACTCTGCCGGTGGCTCTGCCAAGCAGGGACGCGACCGCTATACGCAGGCTATCCTGCCGCTGAGGGGTAAGATCCTGAACGTCGAGAAGGTGCAGTGGCACCGTGTCTTCGAGGCCGAGTCGGTGATGAACATCATCCAGAGTATCGGTGTCCGCTTCGGCGTAGAAGGCGAAGGCGACCGCGAAGCCAACATCGACAAGCTTCGCTACGACAAGATTATCATCATGACCGATGCCGACGTCGATGGCTCGCACATCGACACGCTCATCATGACGCTCTTCTATCGCTTCATGCCTAAGGTGATTCAGGAAGGCCATCTCTATATCGCCACGCCGCCGTTGTACAAATGTACGTACAAGAAGGTGTCGGAATACTGCTACACCGAGCAGCAGCGTCAGGCTTTCATCGACAAGTATGTGGCAGGCGACGAGAACTCGTCGGCCCTGCACACCCAGCGCTACAAAGGTCTCGGTGAGATGAATCCCGAGCAGCTTTGGGAAACCACGATGGATCCTGCCACCCGTCTGCTCAAGCAGGTGAGCATCGAGAATGCCGCCGAGGCCGACGAAATCTTCTCCATGCTCATGGGCGACGACGTAGAGCCGCGCCGCGAGTTCATCGAGAAGAATGCCACCTATGCCAACATCGACGCATAATCATCGTCATGTGTGTATAGCAACTTCTCCATTCATTATAAAAACAAATCGGGGGCCTCCATCACGGAGGCCCCGATTCTTTTTCAGAGTTTGCTAAATACGATTAACTATATCGTTTCATAGGTTTGTCCTTATTTCCGTAGCCTACGGCATCTTCAGCGTGTCGGTGAATGCACCGAACGAACCGACACTGACATAGTGGAACAGTGTCATCGTGGCAGTCTTTGTTTCTGGGTCATACGGTCCGGCATAGCCCGATTCGTCTTCGTTAGCGTAGCCAAAGAGATAGACCGTTCCGTAGCTGCTGTCCTTCCAGGAAGCCTGATCGGCAACATACACCTTGTTGTCGTCGGTGATGGTGAACTCAATGTCATAGCCAGGAGCGAAGAGTCCCAGAATCTTGTAGAGCTTAGGCGAAGAACCTTCTGCATAGACGATGTCTACATCATAGTCTTCTTGCCACCATTCGGGAGAGGTGTAGTGGCCTTTGCCCAACTCAATCCAGTTCCAGTCGCACTTCACACTCAGCTTCGTGGCTGTCGTTGCAGAACCTGTTGTCGGGTCGGCCTGTGCCTGGTCGGCATCACTCAGGGTCAGTGTGGCGTTGTAGACGTTGCCACCCTGCATGTTGTTGGCATTGATGGTGACGAAAGCCTCTGTCGAACCTGCATTGAAGGTGACCTGTCCGCCGTTGGCATCGGAGAACACGCCGTCGGCTTCTGAAGTCAGTGTGTAGTGAGCTGTATAGGCTTCAGCGGCATTGGAGCGAATCAGACGCACCGTCACTTCAGTAGAAGCCCCCTTCACGACCACCTGGGCAGGATTTGCCGTCTCGAACGAGATGTTCTGATACGAAGGATTATAGATGGCTCCCTCGTTGTCGGTGTCGCACGATGTCAGGGCGAAGCCTGCCATGAGTGCCAATCCAAATATATATTTCTTCATATTGATTCTGTTTTGATGGTTAATGTTTCAATGTCTTGTAGGTGTGCCCCTGTAGCGGTATGCACAGAGGCACACACATAAACCTCTTGTTACTCGTCGGCGGCGGGGTTCTGGTCTTTGTCGACCGTCATGTTGATGTTTCCATCAAACTCAGCCTGCGGAATAGTGAGCACCCACATGTAGTTCTCAGGATTAGCCGTTGGACGGAGGGCACCGCTCTTATCTTTCAGCAGCAATCCGTCGGGCCATCCTTGGTCGCTCGTACGCTGGAATCCCTGCTTCAGGCGGCGGATGTCGAACGTACGTCCGAACTCGCCCCATAGCTCGATGCGCTTCTGGATGAGAATCTCCTCAAGCAGCGAGCCTGTCTCGTCGGTAGTCAGTTTACCCAGAGCTGTTCCGGTCTTCTCCGTGTTGTAGTTCGGATCACGCTGGCTCATGACGGCCATCAGGTAATTCTTGGCAGTGGCCTCGTCGCCTAAGCGGCAGGCGGCCTCAGCAGCATTGAAATACATCTCTTCCACGCGCATCCATACATAGTCGCCTTCCCAAGTGGAAACGTTGGAGAACGAGAACTTCTTCTGGAGGTAGTTCTGATTGGGATCCCACCATGCGCGGCGAGCGTCGTTCTCGCCAATTTGGTTGTAAAGCCAGGTAGTGATCTGCTTCGGAGCGCGGGCTGCATAGGTCACAGCGGGATCCATGTGTGCGAATAAGCTGGCATACATACCTGCCTGGTCGCTCTTGATCTTGGCACCCCACATCACGTCGCCATAGCCAACGCTGTTCATGCCGGTAATGGCGGCCACGGGCTGCACGCTGCAACCGCTGTTGTCGATGGCTTCCTTGGCCAGTTCGAGAGCTTTGCTCCAGTTCTCTTCCACCAGTGCCACACGCGAGGCGATACCACAGGTCACGGCATAGGCCATGTGCG
>Ga0310695_10010758_pt1 | contig 13280 bp, 12 predicted proteins | sample RumenRJG_04DNA_FD_203882 | JGI IMG/M metagenome (GOLD analysis project Ga0310695, IMG submission 203882) | Bovine rumen microbial communities from Lethbridge, Alberta, Canada - RJG_04 (v2) (version 2) | ecosystem: Host-associated > Mammals > Digestive system > Stomach > Rumen | place: Canada...
CACATACAAATATAAACAAAATGATAGGGAAAGCGCAATAAAAAGCTGCAGAACCAACTGGATTAGGTTCTACAAAACCACACGACAAGGGTGCATTCCCCTATTTTCTCATCTTCCTCCGCTTCACCGGGATGGCCCGGATGGTATCGTTTCTCCCCTCTTCTTTCAAGCGCATTCGTTTCTCTTTTAGTATTTTTTGCAATTTCTCTTCGTCCACAGAAGACCTGGATATTTCTTTTATCACGAATATCGTGTCCGCATGAGGGTTGTATTCTTTTACTTGCAGAGTATACTCTTCGCCTTCCTCATACAAGAAGTTACTGAACTTCCCGCAGAAAGGCTCCCAAGCAGTCGCATCCCGCCTACTAAAGCCCTTCCTAATCTGATAGCAGAGCGAATCGTTGACCGTGATTCTCTCTTTGTGAACCCTCATGAATACCCTTGGCACTTCATAGCTTGCCACTGTTTTAATCACAAACATCGTGTCCGCATGAGGATTGTATTCTTTTACTTGCAGGGTGTATTCAAACCCCTCCTCATACCAAAGGTTGCTGAACTTCCCGCAGAAAGGCTCCCAAGGGGTCTTATCCCGCCTACTAAAGCCCTTCCTCACCAGATAACAGAGCGAGTCGTTGACCTTGATTAGCTCTCCATGGATCTTCATGTACTGTACCTGGTCATCCTGCGAAAAGCAAAGACCGGCGGTGAAAAGAATCAGCAGGGATGTCAGCAGTGGTTTAAGCATATCGTATAGTTTTTTTACATTGCATTTCTATTTTCTTCGCTTCTCTGGAACGGCCTGGATGGTATCGTTTCTTCCCTTCTCTTTCAAGCGTATTCGTTTCTCTTTTAGTTCTTCTTTCTTGTCCATTTCGCTCACCCAAGACTTGGAGAAATGTTTTACCACGAATATGGTGTCCGCATGAGGGTTGTATTCCTTCACGAACACGGTATATTCCTCGCCTTTCTTATACAAGAAGTTGCTGAACTTCCCGCAGAAAGGCTCCCAAGCGGTCGTATCACGACTACTCCAGCCCTTCCTGACCTGATAGCAGAGCGAGTCGTTGACCTTAATCCTCTTTTTATGGATCTTCATGCATTGTCCACCTGGCACTTCCCTTGCCACTATTTTCACCACAAAAATCGTGTCCGCATGAGAGTCATATTCCTTCACCTGCAGGGTGTATACATACCCTTCATCACACCAAAAGTTGCTGAACTTCCCGCAGAAAGGTTCCCAAGGGGTCGTATCGCGCCAACTCCAGCCCTTCCTGATCTGATAGCAGAACGGGTCGCTGACCACTTTATGGACCTTCATGTACTGAGACTGGTCATCCTGCGGAAAACAGAGACCGGCGGTGAAAAGAATCAGCAGGGATGTCAACAGTGGTTTAAGCATACGAAAACTATTATAACCAATTGGATATGAACAATATATCACAAATATAATCAATAGTTCAGTAAATCACAAGGGGCAACCACCCTTTGGTCGAGGTCCATTCCTCTTTTCTTGAGGACATCCTCCATGCCTTCGATGCGATACTCACGTATCGTCCGAGGCTTGCAAAGTTCTATGCCTAACTGTGTTTTGTAGATGTCATAGATTAGTTCCGAGCAATACCACTTGCCGTTGTCGAACCGAAAGGCAAGGTCGTATGGCTTGCCGAGGTATTTCTTGTATTTGATCTTAACAGGTCCCTTTTTCACGCGCATCTTCTTCACCTTCCCGTCTTTCCCACGCTTGATCCACTCCTTCAAAGGCGTCAGTTTGACCTTCTTGGAGGCTTCCAGCACATACAACTGCTTCTCCTTCTCAACCACGACACCGCAATGGGACCATTTCGAGCCGGTGGCTTTCTGGATCAATGGGGACTGACCGCTCTTCGAAACCTGGAAGAGAATATCACCCTCCTTGTAACTCTTTTGCTGACGTACATAGTAAGCGCCACCAACGGCCACGGCTAGGAGGAGGAATAGGATGGCTAGTTTCTTTTTCATGCGGAAGGGATAATAAAGGGCGAACCATTAAGCAATGATTCGCCCCCGATATTTAACATTCAAGTTTACGCTTTCTTCACCTCGATATTCACCTTGAAGTCGTCGAAGTCCAACTCGGTCGGGTTGGCCACCTTCTCCACCAAGGTGATCTTGTTGGCGAGCACCTGCGAGGAGATGTACTCCTTGAACTGCTCCACCGCAGCATTTACATTGTCTGACTGCTCGATGTCGATAACAATCTTATCGGTTATCTCGAAACCGCTAGTCTTACGGATGTTCTGGATACGGTTGATGAACTCACGCGCGATACCCTCCCGCTGCAACTCAGGCGTGATGGTCACGTCGAGCGCGATGGTGATCGTTCCGTTGTTGGCTACCAACCAGCCTGGGATATCCTCCGAAAGGATCTCCACATCGGTCTTGTCCACGACGACGCAGCATCCGTCGAGACAGATCTCATAGCTGCCGTTCTTCTCGAACTGCGCGATCTGCTCCTGCGAGAGGCTCTGCAACTGTGCCGCAACCGTCTTCATGTTCTTGCCGCACTTAGGACCGAGCTTCTTGAAGTCCGGCTTGATCTTCTTCACAAGGATGCCGGCTGAGTCACGCACGAAATTGATTTCCTTCACGTTGACCTCGTTCATGATCAAGTCCTTCACCGCCTCGACATTCTCCTGCTCATGCTCCGCCAAGATAGGTACCATGATCTGCTTCAATGGTTGACGAACCTTGATGTTCTCCTTCTTACGGAGAGAGAGGGTCATGGATGATATGTCTTGCGCCAACTGCATGCGCTCCTCCAAGGTCTTGTCGATCAAGGATTCGTCGTACTTAGGGAAGTTAGCCAAGTGGACAGACTCGCTCTTGTCGCAGCCAGTGGCATTGTTCAGATCCAAGAAGAGTTGGTCCGCATAGAACGGAGAGATAGGCGCCATCAGACGGGCCACCGTGTCTAGACAGGTGTAGAGCGTCTGGTAAGCGGCGAGCTTATCCTCTGTCAATGTGCCACCCCAGAAACGTTTACGGTTCAGACGAACGTACCAGTTACTCAGGTGATCGTTCACGAATATAGAGATCGCGCGACCTGCCTTGGTCGGCTCATAGTCATTGTAGCTCTCATCCACCTCCTTGATGAGGGAGTTGAGCAGGGAGATGATCCAACGGTCAATCTCAGGGCGCTTGTTCATTGGCACCTGCGGCTGACTGTTGGTGAAGTTATCCACGTTCGCGTAGAGGGCGAAGAAGGAATAGGTGTTATAAAGCGTGCCGAAGAATTTACGGCGCACTTCCTCGATGCCCTCCGTATCGAACTTCAGGTTGTCCCAAGGTGATGCGTTGGTGATCATGTACCAACGGAGTGGATCGGAACCATATTTCTCGATGGCGCCGAACGGATCGACTGCATTGCCGAGACGTTTGGACATCTTATTACCGTTCTTATCAAGCACCAAACCATTGGAGATAACCGCCTTGAAGGCTACGCTATCCTTGATCATGGTGGAGATGGCGTGCAATGTGAAGAACCAACCACGGGTCTGGTCCACACCCTCCGCGATGAAGTCGGCAGGGTAGAACTCTCCGCTATCGACCACCTCTTTGTTCTCGAACGGATAGTGTTGCTGAGCGAAAGGCATAGCACCTGAATCGAACCACACGTCGATCAAGTCCGCCTCACGCTTCATCGGCTTGCCACTATCAGAAACCAGGATGACGGTGTCGATATATGGACGGTGGAGGTCAATGTTCTTCGGATCATAGTTCTCCTTCGAATAATCACCCACCTTGAAGTTCTTCCAAGGGTTCTCCTTCATGAAACCAGCCTTGATGGACTTGTCGATCTCCTCGAACAATTCCGCGATGGAACCGATGCACTTCTCTTCCGTGCCCTCCTCCGTTCTCCAGATCGGGAGCGGTGTGCCCCAGTAGCGGGAGCGGGAGAGGTTCCAGTCGTTCAGGTTCTCCAACCATTTGCCGAAGCGGCCGGTACCCGTCGATTCAGGCTTCCATTGGATGGTCTTATTCAACTCCATCATTCTCTCGCGAGCCTTGGTGGATTTGATGAACCAGCTATCCAACGGGTAGTAGAGGACAGGCTTGTCCGTACGCCAGCAGTGCGGGTAGTTGTGGACGTGCTTCTCGATCTTGAAGGCTTTGTCGGTCACCTTCATGTCCATGCAGATGGAGATGTCGAGCGTCTCGTCCTTGTCCGTCAGGTTAGGATCGTATGCGTTCTTCACGAAGCGGCCTTCGAATTTCTTGTAGGCCTCCACGTTGATGCGTGATTTCACGAAATCAGCGTCCAAGTCTGAGAGCAGATAGAACTTACCCGTCAGATCCACGGAAGGACGCAGGTTGCCGAACTTATCGACCAACTGCAACGGAGGGATGCCAGCAGCCTTCGCCACTTTCGCATCGTCCGCACCGAAAGTAGGGGCGATATGGACGATACCCGTACCGTCCTCAGTCGTGACGTAATCGCCTGGGATAACACGGAAGGCTTGGTCAGCGTTCTCCGGTGTGATCCAGTCGAAGAGTTGTTCGTATTTCATGCCTACAAGGTCAGTGCCCTTGTATTCGGAGATGACTTTATAAGGGATGAGCTTGTCGCCCTCCTTGTAATCCTCCAAAGCCAATTCAGCGGCCTTAGGGTTGAAATGAGCGTTCACCAGATCCTTCGCCAGCACGTAAGTGGCAGGCTTACCCGTGTAAGGGTTGTAGGACTGAACAGCCACGTAGGTGATGTTCGGACCGACGCAAAGAGCCGTGTTGGACGAGAGGGTCCAAGGCGTGGTGGTCCATGCCAGGAAGTACGGTGTACCGAACTGAGCCATCTCAGGCTTCGGATCCACCATCTTGAACTGTGCCACGACGGTCGTATCCTTCACGTCACGGTAGCAGCCCGGCTGGTTCAGCTCGTGGGAGCTAAGACCCGTACCCGCAGCAGGGGAATAAGGTTGGATGGTGTAACCCTTGTAGAGGTAACCCTTCTTGTAGAGCTCCTTCAAGAGGTACCACAACGTTTCGATGTATTTGTTGTCGTAGGTGATATAAGGGTTCTCGAGGTCCACCCAATAACCCATCTTCTTGGTGAGGTCGGTCCACTCCTTGGTGAACTTCATCACGTTGGTACGGCAAGCCTTGTTATAGTCATCGACAGAGATTTTCTTTCCGATGTCCTCTTTTGTGATGCCCAACTCCTTCTCGACGCCCAACTCGACAGGCAATCCGTGGGTATCCCAACCCGCCTTACGCTTCACGTGGAAGCCCTTCATGGTCTTGTAGCGGCAGAAGATATCCTTAATAGAGCGCGCCATCACGTGGTGGATGCCCGGCATTCCGTTAGCGGACGGAGGTCCCTCGAAGAAGACGAAGGAAGGTGCTCCTTCCCTGATTTTCACACTCTTATGAAACAAATCTTTTTCCTCCCATTGCTTCAGAACCTCCTTGTTGATGTCCGAGAGGTTGAAACTGGAATGTTCAGCGAATTTCTTTGCCATTTTATTATGATACTATATCTTTTTTTGTTCGAATTAGAGGATTAACATAGCGTCTCCGTAAGGGCCGAACTTATAGCCCTCCTTCAAAGCCACGTCGTAAGCGTTCATCACATAGTCATACTCGCCGAAGGCGCACACCATCATGAGGAAGGTGGAGTATGGCATGTGGAAATTGGTCACCAGGCGATCCGCCACGGTGAAGTTGTATGGAGGGAAGATGAACTTATTCGTCCAGCCCTCTGACGGTTTGATCAAACCATCCGTACCCACACTGCTCTCGACGGCGCGCAACACGGTCGTTCCGACGGCGCAGATATGTTGTCTCGCCTCGTGCGCACGGTTCACGATCTTTGTGCACTCCTCGGTGATGTACATCTCCTCGGAATCCATCTTATGCTTCGTGAGGTCCTCCACGTCGATCTCGCGGAAGTTGCCCAAGCCAGCGTGCAGGGTCAGGAAAGCGAAGTCACAGCCCTTGATCTCCAAGCGTTTCATCAGCTCGCGGCTGAAGTGCATACCAGCGGTCGGAGCGACCACGGCACCCTCGTTCTTGGCGAAGATCGTTTGGTAACGCTCAGCGTCCTCCGGCTCGACCGGACGGTTGATGAACTTCGGAAGAGGAGTCTCGCCCAGTTTGTAAAGGGTCTCGCGGAACTCCTCGTAGGAGCCCTCGTAGAGGAAGCGGAGCGTACGTCCGCGGGAAGTGGTGTTGTCGATCACCTCGGCCACCAAAGACTCGTCCTCGCCGAAATAGAGTTTATTTCCGATACGTATCTTGCGGGCAGGATCCACAAGGACATCCCAGAACTTCAGTTCATGGTTCAATTCACGGAGCAGGAAGACCTCGATCTTCGCGCCGTTTTTCTCCTTGATACCATAGAGACGAGCAGGGAACACCTTCGTGTCGTTGAAGATGAACACATCCTTGTCGTCGAAATACTGGAGGATTTCCTTAAAGATTTTGTGTTCTATCTCACCCGTTTTACGGTTGAGTACCAGCAATCTAGCCTCATCCCTGTTATGGGCAGGGTAAAGAGCGATCTGCTCTTCCGGCAAGTTGAATTTGAATTTTGATAATTTCATGCAATATCGGAATTTATCTGTTCATGTTCATTAACCATATTCTGGAACTCTTCGAGGGAGATGCAATTCTCCACCGTGACGTCCCCCACCCTCGTGCGCCGTAGCGAAGTCAGGTGCGCACCGCTCTTCAGGGCGATGCCGATGTCGCGCGCCAAAGCGCGTATGTAGGTGCCTTTGCTGCATACCACGCGTATCGTGATGTACGGCAACTGGCAATCCAGAAGTTCTATCTCATCGATGACGAGCAGCTTAGGCTTCAGCTCCACTTCGTTGCCCTTGCGGGCGTAGTCGTAGGCGCGCTTCCCGTTCACCTTCACGGCCGAATAGACGGGCGGGATCTGCTGGATCTCCCCGAGGAAACTCTTCAGCGTCTCCTCCACCATCTCACGGGTGATATGCTCCGTAGGATATTCAGCGTCAATCTCCTGCTCCAAATCGAAGGAGGGCGTGGTGGCGCCCAGCCTCAACGTGGCGACATACTCCTTCGTCTGGTACTGGAACTCTTCAATTCGCTTGGTAGCCTTCCCCGTGCATACGATCAGCACGCCTGTCGCCAGAGGATCCAGCGTACCGGCATGGCCGATCTTGAACTTCTTCACACCCAGTTTGCGCTTAATCATGTAGCGCACCTTATTGACCAGGTCGAAGGAAGTCCACTCCAAAGGTTTGTCGAAGTATAATATTTCGCCGTCCAAGAAATTCATTCTCCACTAATCATTACGAGCACAGCACGCAGACCGCACCCACGATGAAGCAATAGATGGCGAAATAAATGAGTTTACCCTTCTTCACTATGTTAATCATCCACTTGCAAGCGAGGCACCCGAAGATGAAAGCGGTGACGAAACCCACGCAAAGCGCAAGAGGTGAGATACCACTGGCGACAGAATCATATCCATCCTTCGCGATCTTCAAGCAATCCAGCAAGGCCTCTCCAAGTATCGGAGGAATGACCATCAGGAAAGAGAACTGCGCCAGGTTTTCCTTCTTGTTACCCAACAAGAGACCCGTGGCGATCGTGGAGCCGGAGCGGGACAAACCTGGCATCACGGCACATGCCTGCGCCAAACCGATGACGAAAGCGTCCAATTTGGAAATCTCCTCCTTCTGACGAGGCTTGGCGAAATATGCGAAAGCCAACAATGCGGCAGTCAAGAAAAGCATTAGACCCACAAGGAACAACCCGGAGCCGAAGAACTCCTCCACCGTATCCTTGAAGAAAACACCCACGATACCCACAGGAATCATGGAGATAAGAATGTTGACAAAGTATTTCATCTCGTCGTTCCACTGGAACTTCAAGACGCCCTTAAAAAGCCAAACAACCTCTTTCCACAGGATCACCAACGTGCTCAACACCGTGGCGACATGCACAGCGATGGTGAACATCAGGTTGGACTCACCGTCCTCCAAACCGAAAAGATAGGAACCTATGGTCAAGTGACCACTACTACTAACGGGAAGATACTCCGTCAAACCTTGGATAATACCCAAGATCAAAGCCTGTAACCAATCCATCAAGCAATCTCCCCCTTATTTCTTCACAACACTCATTTCCTTCTTTCCACCTCTTGGCAATGATTTGCGAGCTGCCCCATCCGATTCCGGGCGGTCATATTCATCATCAGAGGTCGGACGCTCACTCGTCACTTCAACACCTTTTCCCACGCGAAGCCACACAATGGCGACAATTTCAAAGAAGAAACCGATGACAAGGATAATCGGGGCTACCGTAATCCTCATCGTGCTGAATATCTCCGGGTTATAGGAGACCCCATCCTTACTTCCACCACCAATCATGCAAATACATCCGATAATGATGATGACTAAACCAACCGCCAGGAGAAGCAAATTCTCCTTAGGCAACGCGTAATTTTCTTTTAATGCCATTTTTATGTAATTGTTTACTTGTTCAAAAACTATATATAATACAAATCATCCACCTGCTGCTTCAGATACTTGCTCACCGCACGGTGCGTTGCCACACATGTGATGATGATACTGAACACGAAGATGCTTCCCAACACAACGATGTAGAGCATCGGATCGCTCGTCATTCCCTCCATGCTTGGCGGGAAATCATCTTTCAACAGATACCCTAGCCCCATCAGGTAAATCGTGGCCAATACAAACGCCACCACCGCAATGATAAGGCTCTCTAAAACATATGGACGGCGCACGAAACTTTTCGTGGCCCCCACCAACGTCATCGTATGTATCAAGAAACGATCCGAGTGGATCAGAAGTTGTATTGTATTGCTAATCAGCACATAAGAAATCAGCAGCAAGACCGCCGCCGTGCAGATCAACACGGAGACCAACTTTTGGATGTTATTGCCGATACGGTCTATCATGCTCTCCTGGTAATCCACACGGTCCACACACTCGAAGAGCTGGATGGTCTTCACGATCGGGAGGATGCTGTCGTTGTTCGCATAGGCCGCATTCATGCTCACCTCAATCATATCGTTGATGCGGTCAATCTCCATATCCTTGTACTCTTCGGGATCCTCGCCGATGTCCTGGCAAAGCTCCTCGATGGCAGTCGCCTTATCGATGAACTTCTCTTTTTTGGTATAAGGTTGCGCCGCCAAATACTTCTCCAAGTTCACTCGGGCCTCCTCCGTCGTGTTCTTCTGCAAGAAAACGGTCAACGAGACACTCTCTAAAACGTAGGTAGACAACGTTTTAGACATGAAACCGACAAATATGATACATCCTAGGAGAAAGAGTACGATCGAAATACTAATCGCCGAAGTTAACTTCGAATTGAAAAATCTATGTTTCGCTTTCTTTTTCATCAGATACTATACACCCAAATTTTCCGCAAAAAAAGCAACAAATAAACTCTCTTGGAAATAATTAATGTTAAAAAAGTTTAATTGCGGGCTTTTTCAGGTGCAAGGAGTCCTCGAGACACAAGGGAACGCATCAGGCGAAGGAGGTCAGAGCGGTCTTACTTCAGGTCCTCCACCGAAACATGCGGAGGAAGGAAGGTGGTGATATCCTTCCCATAGCGGATCAGGTCTCGTACAACGGTAGAGCTGATGAAGGAATGTTGAGGCTCCGTGAAGAGGAGCACCGTGTCGATACCCGACAGACGGCGGTTGGCGTCGGCGATGGTCTTCTCGTACTCGAAGTCCTGGATGGAGCGGATGCCCCTGAGGATGATGTCGGCGTTGACCTCCCGAGCGAAGTCGACCGTCAAGGAGTCGTAGCTCTTCACAGAGACGTGCGGCTCGTCACAAAAAGCTTTGGAGATGATCTTATACCTTTGCTCAACGGAGAAGAGTGACTTCTTCGCATCATTCACACCAATGGCAATCACCACCTCGTCCACGAAATTTAAAGCTCGTTTCACGACAGAATAGTGTCCTATCGTAAATGGATCGAAACTACCAGGAAATACAGCTATTCTCATCTTCTTTTTTTTGCAAAGGTACAAATAATATGTTAAAAAACATACAATCAGGAAGAAACATCACATTTTGTGTCATGACATTTACAATTTTACGATTTACGATTTACTATTCCATAGATATGGAAAAGTTGATCGTATGCTGACAGATTATGGGCAACGCCTATGATTCTCAATGATAACACTTAATATTTAATCATTCACCATCATCATCTCCTCCATCACCGCATCTGAGACGAAAAGTCCCTGTTCGGTCAGGAAGAGACGGTCCGACGTGCGGCAAAGCACTCCACGGTCAATGAAAGGCTGCGCCTGTCTCATGCAATAGGATACATAGGGTTCACCGAACCGTTCCGAAAGGCGTTTCAAATCCATCCCAGCGATGGTGCGCAACGAAGTGATGACATAGTCATTGTAGGAGGAGGACTCATCCAGCACCTCCAATTCATAGTAGGGTTCTCCCGAGCGAATGGCTTCGATGTAGCGGCGCGTGTTGGAGATATTCCACCGTCTATCCTTGCCGTCGAACGAATGGGCGGCCGGACCCGCACCCAAATAAGGCGTGCCGTCCCAATAGGAGGAGTTGTGCCGCGCATGACAACCCGGCCGCGCGAAATTGGAGATCTCATATTGCTGTATGCCAGCCTCTTGCAGTACAGAGCGGAGTAGATGGAACATCTCGACGCTCAGCTCCTCGTCCACCTCACACACCTCCCCCTTCTGCAACATCCTGTAGATCTTCGTCCCCTCCTCGTAAGTCAGGTGGTAGGCGGAGATGTGCGGGACATCCAGTTCGATGGCTTGGCGCAGGTTATCCTCCCAAGCGGAGAGGGTCTGGTTCGGCAACCCGTAGATAAGGTCGATGCTGATGTTCGTGAAACCGTGCGACTGGCAACGACGCACCGCCGCCTTTGCCTCCTCCGCCGTATGCCTGCGGTTCAAGAGGGTCAGGTCATCGTCGTGGAAGCTTTGAATACCAATGCTCAAACGGTTAATGGGAAAGCGTTTCAGCGACGTCAGGAAAGCATCGGAGAGGTCGTCCGGGTTCGCCTCCAGCGTCACCTCCTCGAAGGCGCAAGGGTAATTCGCCTCAACGGCAGAGAAGATTTCGGAGAGCTCGTCCGGGCGCAGAAGCGAAGGCGTACCGCCCCCGAAATAGAGCGTCTTCACAGTCGCCCCCCGCAGGTAGTCCCGACGCTTGGTCAACTCTGCGCAGATAGCATCGACCAGTTCGGAGCGGTTGCCGTCGAACGTGGAGGAGTAGAAGTCGCAATAGACGCAACGGCTCCTGCAGAGCGGAATATGGATGTAGATGCCAGCCATGGCGCAAAGATAGTAAAAATAGGGTCCAGGGAGATAAACGTTTTCCTATAGAGACTTAACCTCCTCAACGAAAGCGTACAAAGGCAAATTCGTCATCCAATCCTGCCTATCTAAATCCTTCATTGACAATCGAATAGCCTTCAATCCGGGGCATTTATCAACAATTGCCCTTAATGATTTGGAATAGACATTCTCCTCCGCTTTCACCTCCACAGGGAAAACTGAAGTCTTGCCTTGAATCACAAAATCCACCTCCAGATGAGCGTCCTCCGACGAGTAATAAAAAGGATTTATACCATTGCATATAAACGAATCACACACAAACAATTCCGTGAAAGCACCCTTGTACTCCTTGAAAATCGCATTATTCACAAGGACAGCCTCCGCCGAGGCGCCTACCATCGCACCCATCAAACCGACATCCAACAGGAACAATTTAAACGAAGAAAAATCCTCATAGAACTTCAAAGGAGACTCTATCTTGCTAACCCTATTCACTTTATAAACCAAGCCAGCATCAATAAGCCACTGAATAGCAAGTTCAAAATCATTGGCACGGGCTCCCTTTTTCATCGCACCATATACGAACTTCTTGTTTTCTTTAGCGAGTTGGGAAGGGATGGAATTCCAAACCATATTAATTCGTGGAACCTGATTCACAGGGGCATGTTTCGAAAAATCCCGCGCATAGTCGAAAAGGATTTGCTCCTGCATCTCACGAACAGCACCAAGCCCACTTCCCGACACGAATTCCTGAACCACCGCCGGCATTCCGCCAACATAATAATACTGACGCAGCAAATCAACAAGTTCCCCCTTGAGCAGTTTGACAACCTCCCAATTGCCACTCCGCATCAAATCAACGATCCGGTCCTTCCCCATGGCGGACAAGAACTCCTCGAACGACATCGGATACATTTTCAGCATATCAACCTTTCCTACTGGAAACGAATAATTTCCATGGAGCGAAATACCCAACAATGAGCCCGCCACCGCAATAGGATAGTCCGGAGCATCTTCGCAAAAGAACTTCAACACGTTGAGCGCCGCAGGGGATTCCTGTATTTCATCGACAACAATGAGCGTTTCTTTAGGGGTAATATCAACCCCGGAAAGCGCAGAAAGCGCCATGATGATAGATTGGACACTCGATCCACTCTCCAATATCTGCTTGGCTTTAGCATCTCTGTCCAAAGAAAAATAGACATGTTTCGTGAATTCATGTTCGGCAAATTCACGGAGAACAAATGTTTTCCCCACTTGTCTCGCTCCATTCAAGACCAAGGGTTTCCTATTGGGCTTTAACCTCCACTCCAACAATGACTTATAAATTGCTCTTTCCATTGTATTTACACTTTTCGGGACGATATATCACCGCAAACATACACTTTTCGGGACGATATCACAACAAATACGACACTTTTCGGGACGACAATAACATTTTTTAACACACTTTTCGGGACGACAAACAAATCAAGCCATACACTTTTCGGGACGAATATAACAACTCCAATTGGTTGCACCCCCTCACCCAAGGCGTTGCCATTGGGCTGTATTTGTTCCAGTCTTTCAGGCTGACTGGCACACGCATGCATTGGCACCCTTCCGAGACGTACGAGCGTGCGTTTCTACAAATGCAGGGAAAACACCAAACGCCCGTTTGCGCAAACGAAAAATTTCCATAACTTTGCGTCATCATTCAATTTTATTATTAACCTGTTTATTTGTGAAATCATGGCAGAACATAATGACTTAGGCCTATTAGGCGAAGAGAAAGCAGTGGAATACCTTTCGGCGAAAGGGTACACGATCAGGCATCGGAACTGGCGAAGCGGCAAGCTGGAGCTGGACATCGTGGCGGAAAAGGACGGAACTTTGGTGGTCGTGGAGGTGCGGACCAGACGGGACAACTATCTTTTAGCGCCTGCGGAGACCGTGAACAAGACGAAGATGCGCAACAC
>Ga0310695_10010759_pt1 | contig 13279 bp, 11 predicted proteins | sample RumenRJG_04DNA_FD_203882 | JGI IMG/M metagenome (GOLD analysis project Ga0310695, IMG submission 203882) | Bovine rumen microbial communities from Lethbridge, Alberta, Canada - RJG_04 (v2) (version 2) | ecosystem: Host-associated > Mammals > Digestive system > Stomach > Rumen | place: Canada...
TTCTCTTCACCGGTGTTTCTGTTTGTCCTGAATGTTTCAAAAAGCCTGCGCCCCTCCTCCGCGGACGCCGCGCTTCGGCGCAATGCGATCGCCAGACGCGCCGCATAAGCCCTGAGCGCGCCGATGCCGAGAGGGGCGGCGACGTCTTCAAGCATCCCCGCCGCATCCCAGAAGACGCGGTCTATCGCCTCGTCGCGTCTGGCCGGATCTTTTTCCTGAAAACACTCCGCGATGCGGTTGCGCCAGTAGAGCCGGCATCCCGCGACGGGACGCTTCCATCTTTCGCCGCCGCGAGCCTCGGCCACGGCGTTTTTAAGCTCGGTCTCGAGATCGCGCCATTCTCCGCCCATATCGACATCGCCGGCCATCTCGCGGAATTTCTCGGCCGTCAGCGGCGGCGGAGCCCCGAAAGCAAGAGGCGGCAGCGATGCAACTGTATAATCGCAGATCATTTCGCCGAAACGAGTTTCGCCAATTCCGGCCTGAGCCGCTTTGCGAGTTCGGCCGCGAGCGTGTCGCCTGTAAACGAATGCTCGACACGGCCCGAATCCGTCTTGACGGTAAAACCGCTTCGCGTGTTTTCGTCGATCGCGACCGTGAAAGACCCGAGACGGGCCGCCTCCCGCCTGAGCGCTTCGGCGACGGCCGGAGCGGATGCGATCTCTCCCTCCGCGGCAAAATCTTTGACGGCCCTGCGGAGCACTTCGGCGGCATCTTCGCCGGAAGAAAGGACGTCTTTGGCTTTACCGAGAAGAAGATTCTCGAGCACGGCCCTTACGGCGTTCTCGACCGAAATGACGGTGTCCCGCGCGGCCTGCGAAAGCGACTCTCTGGCGCGCGCTTCGTAAAGGCGCGCATCCTCTTCGGCCCGCGCCTTGATTTTCGCGGCTTCTTCTTTCGCCGCCGCGATTTCTTTCGCGGCGGCCTCTCTGGCCTCGCCAAGCAAGGCATCGGCTTCGGCGCGGGCTTTTTCAATGCCGTCGCGGTTTATCTTTTCCAAAAGGCTTTGCAAATCTTGAGACATATTCTCCTCCATGGTTCAATAAGGAGATTATACTTTTTTTACCTCGTAAAAGTCAAGTCACCGACGGAAAAATCTCATCCAAAAAATTGCATTGTCGGGCCATTTGGGCATTGACCCGAAAAATAATATTTTGATATAATATGCTTGATAATTGTTTTACAAGGACACCGACTATGATGACCGATACAGTTACACGCTTCGGATCCGCCGCTTGCGCGGCGATCGCATCTCTCGCCGGCCTCTTCTTGTTTTGCCCGGCCTCGTCCGCAGAACAAACAGCCAGCACGGCTTTCCGCGGCAACGACATTCCCGAAGGATGGACATCCGTCGAAAACGCGCTCGTTTCCCCGGCATATCCAAATTCCGCGACAAAGATTTCCATTTCATACGCTCCCTCGGGCGACACCAAAGGATCCGTGCGGATTTCGTCCGGCGAATCTAATCTCGCCACCCTTTCAACCGACACCTCGTCGGCGGAAATGACCTTCCCGGAAACAACAGATTTCCGCAGCTTTTCAATCTCGGCAGAAAACGCCTCGCTCCTGTCGTTTACCGCACACTATCTTGATTCCCGGCTTGCCGCTATCCCGAAAATAAATATCGATTCTTATACGCCGAATTCGGTCAGTCTTTCGTGGGGCGCCGTCCCCGGCGCCGGCGGATATTCGGTTTCTATCTTCACAAATACGGTCGAAGGCGCATCGGCAGGCACGGAAACCTGGGTTGAGACTTTTGCAAACATGCCTACGAACACCCAAAGCCCCACCCAGTTGAAAAGCCAAAATCTCGAATTGGCCGATCATGGGCAGGACTGGCAAAAAACATCTTTTACCAACCTGTATTGGATATCAGGCGACGAATACAAGGGCTTTCGCCTCGGGAACTCTTCAAATGCCGGACGGATTATAGTGCCGCACACGATCGGCGAAGAAAACAGGCTTGTCATCTCGGCATACAGGAACAAATCCACTTCCGCCAACCTCAGCATCTCCTACGTCACATACGGCACAAACGCAGGAACTTACACGTCGACAAATCTTATCGCCAACATAGAACTCTCGTCCGAGCCCAAAGAATACGCCGCGGAAATCCCGGCGGAAGCCGCCGGCGGCAAAATCCTGCTCGAATCGTATGTAACAAATACAAATGCAAGTGCAACCGATTGCCGCGTTGCTATCACAAACATAGCGTTCGTTTCCGGCTGGAGCGCCGGAACGACGGTCCGGAAAGAAATCAGGACGATCGAGACGCAGGTCCCTTCCTGTTCCGCAGACAATCTTCCGTCGACGGAAATAACCGTCAAGGTTAAAGCAATCGCCTCCGACAGACGCATCGCCGAAAGCGAGGCAACCGCCATCGACATCGATCTCGGGCGGGCCCCGCGCCTCGTTCTGCCCGGCTCGCTCGTCGCGGCGGGATATCAGGAAGATTTCTCCCGTCTCGGCGACATCGACGGCGGGAACTGGCTGAACGGCGCGACGGTGCCGTATATCCAAGCCGTGCGCAACAACGGCGGCGCAACAAACATAACCGTAAGAGCCGGAGGCTACCAGACGAGTTCCGCGCCGTCGGCCGGTCTTTACGCCTTCCGCGACAAAAACAAGGCCGACGACTCCTTGTGGTCGCTCGCGGCCGCGCCGAAATCCAACGCCGCGCTCTCATTCGGCTTCGCCGTATCAAACGACATGGCCCAGGCAAAACTTCTGGATATAGTCCTCGCCTTCGATGCGATGCAGTGGTCGTTTACAAGCAACAGAACCGCCGTGCAGACAATGAAGGTGGAATATACGGTCGGGACGAACGGCGAAACATCCATTTCTTCCGAGGGCGAATGGCACGAACTTGAAGCCATGAGCCTGACGGCGAAAACATGGGACGACTACAATAACGCCACAGACGGCGAAAACGGCTTCGACAAAACGAATGTCTGCCGCAGAGAAACAAAAGAAGCGTCTCTTGCCGGAATTGAACTCGCTCCTGGCAACATTCTCGTGATCAGATTCGTCCCGAAAGGAGTGGCGTCCGGCGAAGCTCTCGGCATCGACAATCTCTCGCTTCGCTGCAACGCCGAAGAAATCGTAAAATCCGGCTTTTTCCTACATCTGGCAAACAAGAAATGACAAACGACACAACAGCAGAAAATACGCTTTTAAAAGTTGAAAACCTCCGCATAGCCTTCCGCATGGGGAAAAGGCTTTCGGTTCCCGTGAGAAACGTTTCGTTCTCCATCGGAAGGGAAGAGCGCGTAGCGATCGTCGGCGAATCGGGATGCGGAAAATCGCTCACGTCGCTCGCCGTGGGCGGGCTTGTCGAACGCGCCGACATTTCGGGGCGCGTGGAATTCCCGGCTACCGGCGCCAAACGCCCCGCCATATCGTACATTTTCCAGAATCCCATGCAGTCGCTCGATCCGGTGATGCGCGTCGGCGCGCAGATCCGCGAAGGCGCCGCAGGAGATGCAGACGCCGCCGAACTTCTCGAGAGCGTCTCGCTCCCCGCCTCCGTAGCGAAAAAATATCCTTGCGAACTTTCCGGAGGGCAGTGCCAGCGCGTGATGATCGCGGCGGCGCTCGCGGCGAAACCATCTCTTCTCGTGGCGGACGAGCCCACCACCGCGCTCGATGTCACCACGCAGAAAGAAGTGCTCGATCTCATAGACCGCATATCGCGCGAACGGCACATGGCCGTTCTTCTAATCACCCACAATCTGGGGCTCGTCGCGAAATATTCCGACTACGTGAACGTGATGTACGCCGGGGAAATCGTGGAACACGGCAGGGTGGAAGACGTCATTGCGCATCCGCGTCATCCCTACACGAAAGGCCTCATCGCGGCGGTGCCGCGGCTCGACGCCAGAAAAGACGCGCCCATCGCATCCATTCCGGGCGTGGTGCCGTCGCCGTGGGCGTGGCCCGAAGGCTGCGCATTCCATCCGCGCTGCCCTGTGGCCAGAAAAAGCTGCGGGGAAAGCGGCTCTTTCAAGGGGTGTCCCGAAATGGTCTGACCGGGAAACTCCGGCTGTCTGCGGCATTGAGCGAAAATATTTGACATTGCATGAAAATATTATATATTATATAATATGCCAACATTTCAACAAATGGACGACAAGATGACTGCAACAATAGACAGAGACGAAATCAACAGCTATGCCGCATCGCTCAGCGAAAAAATATACGACAGCTACACGATCGATCCGAAGTACTACAGAGGCGACGCCGTCAAACGGGGGCTCAGAAACGCCGACGGCTCCGGCGTGATGGCCGGCGTGACGCGCATCGGGTGCGTCAAGGGATACTACCTCAACGATTCTCTGAAAGAACCCGTCAAAGGCGAACTTCGATATAGAGGCATAGAAATAAACGAAATCATCGAGAATTATGCCGCTCCCGGCACGTCTGGATACGAAGAAGTCGCCTATCTGCTCCTCTTCGGGAAACTGCCTACAAAGGACGAATTCGAGAAATTCAACAAGATCCTGACCGCCGCAAGACGCCTCCCGAAAGGGTTTTTCGAGGACATGATTCTGAAAGCGCCGTCGAAAAACGTGATGAACAAACTCGAACGCAGCGTTCTGGCAATGTATTCTTACGACCACGATCCGGACAATACCGCCGTGGAAAACGTCGTACGCCAGTCGATACAGCTCATAGGATCGCTGCCGACGGTCGTGGCCCACGCCTATGCCGTGAAACGCCACATCTTCGGCGGAGGCTCTCTCTACATCCACAATCCCGACAGTTCGCTGTCGGTTGCGCAGAATTTCCTGCGGATGCTGCGCAAAGACAAATCGTACACAGAAGAAGAGGCGAAAATCCTCGATCTGATGCTCATTCTCCACGCCGAACACGGCGGCGGCAACAACTCCACTTTCGTCTGCCGCGCCGTCACTTCGTCCGGAACAGACACCTACAGCGCGATCGCCGCGGCCATAGGATCGCTGAAAGGCCCTCTGCACGGCGGAGCCAACGCCAAAGTGAAAGAGATGATGGACGCCATATCGGCGCTCGCCCCTTCAGGAAGAGATGAAGAGGTTAAAAACGCCCTTCTCGCGATTCTCGACGGCAAAGCCGGCGACGGCAAGGGGAAAATCTACGGTCTCGGGCACGCCATCTACACGATAAGCGACCCGAGAGCAGAAGCGATCAAACGCTACGCGAGGCATCTCGTGCAAGGCAACGGGCTTGAACGCGATTTCGCCCTCGCCGAAGCCGTAGAGCGCATCGGCATAGATCTCATAATGGAAAAAACAGGCCGCGACCTTCCCATGTGCGCGAACGTCGATCTTTATTCCGGCATCGTCTACAGGGCGCTCGGCATCCCGGAAGACCTGTTCACGCCGCTTTTCGCAATCGCCCGCATCGCAGGCTGGTGCGCGCACCGTCTCGAAGAGCTGATAAGCGGCGGCAGGATCATCCGTCCCGCATACCGCTCTTCGATGAAAGAAGCCCATTACATCCCGATGTCGGAAAGAGGCTGAGAGCCGCCGAGCGCCTTGCAAAGCGAAACGTAGCGTTCGGAAATGGCGCCGCGGGAAATCACGAGCGCCTCTTCAAGCGACAGAAGCGAGCGCTGCGCATCTATGACGGCCGTGAAATCCTTGAGGCCGTTTCTGTAGAGATCTTTCGAAATCGCAACTGCGTCGGATGCGGCTTTGACGGCTTCTTCGAGGGCGTGGCAGCGGTGGTATTCCTCCGTGTATGCGGCATACACATCACGGACTTCCGCATACGCTTTCTGGATCGAGAGCTCGTACGCATACACGGCCGAACGCATTTTCGCCTCCTCGGCCTTGACGCTCGCATATATCCTTCCGCCCTGGAAAATCGGCCAGCTGACGGCAGGGCCAATCGACCCCATGAGCGCATCGCGGCGCAGAAGTTTGGACGGATGCACCGACTCCAGCCCGAGCGAACCGTTGATGTAGAGTTTCGGGAACCACAGGGATTTGGCAACGCCGACATACGCGACCTGCGCGGCGAGATTCCTCTCGGCCGTCCTGACATCCGGACGCGAACGGATGAGATCGATCGGCACGTTCTCGAGCTTCACCGGCGAGCACTGACGCGTCTCGCTCTCTTCTTTCCGGGCAAGCTGCGCATCGAGGGAACCGGGCATGTCGCCGGTAAGTATAGCAAGCGCATCGAGGATCCTTGTCTCCTCGGCCAAAAGCGGCGGTATGGCGGCATGGGTCTGCTCCATGACGTATTTCGACTGGTTCACGGCGAGTTCGTCGCCAATGCCGGAATCGAGGCGCGACTTCAGAATCTCGTAAGTCTCCTTCTGGAGCGCGAGATTCCGGCGGGAGACGTCTATTCTGGCCTGCACGGTTCTGAGCGAAGAATATTCGCGCGCAACCTCGGCGGTGAGCGAAACGAGCGCATCGGCATAACTCCAGAGCGCGGAATCCGCCTCGGCCTCGGCCGCTTGGGTTTCACGGCGCGGACCGCCGAAAACGTCAATCTCCCACGAGGCGTCGAACCCGGCCGCGAAAACATCGCTGTGCAGCTTTTTATCCGTGCCCCACCTGCTCGACGAGTTCTTGCCTCGCTCGAGCCGCACGGCCGAAGCTTCGGCCGAAACCTGCGGCATGAATGCGGCGAACGTCCCCATATGGCGCCACCTGGCCGCCGCAAGACGTTCGCGGGCGATCAAGAACGTAAGATTGGTGGAAACGGCCCTTTCGATGAGTTTGTCGAGTTCCGGATCTTCGAATCTGTCCCACCACCGCTTCAGGTTCTCGGCTGTCACCGCCTCGCGGACGTCTTCGGACGCCCCGGCGGTCTTGAATTCTCCGCTCTCCAACCTGTTCGTCGTCGGATATCCGGCATCGGGCAGCGCATATTCCGGTATCTTCATCTCCGGCTCTTCGTAATCCGGCCCGACGGCGGGAAGAATCGCGCAACCGCCGATCGCGAAAGCCGCCGCCGCGAAAACGCCGGCGACAGGTGAAATTCTGTTCTGTTCCATTGTCGTCTCCATTGCTGTGAAAAGGGAAAGGGTATTATACCATATTTTTCACCGCCAAAAATTTTTCCAGTCTTCGACGAATCTGTCCATCTTCCCTTCTTCGCCGAGCACCATGGCCGTCGCTTTGCGCATATCGCGCGTCTGCACGATCCCTTTGAGATAGTCCTGCTTCAGGTTTTCCCAAGGCCTGTCTTTCACATGCGGAGCGCCAAGCTCGATGAAAACGGCGACAGACCAGGCAAGACGGTATTTCATCCGCCTTTCCACGTCGCTCCCGGCATAGAACTCGTCGTAATCCATAAACATCAGCGCGGGAAGGATCCCGGCAAGCTCGTCTATTTCCTCTGGCGAAGGTTCTCCCCCGGCAAACGGCGGCGTTTTCCAGCCTAAATCATCTTCGTCTTCGAAAAACTGGGCATACCCTTCGTTGAACCACGGAGAAACCGGAATGAACGCGACCGCGTAGGAAAGGTATCTGTGAAACGCCTCGTGGCGCATCGTCTTCAGAAGTTCCTTTTCTCCGCCCGGCGGAAGATATGCAACGAGTTCCCGGCGGGCGGGGCTCCAGTATGCGGCGCTCCAGCGCATGTCGTCTCCGGCGGCGGCGAGATATTCGCTGCGGCTTGAATATATCCTCGCCACGGCAAGCGCGTTCGACGCGGCGACCGCGGCCGGCACGGCGGCGGCATACTTTCCCATCATGCGCGGCAGATCGTTCGTCAACGCGGCCACGAAACCTGACGTTCGCGGCAGATTGTCGAGAACCACAAGGTCGGCGGACGACGAGACATGCCATGAAGGATAGTTGGCGACGCCTCTTTCCGCATCGGCGCGCAGAAGCTCGCGTTCGGAAACGGCACGGGGCGGCTTCCCGGTACGGCGCCGCGCGTCTTCAATGCGCTCCCGGGCTTCGCCCGGAAGTTCTTTTTCCGCCGTTTTCCCCCAGTTCGGCAGCAGCTCGTCGAGCATCCGGGCGCGCGCCTCTTCGCGGTCGTCGCCTTCCACGAGCGTCCATATCGCCGCGCGCCACACCGAGGACCCCTCCTCGATGAACGTGCATACTACCGCGGAAGTGTTCGTGCCCTCCCAGAAGAGAACATCCTTCATCCCTCTTACGGGGATGTGCGGGCGGGCAAATTTTTCGGCCGGTTCCACGGGCGAGAGTCTTGCCACGGCGGCGCGTACCGCGGCAAGATCTTTCCCGGGGTCTATCGGGCGCTCGAGCGCGCGGTATCCGGCACGCGTTTTTGCTTCGCCTGCGAAAACCGGCGGCTTCGCGGCAAGCCTGGCAAGGACGAAAGCCCGCCCGTCGGCATCTGTCCAGCGCCCGGAAACGGTGCGGTACGTCCAAAGATCCGTCTCGTCATATCTGTCCTCGAGGCATGACATTCCGTCCGCGCCAGAGACGAGATATGTCTCTGCGCGCGGCATGTCGAGCGGCGAAGGAGACGCGAACCACAGCGATGCCGCGAGAAAGAACATCAGAGCGCTCCGGTGACAAGAGAACCGAACGTCGTTATCGGCGTCGTGTCGCGGTAATTGTCGAGCACCTGCCTGACGTCTTTGGCGAGCGAAAGAATCTCTTCGTAAAGCGAAGAATCGTTCACGAGGCGGCCGAGCGTGCCTTCGCCCGTTTTGAGCTTCTCAGCCGTCTCTTCGAGACTTGCAAGAAGACGCTTCGCGCCCGCCGAAATCTCTTTCGTGTCCAACGAATCGCACGCCGCGCGGAAAGACGCGAGCGCGGCGTCGAGTTCCGCGCCGAGCGGATCGTCTTTCGCGACAAGACGCCCGAGCACGCCTTCGCCTTTCGATATGCGTCCGAAAATGTCCGCCGCCGCCGCCGCCGTGCGCTTGAGGTCGTTGTAGACCGTATCGTCGGCGGACAAGAGCTTGCCGAGCGTCCCCTCGCCGCGCTCCACCCGGCCGACGATTTCTTTCGCGCCGGCGGCGGTCGCCTTGAGATCGTTGTAGATCGTTTCATCGGAAGAAAGAAGCTTGCCGACCGTCCCCTCGCCGCGCTCCACCCGGTCTGCGAGCGAACGGACTTTCTCCGTAATCGCGTTCATATTCGACACCATGCCGGCAAGCTCCCCGTTCGATGTTATTTCGCGGAGCTTTCCGGCTATCTCGGAAATGTCGCGCATCCAGTCGGTCGGCGTTTCGCCGGCGAACAGCGTGGTCTCGAGAGGCAGCGCCGCGCCGTCGCCCTCTTCGAGAAGAAGATAGTTGCCCCCCAGCATGGAGAGCGAACACACCGCGATTCTGTATTTCTCGCGCAGAACCACGCCGCCGTCGATCTCGATGCGTACGACGAGGTTGGATGGCGTAAGATCTATTCTGTCGACGGCGCCCACCTTGGTGCCGCGGTACATGACCGAATCGTGGTCCTTCAATCCGCCGACGTCGTCGAACGCCACGCTGGCGACAACCTTGTGACGGCCTCTCAAGACGTCCACGCCGGAAACGACGATGGTGAAATACGCGAGAAGCGCGAGAACCGCCGAGAGAAACACGCCCACGACGATTTCCGGAAACGCATCGTTCTTTTTCATCCTATATCACCTTTCATTGCCGCGACGATTTCTTTCGCCGCGGGATTTTCCGACTCGAGGAACTGCGCGGGAGGCAGACATACCGCGGCCTTCCCGTCTTTGATAAGAAGAATCCTGTCGGCGATCGCTATGGCGCCGGCGAGATCGTGGGTGACGACTATCGATGTGATGCCGCGCGTCCTGTTCAGCTTCCTGATAAGCCGGTGGATCGTTACCGACGTGACCGGATCGAGCCCGGACGTCGGCTCGTCGTAAAGGACTATGTCGCTCTCTCTCACGATGGCGCGGGCGAGCCCCGCGCGTTTCTGCATGCCGCCGGAAATTTCAGGAGGATACTTTCCCGCGGCATGCGACAGCTCCACTTCGGCGAGCGCCGATGCCGTGCGCTTTTCGATTTCCGCATCGTCGAGCGCGGTATTCTCGCGCAGCGGCAGCGCGACATTGTCCGCGACGGTCATCCATGCGAGAAGCGCCGCGCTCTGGAAAAGATACCCTATTCTCCCTCTGGTGCGCCAAAGCTCGCGCTCCGAGGCTCTCGCCACGTCGACGCCGTCGACAAGAACGCGGCCCGACGTAGGGACGAAAAGCCTGACAAGATGCTTGAGCGTGACCGATTTGCCCGCGCCCGACTGGCCGACGATGCAGAATATCTCGCCTTTTTCGACTTTGAACGAAAGGCCGTCGAGCACCTTCTCGCCGCCGAATTCCTTCGTCACGTTTTCGAACTCGACAAGGCTCATCTGTATGCCACCCTCGTTATCATGTAGCCGAACATCAGTATGAGAAGAAAGCCCGTTATCACCGACCGCTGCGTCGAACGGCCCACGCCCGCCGCGCCGTAACCCGCGCCGAATCCCTCGTAAACGGCAACGGCGCCGATCGTGAAACCGAACACGAGCGATTTCAGAAGCCCGACGAAAAGATCCTTTGTGTCCGCGGCGGAAAGCGCGCTTGCGATGTACTGGCCGAAATCCACGTTCAGCTGCGTTGCCGAAACTATGCCGCCCCCCATCGTCCCGACCACGCAGCAGAAAAACCCGAGAAGAGGCGAGGCGATCACGAGAGCGAGCATGCGCGGCGCGGCGAGAAACCTGACGGGCGAAATCGACATGATTTCAAGCGCGGCTATTTCGTCGTTGACTTTCATCGCGGCCAGTTCCGCCGCGACTGCGGAACCGACGCATGCGGCAAGGCACATCCCGCAGCTGAAAGGCCCCATCTCCCGGACGAGCGAAACCATGACCGCCGCGCCGAGATATATTTCGTAATTGAAACGTCTCAGCTCGAGCCCGACCTGCAAGGCGAGGATCATGCCGGTGAAAAGCGAAACGACCGTAACGACCGGCAGCGTCCTTATGCATGCGGCATACAGCTGCCTGACGAGCTCGCCTCTCGAACGGCGGCGGAAAACGAAAGGAAACGAAAGAACCGCGGCGAAAGCGAGACGGGCGGCAAAGCCCGTCTCCGCGAAAAAGGCGAATCGCCCGCCGTACGGCTCTCTCGTTACCGTCATTTTGCCTCGGCGCTCGCCTTGCCGGCGCTCTTCATGCGTTTGACGGCATCGCGGACTTTTTCTATCCGCCTTTTCGCGGCGTCGCTTCCGGCAAAATCCTTCTCCAGATTGTCGAGCTTTTCAAGCGCTCCGGCCTTGTCTCCGAGCAGCGCCGTCACACGGGCGTCGCCGGCCCTCGCCTGGAGCACGAGGCTGCTTTTAGGCTTGGCTTCGATGAATTCGGCGTATTCCTTCCCCGCCTCGGCATATCTGCCGAGCGCTTCGAGACATTCCGCCGCGCCGACGGCCGGGACGTCTTCGTAGCCGCAGACGGGAGCCGTTTTAAGCTCTTCATATATCGCGAGGGCCTCTTCGTAACGCTCGTCGTCGAAATAGCTCTTCGCCAGACGCTGCTTCAAAGCAGGTCCGGCCGCGGTGCCGCCGAAATCGCGGACGGCCTTCTCGAGGGCTTCGGTGCCGTATGCGGAGATCACCGCATCGCCGGCGGCGAAGCGCTCTTTCTCCGTCTTGTATTTCCATCCGAAATACCCTGCCGCCGCGACAAGCGCAAGCGTGCATATCGCGACGGTTTTCCTGCCGCTCGTTTCCCACCACTCCACAACAGGGAGAAGTTCTTCCGGTATGTTCATTCGTCTCTTCCTTTCTCGTATAGGTCGGACCATGCGTCCAACGGTGTTTCGCTTTTTCCTTCGGCGCGGAAGACTATTCTGGCGTAGTCGAGCGCATCGGGGAAATCGCGGTTGTGTACAAAACGGCTTTTCCCTTTCACCGGCGGCTGCGACAGACGCTTGAGACTGTCGATCAGCAGCGATGCCGTGAAATATACGGTTTTGGGCGGCTTTACGACAGACATGAGGGCGCTGACCGCCGCGCGCCCCTGCATCTCGCCGCCCGCCGCGCGGACAAGGCATGTCGCAAGGACGGCCGAGCGCAACGCGTTGGACACCTCGAACCCCTTGCCGGACATCATCGTTTCATACGTATCGAGCACCGAAAGATATTTCCACATCGGACTTTTCGCCCCGCCTGTCCTGTCTATGGAGGCGGACACTTCCGGCATGAGATCGGCCAGCATGCCGCACTCCCACATGAGACGGAACGCCTCTTTCGACCTCCCGTACGGGAAAAGGCGATATATCTCCTCGCAGACGCGCGGGGCGGCGGCGAGGAGAATGGCCGCGTGGCGTCTTTTCATGGCGGCCCAGGTCTTGCGCTCGATTTTGAAGCCGAGCCGGGAAGAAAACTTCACCGCGCGCATCATCCTGACGGGATCCTCCTGAAAGCGGATGTCGGGATCTCCTATGGAGCGGATGATCTTCTTCTCGATGTCTTTCATGCCGCCGACCCAGTCGATGACGCTGAAATCCTTTATATCGTAAAAGAGCCCGTTCACGGTGAAATCACGCCTGTACGCATCTGTTTCCGGGGTGCCGAACGTATTGTCCTCGAACGGCCCTTCGGACGCGTGTTCTATGATCTCGCCCACGCTTTGCGAATTTCTGCGGAACGTCGCCGTCTCTATCACCTTGTCTCCGAAGCGGACGTGGGCGAGGCGGAAACGCCTCCCGATGAGGAAACAGTTCCTGAACGCGCGTTTGACTTCGTTGGGCCGGGCCGACGTCCCGACGTCGAAATCCTTGGGCCGGCGGCCCATCAAAAGGTCGCGAACGCCGCCTCCGACAAGATACGCCGTGTAGCCGAGACCGGAAAGCCTGTAAAGAACCTTGAGCGCGTCTGGATCGATGTTTTTGCGCGAAATGCAGTGATCCGGCCGCGCATACACGACCGGTTTGCCTTTTTTCTTTTTCAAAAATCCGAACATTGCCTCATATTATACTATATTCCGGCCGTTTTTCCCAATGAAAAAATCGCCGTGTTACGGCCAACGTATTAAAAGCCGATTCTTCCCCTTTGGGGCCCCTGAATCGTTTTTAATGCGTTGGAAGTGTCTCAGCAACCAACAACCAGCAGCGCAGCAGCCAATCCGAGTCGTCGTGGCGCGTCATGCGCATCGCTGCCCCTCCCCCAGGGACGCCCCATCGGACGCGCCCGACTGTCTTTTTGTGCGTAGGCATCGAGCCTACGCTCCGATGGTTTTGCCCTGCATGCGGGCGGACGCAGTGTTGATGCTCTTGCCTGCCATCAACAGCAGTTCCCGCGATTCGGCACGCAGCGACTCGACGGCCTCGCCTGGCGCAAGCCTCGACGCGAACAGCAACCAGA
>Ga0310695_10010761_pt1 | contig 13278 bp, 9 predicted proteins | sample RumenRJG_04DNA_FD_203882 | JGI IMG/M metagenome (GOLD analysis project Ga0310695, IMG submission 203882) | Bovine rumen microbial communities from Lethbridge, Alberta, Canada - RJG_04 (v2) (version 2) | ecosystem: Host-associated > Mammals > Digestive system > Stomach > Rumen | place: Canada...
TCCCCCTGACACCACCCCTGACACCTCTGAAACTCGAAAGGCTCAAATGAGCTTTGCAGAGAAAGCATCATTTGAGCCTTGTGTTCATTGCTTATTGATAATCACTTCGCATCGGGGAACATTTTTGCGTAATAAGGTGTCTGGTCAAAGGTCGCGAAGTAGTCTTTGGGCTGCTGGGCACGGCGGATCTGCTGGACGGAGCCGTCCTGCTTGAGCAGGAGCTCAGCGCTCCACAGGCGGCCGTTGTAGTTGTAGCCCATGGCGAATCCGTGAGCGCCGGCGTCGTGGATAAAGAGCAGGTCGCCCTGGTCGATCTGGGGAAGCTCGCGGTCTACAGCGAACTTGTCATTGTTCTCGCAGAGGGAGCCGACCACGTCATAGGTGTGATCGCAGATAGCATCCTCTTTGCCCAGAACGGTAATGTGATGGTAGGCGCCGTACATAGCGGGGCGCATAAGGTTGGCTGCGCACGCATCGACACCGATATACTCCTTGTAGATATGCTTTGCATGGATAGCCCTGGTCACCAGCGCACCGTAAGGAGCCAGCATAAAACGGCCCATCTCGGTGTAAATCGCGACATCTCCCATACCGGCAGGTACAAGGAAGTGCTCATATTTCTCGCGGACGCCCTGGCCGATCACGCGGATATCATTGGGAGTCTCGCCCTTGCGGTAAGGGATGCCTACGCCGCCGGAGAGGTTGATGAAAGCAAAGTGGATACCCAGCTCGCGTTTTGCCTCTGCGGCCAGTGCAAACAGACGTCCCGCCAGCTCCGGATAATATTCATTGGAGACAGTATTGGATGCCAGGAAGGCGTGCAGGCCGAAGTGCTTGACGCCCTTGTCACGCAGGATCCTGTAACCCTCGAAGAGCTGAGCCTTGGTGAAACCGTATTTTGAATCGCCGGGGTTGTCCATGATGCCGTTGGCCATCTGGAAGACACCGCCCGGATTGTAACGCAGAGACATGGTCTCGGGGAACTTGCCGTCCAGGATCTTCTCCAGGAAAGGAATATGCGTGATGTCATCGAGATTGATGACTGCGCCGAGCTTGGCGGCATAAGCGTACTCTTCCGCCGGTGTGTCGTTGGAGGAGAACATGATCTCATGCCCGCTGGCACCGACTGCGTTGGACAGCATCAGCTCTGTCATCGATGAGCAGTCAAAACCGAAACCGTAGTCGCGGAAAATATCCATGATATACGGATTGGGAGTCGCCTTGACAGCAAAATATTCACGGAATCCGGGGTTCCAGGCAAAAGCCTCCTTGACAGCCTCTGCATTGTCGCGGATGCCCTTTTCATCATACAGATAAAAGGGTGTGGGGTACTGCTGCGCAATCTCCTCAGCCTTCTCTTTTGTTACATAAGGTACTTTCTTCATGGATCTTCCTCGCTTTATTACTGATTAATGATCTCCGGTCCTTTGGCTCGTGATCACCTTGTCCTGGTTTGGGTTGATGTTCTCAGTATTCCTGGTATTATCCTTGGTATTTTTGTGTTCTTAATGATTTTAAGCTATTGAAAATAAGCTATTGAAAATAAATGGTTTCTTGAAAACAAAATATAATGAAATATTGTATACACGGATACCAATTTCGTCAATAAATTTCGCATGAAAATAAGAAAATAACAAAACAGGACACCAGGGACGGTTCCGGCTGTCTCATTTGACGCATTGATATGCCGGATCCATCCCCTGTGTCCCTTTTTCTTTCTATTTTGCCTGAGGCCATTCTGAGACCTGCCTGAGACCTGCCTGAGACCAACCTGAAATCAGCCTGATATCAGCCTGATATCAGCCTCAGGCCTGTCCGATGTCAGTCAAAGACCAGTCCGTAATGGGCATGAAATCTGATTGAATATCAGCCTAATGCCTGTCCGATATTCTCGATCTGCCAGTCAATGGGCTGAGCCCCGTTTCTCTCCAGGAACGCATTGCATTTGCTGAAATGCCTGCATCCGAAGAAGCCGCGATAGGCTGAAAGCGGGCTGGGATGCGGGGCTTTCAGAATCAGGTGGCGCGAATTGTGGAGCATGGAGGCCTTGGTCTGGGCCGGTGTCCCCCAGAGCATGTATACGATCGGGCGGTTCTGGGCGTCCACAGCCTGCAGGATCGCGTCGGTGAACTGCTCCCAGCCGTGACCCCGGTGGGAATTGGCCTGGTGGGCACGGACTGTCAGAACGGTATTTAAGAGCAATACGCCCTGGCGGGCCCATTTGACAAGGTATCCGTTGTCCGGTACATAGCAGCCCACATCATCGTGGAGTTCCTTGTAAATATTGATGAGGGACGGCGGCGCCGGGCAGCCCGGGCGGACGGAAAAACACATTCCGTGGGCCTGGCCTTCCCCGTGGTAAGGATCCTGTCCCAGTATGACGACACGCACATTTCCGAGCGGCGTTTCATGCAGCGCATTGAACAGATCCTGCGCCGGCGGGTAAACCGTATAGGTCCTGTACTCGTCCTGAACAAAGGAAAACAGGTCTTTATAATATGGTTTTGAAAATTCCGGCCGGAGAGCCTCCAGCCAGTCGCCGCTGATCGCTGCCATCTTCCGATGTCCTTTCAAATATCATCATTCTATCTACATAAATATCTACATAAATATCTATATAGATATATACATATATATAAATAATATATCAGGCTTATACATTATTTTTCAGGCTTTGACGCAGGCTTCGAGGAGCGCTTTGACATAGTCATAGATGCGCCTGGTCGAAGGAATGTTGAGCCTTTCTGCAGGTGTATGGATCTCCTCCATGTCCGGACCGACGGAAATGCAGTCGATGCCGGGTACCTTTGACGAGATCAGTCCGCATTCAAGACCGCCGTGAATAACGCAGACAGTGGGTTCCCTTCCGGTGGTCTTTTTGAAAATTTCAGCTGCAAGATCACGGAAATCAGACTTTGCGATGAGTTCCCAGGCGGGATAGGCTCCTTCTGTCGTGACCGATGCGCCGAATTCCTCCGCGATGCACTCGATCTTGTCCATGACCATCTGCTTCTGGGAGTTGACGCTGCTGCGGACAAGGGAGTGAGTACGTATGCCGTCAGCTACCGTATTGACGATTCCCAGGCTGAGAGAAGTCTGGGGGACATCCCTGTACATAGGTGTAAACTCCAGGACACCATTGGGCAGGGCCAGGAGGAAACGGATCATCCTGAGGCTGTCCTTTCTGGTAAAGGCTGAACGAGTCATCATTTTGCCCTTATTTTCCAGTGTCGCATGGATCTTAATATCCGGATCGGTGATACTGTATTCCTTTGCGATATCCTTTGCAAATGCCGCGATCACATCTTTGACCTTGCCGCGCTGGAATTTTCCTGTAAAAATGATCCATGCCTTGGCTTCTCGGGGAATCGCGTTGTCACGGGTCCCTCCGTGGAAGTCGATCAGGCAGATTTTACTTGTCTGCTCAAGACGGTAGAGAAGACGGGCCAGCAGTATACTTGCGTTTGCTCTGCCGATGCCGATACACTCGCCGGAGTGGCCGCCGCGAAGTCCTTCGATGGAGAGTTCAAGAACTTCACCGGTTTTTTCACGCCTTCTGCCGGGCAGTGTGCAGATCTCTTCCGCGCCGCCTGCACAGGCAGCAGTAATGATCCCCTCTTGTTCAGAATCCAGATTGAGCAGTCTGCGGCTCTTGACGGAGGACAGATCCATGGCAAAAGCACCGCGCATACCGACTTCCTCATCGACTGTGAAAATACACTCCAGAGGGGGGCATGTGATGGTATCGTCCGCAAGAAGAGCCAGCATGATGGCGACCGCTATGCCGTCATCGCCGCCCAGAGTAGTGCGGTCCGCCCACAGCCACTCGCCGTCCGTCCTAAGGGAAATAGCCTCAGTTTCCATATCGATCGGGTTGGAGGATTCTTTCTCGCAAACCATGTCGACATGCCCCTGCAGGGCAATGGGATCCGCATTTTCATATCCGGCGGAACCGGGTCTGCAGATGATGAGATTGCCCATCTCGTCACGAGTATAGGGAAGCTCATAGTTCCTGGCAAAGTTTTCCAGATAATCACTGATTGCGGTTGTGTGGAAAGAACCGTGAGGGATACCACTGATTTCCCTGAAATATTTGAAAACATCTGCGGGCTCAAGAGTATCCAGAAGATTTTCCTCAGTTACGTCAGATCCATCAGAAGAATCTGAAGCAGCAGTTTCTTCAGCTATATCAGAGGTTTCTGCAGCAGGCTCAGCAGCTGTCTCTTCAACCGGTGCAGCCTCAGCGGAAATACCTGCAGATGCCTCTTCAGCTTCAGCGGCCTCAGAAGCTGAAGAGGCGGCTTCAGAAACTGCTTCAGCGGCCTTATAAGTTGTTTCAGTCGTTTCAGAAGCTGTTTCAGTCGTCTCAGGAGCTGTTTCAGTCGTCTCAGGAGCTGTTTCAGTCGTCTCAGGAGCTGTTTCAGTCGTCTCAGGAGCTGCATCAGCAATTTCAGAAGGCTTTTCTGCCTCAGGAGCCGGAGCCGGTACAGGATCCTGTTCCTGTGTACTTTCGGGCGATAAATCTGTCAGGTTCTCTTCGGTTTTATAATCGTTCCTACGTGATTTCCACCATTTGTCAATCAGCGGCATGATCTTGTCCTTTCTTTGATCGGTGCGTGTAAAAAACAACAGTATCAATGTAAATATACAACTTTTGAGTTTTTATACAAGTTAAACAAGTTTAAAGATCTTTTATCCCGTCAGAGGCGTACCGGAATGCCGCACTCATGGAGATATTCCTTGACTTCGCGGATCTCCAGTTCCTTGAAATGGAAAAGAGAAGCCGCCAGGGCTGCATCGGCCCCGCCCTCGGTCAGAGCTTCGCGGAAGTGCTCCAGGGTTCCTGCACCGCCGGAAGCGATGACAGGGATGCGCACTGCATCGGAGATTGCCCGCGTCAGTTCAAGATCGTAGCCGTTCTTTGTACCGTCGCCGTCCATACTTGTCAGAAGGATCTCACCTGCTCCCAGTTTTTCAGCCCGGATGGCCCACTCGACTGCATCAATTCCTGTATCAATGCGGCCGCCGCTGCGGTAGATCGTCCAGCCCTGGCCGGAAGGCCTGCGGCGGGCGTCAATGGCGACAACGATACACTGACTGCCGAAGCGCTCAGCGCCCTCCGAAATAAGTTCGGGACGGTTGATTGCCGCGGAATTAATGGAGATCTTGTCCGCTCCCTCACGCAAAATAGCGCGCATATCCTCGGTTGTGCGGATACCGCCGCCCACAGTAAAAGGGATAAAGACCCGCTCTGCCACTCTGCGGACCATGTCCGCGACTGTAGCCCGCGCGTCGCTTGTGGCGGTGATATCCAGAAAGACCAGTTCATCAGCGCCTGCCCTGGAATAGGCCTCACCAGCCTCAACAGGATCGCCGGCATCACGCAGGGAGACAAAATTGATCCCTTTGACGACTCTGCCCCTGTTTACATCCAGACAGGGAATAATTCTTTTTGTCAGCATACGTTATTCTCCATTTATTTTAAAACCCACTATTTTAAAATGAGTTTATATGTTTTATTCGACGCATGTCCGATTATCGGTCATGTAGATAATAGCTATTAGATAATAGATATTAAAAAGGATATCGGAAGATAAATTTATGATATATTCAGGAAATTCTGCAGGATCTGCATTCCTATGCGCTCACTCTTTTCCGGATGGAACTGGCAGGCAAAGAGTCTGCCGTGTTCGACTGCCGCGTCGATGCTCACGCCGTATTCGGTGCGGGCTGCAACGTCCTCGGGACAGCCGGCTTCCAGATAATAGGAATGGACAAAATAGACGTAACTGCCCTCAGGAATGCCTGCAAAAAGAAGGCTCTGACGAGGGAAGGAAAGGTCATTCCAGCCAATCTGAGGAACCTTCCGGCCCTCACCCTCGGGGATACGTTTGATCTTTCCGGGAAGAAGGGCAAGTCCCTTGACCCCGGGGCTCTCTTCGCTCTCTTCAAAAATCAGCTGCAGGCCCAGGCATATTCCCAGAAAAGGAATTTCAGAGCTGACAGCCTGACGTATGGTATCCTCAAGACCGGCAGCGCGCAGACGCTTCATAGCATCGCCGAAGGCGCCAACGCCGGGAAGAATGATATGATCCGCAGCGAGAATTTCGGAGGAATCCGATGTCACCTTTACATCGTGCCCGAGAAAACGGACAGCATTCTCAACACTCTTTATATTTCCCGCATCATAATCAATAATTGCTACCATATATGATTTGCTCCTTGGATTTCTACTGTTATCTTTTTCCTGAAATATCCTGAAATATTCTAAACTGTCAGTCAGTCTTCTCCTCTTCCTTCATTACCGTATCCAGCTCAAACCAGAAGGCAACGCCGTTTTCGTAATTTTCGGCTCCGTAGGCGCAGTGGTGGAGATCCATGATGGCCTTGACGATGGAAAGGCCCACGCCGGAACCGCCGTAGGCACGGGTCCTTGCCTTGTCGACTTTATAGAATTTCTCCCAGATATGAGGGAGGGATTCGGCAGGGATCGGTTTTCCGGTGTTGAAGACCGTCACACGGGCTTTATCGCCCGAGATCTGGCAGCGGATATCGATGACCTTCTCGCCGCTTACGCTGTAACCACTATTCCCACTGTAACCGCTGTTTTGGCTGTAATTGCTGTTTTGGCGGTCACTGCCGGATTTGCTGCGGGCTTCTACATGGTGGAGGGCGTTGCTGTAGTAGTTCTGGAAGACCTCCTGGATCATGAAGGGGTCGCCCCAGACGTAGACGGGATCCTTCTGATCAAACTGGATCTTCACACCGTCCTGGGTGGCAAGGAGTGATGCGCTCTCCAGATAGTTGCCGATCATGGCAATGACATCAAAGCGCTCCATGGACACGCTGTTGCTGCCAAATTCCAGCTGGTTCAGCTGCAGGACCTTCTGGACGATGGTATTCATCTTGTCGGATTCATCGACGATCGTGTCCAGATAGAAGGAACGGCTCTCAGGGTCATCCGCGATGCCGTCCTGCAGGCCTTCCGCATATCCCCGGATCAGGGCTATGGGCGTCTTGAGTTCATGGGTGACATTGGAGAGGAAATCCTGCCTCATCTCTTCCTGGCGGTTTCGGCGGTCCAGATCGCGCTGCAGATCATTATTGGCTGTCCGCAGGGCAGAGATCGTCTCCTCCAGCTTCTGTGAGAGCTCATTCATATTGCGGCCCAGGATATCCAGCTCAGTCCGGTTGCCGCCCCCATATTTTGCGCTGAAATCCAGCTGCTTCATCCTGACGGAAATATCCGTCAGCTGTCGGATGGGTTCTGTGATCCTGCGGGACAGCCACCAGGCGATGAAGGTTCCTACGATGGCAAGGAGCAGGCCGACAAAAGCCAGGAAACGGTTGGTCGCAGCCGCGCTGCTGCGGATATCCGCCAGAGGAGTGCGCAACAAAAAGAAGCTGCTCTCACCGAGCGGCCCCCACATTTCTATGCTCTTCGACCGGGCACGCCTGTCCAGAACGACATTGATCGTATAAGGCTGTCCTTCCTCCAGAATCTGAGTGATCACAAATTCGGCATCCTGCAGCGGATCAGACTCAAATTCTTCGTCCGGGAAATCATTCGAATCTCCCATGCCCTCTTCATATTGGTATACGCCGCCCTCTCCAACCGTTTCCTTCTTGTTGGAATACAGATCGTTTTCCGTCTTATTCTCGGGAAGGATGGGCGTCATACCGAAAATATTCGCATACAGGCGGTCTTCCATGAGATATTCATCCGCCGACCAGACCTTGATCGTCCTTGTACTGGAATCCATGATCAGAAGGCTCATATTGCCCTGACGCAGAGATTCCCGCATGGAAACGTCAAAATCATCGGTTGTCAGCAGTTCATGGACCGACGCATCCTGCAGCTCATGATAGACCTTGATCAGCGCATGCTTTCTGCCCGATATATAATATCTCTCCAGAAAAATCGTGTTGATCAGGAAACTGAGGAGGATCGTACCGATCATCAAAAGGAAAAAAAGAACGCCGAATGCCGTTCGCAAAGAGATCAGCGGACGAGGCTGCCTTGCATTTTCACTATTCTTTTCCAAATTGTCCAAAGATGCTCCTAAAGATACTTTCTATTTATGCCTCTTATGCCTCGAACTTATAGCCGATGCCCCAGACTGTCTTGATCAGGGCGGCTTTGTCGCCGAGCTTGGAGCGCAGCTTCTTGACATGGGTGTCGATGGTGCGGGCGTCTCCGTAGTAGTCATAGTTCCAGACACTGTTCAGAATGCGCTCACGCGAAAGGGCAACTCCGTTATTTTCCATGAAATACTGCAGGAGCTCGAATTCCTTGAAGCTGAGGTCGACAGGGCTGCCGTCGATGGTGACGATGTGAGCCGTCTTGTCCATCTCGATGCCGCCGGCGGTCAGATGCTTCTCCACAGCCGAACCCATAGTACGGCGCAGGATCGCGTTGACGCGCGCTGAGAGGGTGCGGGGACTGAAGGGCTTGGTAACATATTCATCGACGCCAAGGTCAAAACCCTTAAGCTCATCGCGCTCGTCGCTCTTGGCTGTGAGCATGATGATCGGCACCCTGGAAGTCTTGCGGATCTCGGCACAGACCTGCCAGCCATCCATCTCGGGCATCATGACATCCAGAATGATCAGAGAAATATTGGTATCGGAATTAAAGATCTCCAGCGCCTGCCTGCCGTTTGACGCCTCGAGGACAATATAACCCTCGCGGATCATATAATCGCGGACCAGTTTGCGCATGCGCTGTTCATCATCTACGATCAGAATTGTGGTACTGCTCATTGCTGTTCTCCCGCTTTTTTATAATCGGCGCAGCCGTTTTACTGCCGGCGGAGCCGTTTATAATTGACACAGTCGTTTTTACTGCTGAAAATGTTTGATTTACTGGTGGAACAGTGTGAATACGGCGACGCTCCGCTCTTTGAGCATAAACAGGGGACTCTTCAGAAAGACCGCCTGTTTGTGGAAAAAAACGTTGTCGTCAGCATCTGTATAAATATTGATGCCCCAGGAAAGGCCTGCGCGCAGGGCCGGAAGCCGGATCTCGACGGGCTCCCAGTAGGCGTTGATGGCCATATAGACGACATCGTCTCCCGCCGCTCCCTCTGCGCGTCCTGCATAGAGGATACCCAGGACTTTGTTGGAACGGCCGATGACATGGTCATCGGGGTTGGCGCCGCAGGCAATGACATCGGGCAGGCCGCAGGCGGCAGGTCCCAGAGGTCTGGAAATGACCGGATGCTTTTTGCGGAATGCGATGACATTTTTATAAAAACGATAGAAGTCCCTGTTTATACGCAGGTATTCCCAGTTGAGCCAGGAGACTTCATTGTCCTGACAGTAACTGTTGTTGTTGCCGTGCTGGGTGTTGCCGAACTCGTCTCCCGCCAGGATCATAGGCGTGCCGCGGCTGCACATGAGGACCGTGATGGCATTGCGCATCATCTTGTAGCGGAGCTGCTGGATGACCGGATCGTCCGTGGGGCCTTCCACGCCGCAGTTCCAGCTGCGGTTGTCGTTGGCGCCGTCCGCATTGTTCCAGCCGTTTGCCTCGTTGTGCTTGTGGTTGTAGGAAAAAAGATCGTAAAGAGTGAAACCGTCGTGACAGGTGATGAAATTGACAGAGGACCGGAAGCCATTATAGCCTTCCCCGTAAATATCAGGGGAACCCATGATTCTGTCTGCTGTCTCGGCCGCGTTCCAGTAGTTGCCCTTTAGAAAGTCGCGCAGGGAATCGCGGTAGCGGCCGTTCCACTCCGCCCACCTGTTGTAAGCCGGGAAGCTGCCCACCTGATACATGCCGCCTGCATCCCAGGGCTCCGCGATCATCTTGGTCTCCGCCAGGATCGGGTCCTCGGAGATGGCGCGCAGAAGCGGCGGATCCCCCATGGGGACACCCTTCTGGTTCCTGCCCAGGATACTGGCAAGGTCGAAGCGGAAGCCGTCCACATGATACTGGGTCACCCAGTGTCTGAGACAGTCGACGATATAGCGGACGACAGCGGGGTGATTGCAGTTGAAGGTATTGCCGCAGCCGCTGAAATTGTAATACTCTCCGCCGGGCGTCAGCATGTAGTAGACACTGTTGTCGACACCCTTGAAACACATGAAGGGACCGGTGCTGTCGCCCTCTGCGGTATGGTTGAAAACTACATCCAGATAGACCTCGATCTTGTTTTCTTTCAGAAGCCGGATCAGAGTCTTGAGCTCGGATCCCTCCTCGTTGTACTCAATGGAGGCCGAGTACGCTGTATTAGGTGCAAAAAAGGCAACTGTATTGTATCCCCAGTATTCAAGGAGACGTTTCCCGTTTACAGTGCGGGCATTGATCGTCTCATCAAACTCGAAGACGGGCATCAGCTCTACAGCCGTGATCCCGAGGCTCTTCAGATGGGGGATCTTCTCGATAATGCCGGCGAAGGTGCCGGGATAGCGCACGCCGGAGGACCTGTGGCGGGTAAATCCGCGCACATGCATTTCATAGATGATGGTATCCTCCATCTTTGTGCGGGGGAAATCAGCTTTCTTCCAGACAAAGTTGTCCTTGACGACACGGGCGTGATAGGCACCCGACTGCTTGGCTGCGCCCCAGGCCCTCTGTCCTGCGACAGCCTTTGCGTAGGGGTCAAGGATCAGTTTTTTGCGGTCAAAAAGAAGGCCCTGAGACGGATCATTGGGGCCGTTGAAACGATAACAGTATTCAAACTCTTCAATGTTGAGCTGATAGACAAAAATGGAATAGATCCCGCCCGTACGATAGCGCTCGGGGATGCGGATGATGGCATAGGGAACTTCTGCTTTACGCCGGAACAAAAGGAGCTCACAGGAAGTCGCGTGCTGGGAGTAGATCGTGAAATTAACGCCGCCTGTAAGTCTGGTCGCTCCATTGAGCATACAATTGCCCGGTCTGACCCGGAATCCCGATATCTCGTCAAACGATTGCTCGGTAACGACAAGCGTATCAACAACATTTAATCGCTTCATCTTTTATTAACCACCTCTGGTGACTGACCTGCGATGATTTAAAAACTACATTTCCTCTTATTAAAAAACACTATTCTATGATAACAGATAAAGGGTCAAATGAATAGGCAAAAAATCTATTTATTTTGTGCAAAACCAATAAAAATATTATACTCGCAGAAAGATTTTTTTCAGTTTGTTTGCACAAAATGTACATATTTGAAATAGGCATGGAATTGACATGGAACAGGCAGGAAACAGGCACGGCATAGTCATTGAATAGTCAGGGAATATTGATGGAATAGCCAGGGGCAAGGCCCCTGTCCAATGTCCGGGACCGGCATTTTGCGGCAATAGACAAAGCAGACCTGCCGCGCCTTCCGCAATAAACAAAGCAGACCTGCCGCAAAAGCGGCAGATCTGCTGCTGGCAATCATATTTTCGGCCATAGGCGGGCGCCCGCAATATACGGTAAAGCGCCGCGCTTTATATCAGCCCTGGCTTCTTATGCGGGATAAGCGCCGTTCTTTGTATCAGCCTTGGTGACGTCGACACCGGTCTGCTGAGCCTGGCGATATTTGAAGAAATCAACTGCTACCTGAGGGAACAGAGCATAGGACAGAACGTCCTCATCCTGCTGCTTCCACTGGGCAACTTCCTTCTCAAACTTGGGAAGCTGGGGCTCGATCAGATCTGCAGGACGGCAGGTGATAGGCTCCTGGTCGCCGATGATCTTCTTGCGGACCTCTTCCTTGATGGGAAGGGTTGTGCGTCCATAGTGGCCGCTGACCAGATCCTTGGTCTGTGCGGAGGAGACTTTGTAGCGCTCTCCCATCAGGACGTTCATGACGGCCTGTGTACCGACGATCTGGGAAGAAGGAGTGACCAGAGGCGGCTGACCGAGGTCTTCACGCACACGCGGAACTTCCTCAAGAACTTCTGTCAGACGGTCGCTGGCGCCCTGCTCTTTCAGCTGGCTGACCATGTTGGAAAGCATGCCGCCGGGAACCTGATACAGCAGAGTACGGATGTTGACGCCCAGAACCTTGGTGCTGAGCAGTCCGCTCTCCAGGCACTCTTCACGATAAGGTGTGAAGTAGTCAGCGATCTCCTTGAGGGCAGCCTGGTCCAGGCCTGTGTCATAAGGAGTGCCCTGGAAGGCACCGACCATAACCTCTGTCGCGGGCTGGGAAGTACCCAGAGCGAAGGGGCTGATCGCGCAGTCGATGATGTCTACGCCTGCCTCTGCAGCCTTCATGTAGGTCATGGAACCGCAGCCGGAGGTGTAGTGGGTGTGAAGCTCGATGGGAAGGGTGGTCGCGGACTTGAGTGCGCGGATCAGCTTCTCGGCTTCATAGGGAACGAGCAGGCCGGCCATATCCTTGATGCAGATGGAGTCGGCGCCCATGTTCTCGATGTCTTTGGCAATGTTCATCCAGTACTGCTCATTGTAGGCAGAACCGATGGTGTAGGAAAGTGCGATCTGGGAGTGGCCGCCCTCTTTCTTGCAGGCCTTGACAGAAGTCTCAAGGTTGCGCAGATCGTTCAGGCAGTCAAAGATACGGATAATGTCAATGCCGTTTGCGATGGATTTCTGTACGAAGTACTCGACAACATCATCTGCATAGTGGCTGTAGCCAAGAAGGTTCTGGCCGCGGAGCAGCATCTGAAGTTTGGTCTTCTTGAAGCCGGCTTTGAGTTTGCGGAGTCTCTCCCAGGGATCTTCCTTGAGGAAACGAAGGCAGGCATCAAAGGTTGCGCCGCCCCAGCACTCTACGGCGTTGTAGCCGATCTCGTCCATCTTGTCGATGATGGGCAGCATAATCTCGGTAGGCATACGGGTCGCGATCAGAGACTGGTGAGCGTCACGCAGGATGGTCTCTGTGATCTTGACCGGCTTGGGTGTAATAACTGTATTTTCAGACATATTCTTTTCTCCTAGTATAGGTATGGCAGTCGGTAATGTTCATTCAAAGATCAAAAATAAAATTTGTGTAATCAGAATTACCGGGATTACCGGAGTTACTTATCTTATTTATTGATGATCAGACAATACCGAACACTGCCATGAACACGCCGGCGACGACCGCAGTACCGATAACGCCTGCGACGTTCGGACCCATTGCATGCATGAGCAGGAAGTTTGAAGGATCATATTCCGCACCGACCTTCTGCGAGACACGTGCCGCCATGGGAACAGCGGAGACGCCTGCAGAGCCGATCAGAGGGTTGACCTTTCCGCCGGTGACGACACACATCAGTTTGCCGAACAGGCAGCCTGCAGCGGTACCGAAGGAGAAGGCGATGAGGCCCAGTGCAACGATCTTGAGGGTT
>Ga0310695_10010762_pt1 | contig 13278 bp, 22 predicted proteins | sample RumenRJG_04DNA_FD_203882 | JGI IMG/M metagenome (GOLD analysis project Ga0310695, IMG submission 203882) | Bovine rumen microbial communities from Lethbridge, Alberta, Canada - RJG_04 (v2) (version 2) | ecosystem: Host-associated > Mammals > Digestive system > Stomach > Rumen | place: Canada...
GATACCATTACGCCATCAAGGACATGCGCCCGATAGACTCGCTTGATGAAAACACGATCCCGATCCTTTTCATACATGGTGCTGATGATGATCTGATCCTGCCAAAGAACTCTGAAGACATGTCAAATAGAACAAAGGGGATCAGCAAGTTATGTATCATCCCGGGAGCAGGGCACGCGATGTCGATTCTGACAGAGCCGGAAATGTATGCAGACACGGTGAAAACCTTTTTATCAGAACTTAGCAACTAGTTGTTGGAGGAGCGGAACATGGCAAAGTATATAACTACTGTACCCGGCAGTCTGGAACAGCTGAGGAAATATATATATCATAACGGACCTAATCTCGGCGCGACTTTATCTCTTGAAGAAGAGATATCCGGAACCGCAGATGGCGTTAAGTACTTGATAGGCACATATGAAAGATATGCTGTTCTGGGAGAAAACAGGGTGAGCCTCAATATAGTTCTTCTTGAGATCAGCGAAGGTGTCAGGGTCATTGCTACCTCATCCGGCGGCAGTCAGGCGATGTTCCTGAAGATCAATCACTGGAGTGAAGACAACTTCCTGAATGATTTTGTAAGCATTATTGAGACTTATATGAAAAAGGCAGGTAAGTGATAATGTGGAAAAGACTGATAAAATGGATCAAGTCATGCTTTGCGGGAGACGCTGCTGTCAGCAGCAAAAGCAAAGCTGAATTAGATATTAAGATGGCAGATCATAAGGCAAAGAACCGTGTCTGGAGAGGACCGCTGAATGGATAGAGATAACGAAAAGGTGCTCTACAACGTCCTGTTCCCGATCTGGTTGCTGGTATTCTTTCCGTCATACCTGTGGCTGATACTGATCCCGGCGAATTATATGATCGACAGGATCGTGCTGAGATGGAGCCTTGGTGATATGCCTGATAATGGCATGTTTTGCAGAAAGAATACATGGAAGATATGCCTTGCGGGGTTCCTGGGAGATTTTGTCGGAGCAATCGCACTGTTTTTCATTTCGGAGCTATTGCTCGGATTCGGCGATGATGGCGCAACATTTATTGAAAAGGCAGGCGATGGGATCATGTTCGATCCTTTCACAAATGTACTGTCTTTTCTGATCATAGCTGCCGGTATCGCGCTTTCTGCTGTCTGCATCTACAAGCTGGACAAAAGAATTCTTGGAAAGACTGAGCTGGAACCGGAGCAGGCTAAACGTGCGGCACTCAGGCTGACGCTCTTCACAGCTCCATATCTGTACCTGATACCAAGCCGCTGGTTTTACTGAAAAGGTGACTTTGGAATGGAAAAGAGCAAACCTGCATTGAGAATATCGATCATGATAATGGCACTTATGGTGCTATTTCCGGTGAATGCTTTCGCAGACTCATCATGGGTATGGATATCCGAGAAAAGACCCTTTGATATACTGCCGTGGGTCGCAATGGGAACGATCCTGATAGAATGGCTGAGCATCTGGCTCATACCCAGGACCGGTCATGCATTCAAAGTATTAGGGATAGTTATGGTGGCAAATGCAGCATCATTTCTTCTTCCGTATGCGTTTCTGGAGGCAGATCTTTCCTGGTATGGGACGTTCGAACACATTCTTGATTCCGGTCCGCATTATATTGTAAGCGGAGTGTTTCTGCTGCTTACATTGCTTGTAGAGATGCCGATTGTTTACAATGTGCTGAAAAGCAAAGTGCAGGATAAGAAGAAGCTGCAGCTGACGATCATAATATCGAACATGATAACAACAGCAGGCGTTGCTATAATCGAAAGATTAATAACGGAAGGCTATTGGTAAAAGAGAGCAGAAAGGGCGGCATGATGTCTGATTCAGGACTATTCAGTTTTATATTACTCATCATTATGGCAGTGATACTGGTACTGCTGATAGTATTTATCAGAACCTTCAGCAAGTACTACAAAGCCAAAACATCCCTAGAGAAGGACGCTATCAACAAAGGCTTCCTGGCATATATGGTAACCAACAGTGCCATCATAGGATGGCTCGTATACAACAGAACAAATCCGAAAAACAGATATAAATAACGAGGAATCTAAATGCTGATAATTGATTTTGTGCTATGCACTGCTTCACTTGGAGCTGCTGCGCTCTCATTCTGGACAAAACGACCGCTATATACAGTGGCAATAAGTTATGTGTGTTTTGCGCTGAGTCCGATCATGGACTTGCTTGATATACTCGCCCGCGCGGGCAAAGATGATACGGCTGGCATTCTGGACATATATCCTACATTCTTCAAAGGATATATAGTGCTGCTGACAATCATTACGGTTATAAACGTACTAGGTATTAGAAATAGAGAGAAGGTGGAGGTATAACTATGCAATGCCCATATTGTGGTAAAGAAATGGAATTAGGCTTAGTTCAAAGCCCTCATGAGATAGCCTGGTTAAAAGGTGATACAAAACACGCCTTCGCTATAGCAGCCGCACATAAAGATGCGATTGTATTATCTCCGCTTAACATTAAAAACATGATTACGGGATGTGCTGTAAGGGCGTTTTTATGCAGGTCATGCAAAAAGGTGATAATTGATTACTCAGACGAATCATGATAGACGCATTAGAATTCATTTCCGATAAGATAGGAATCATTATGGGTGTCATACTTGGCATCATTGTTATTATCGCGCTTATAAGAACGCTGTTAAAAGCTTCTAAAGGAGAATCCATAAGCGTGCCTACGGTTGGCGTTATGAATGACCTTCCGAGCAGTGTAACAGGCATCAATAAGTACAATGACATGGCAGAAAGAAGCAATGAGAGAGCAGGAAAGAAGACAGAGTAAAATAATTGCGATAACAGCAACATTTATATGCGCACTGCTTCTGTGTTCATGCGGCTCTGATCCCGGCAGCAGTGATTCTTACCATGCTGAAGGCATTGAGAACTATAACAAGGATGTTATAATCGAAAAGTATGCCGGCGATCTGGACAGCGATCTTTCCGTTTTTCCTGATGAGATCCTTACAGATAAGACCGAATATTCAGCAGATTTCAAGCCGAACCTCTTTGATACTGACGGAAGAATGATTCTTGCATGTGCTTATGGAGACGAACAGTTTTCTGATGAGATAGGCAGACTAAAGGCGCTTTCCAAGACTATCGAATATGATGAGGAGCAATATACGAACAATGTCCTTTACGATGAGGAGTCCTATAACTATCCCGCATATATCACGATAGACGGGTTCGGCAACACTTATGAATATGCACTTATCGATCAGAGCAACAACAGAGTAGTGTATATCTATCTGGCGTATCCTGATGACAATGTACTGAAAGAATACAGCGAGTATGTAAAGAAAGATATGTCAGTATACAAGGAAGAGAGCACTTGGGATGCGTTCTCAATGTACAATCACTCATTCGACGGCGGAGAATCATGGGTCGAGTTTAATAACGAAGTTACAATGATCGCGACCGGCGATGGAACTGAAGATGAATAATATGAAAACGATAGAAACCGGCGGAATAACATATATAGAACTGATACCTTACGGAACAGATGAATGGTATTACGGGATCAGCTACGAGCACGGAGATCTGTATGAGGCAGAGGAAGTGTTCAAAGAGGGGCAGGATGTCGAGGGCAGGAATCTCTGCCTGATCCATTATCCTGACGGTGAAATATACAGACCAGTGCCGAAGCAGCCGGGTATCTATCCTGCTGAACCGGTCTACCATGATGGCAGCATCTATATCCTGAGTGTGGATTTTCTGAAGAGTCTGATACAGATACTTCGGTTTGATTGCAACAGTCATGAGATCGATATAATTGAAGAACTGCCGCTCAGCTGCGTCAAGAACTGCTATAATCTGCATCTGGATACAGCGCCGCTCACCCTCACAAGACAGTGCGTAGGCACAAATGAATTCGAGATCATCTGGCCAGAGAAGACACAGTTTGAGATGGGTGACCATGACAGCTTCTATCTGAGAGACGGTGATAAATTGTATTTCAGCAGATGGTATGAAGAAGGCGATGATGCAGATTACAGATACTGGGAAGAGACTGTAGTCCGCGATCTTACAGGAGAGATCATCGAAGTATATCCGGGTGATGTCAGAAAAATGCCTAACGGAGAAATGTGGCATCTGAAGTAGAGGAGTCTGGCATGGCAGATGGGAAATGGGTTATGACAGAAGCGGATTCGAAGAGAGTGGATCTCACTTTCAGCGGCTCCGGCAGGCCGGATATGAGAGGATTACCGAATTACGGGCAGCACAGGCCGGTCGATGATCGAGATGGAAAGGCTGAAGCAAAGTGCGCTTTCTGCGGCTCTGATGATCTGCAGTCTGGCTTCGGTGGATGCGGAGAGGGGTTCGGATATCGCTCATTCAAGTGCAGATCATGCGGCGGCACGACAGACTTTGTGTATAAGGATAACATAGGCAAATATTTCAGATAGATTCAGAATACGATGTGTTACATACAGGCGCAGCCAATACCGGTTGCGTCTTTTTTGTATGCTTACAAACCGAAAGAAGGGAGGACAAAGCGTATGACTCAGGAAGAAAATGAGAGGCAGAACATGATCAGGGTGGTCGTCTGCAGGCCGGGTGAGCGTGCTGAGGTGACCGAGATCGAGGATAATCTGCGGTCGATGCAGACAGTAGTCGGAGGTCTGATTCAGGAATATTTTCCATTCCATTCGGAAGATGATCCAAGGTATGACGACCTGGCACTGATCGTAAATGACGAAGGAAAGCTGATGAGGTTGCCGCCGAGCAGGGCGATATTTGATGAAGACGGACGCGTGCAGGACGCAATTGCAGGTCCGTTTTTTATATGCTACGCACCTGTTGAAAGCGAGACTTTTTTGTCGTTGCCTGACGATCTTGCAGAAGAAATGAGGCGGAAATTTGATAAGCCGGAGATGTTTTACCGCACAGATGACGGCATCCAGGTTGTCAGATATATGCCGGAAAAAGATGGCAGAGAACAGGAACGGTAAGACCGGCTGTTGTGGACAAAATGGGCGACACAGGGGGAGAAGGGTCGTCGCATCGAAATAACAAGCACTGCCAAAGCGTCCACAAACGCCCTGGCAACCTTGGTGGGCAAGCCCCCAAACCCCCGTCTGACCGAAGAAATGATGCTGTGGCCACAATGTGGATCACGATGAAAGGAGAAGCAAGATGAGATGAAAATGAGCAGAGAAAAACATTTGAGACTGAGCGACGAGGAATTCAATACGCTGCAGGAGAGAGCGGCAGCTGCGTGCATGTCTGACTCGGCATATATACGCAGCTTGATCATGAACAAGGCTCCTGTTGTGGTAGATGATAGATTCTTTGCGGCGATGGAGATCATCCGCGAGTTCGCAGACAAGATCGACGAGGTCGCCATGAAGACAGACAACTCCGTTGATATGATCGCGGTCATGACAGAGGCGAGAAAGTGGAGGGCGTTTCAGAACGCTATCGAGAAAGCATTCCTCCGACCGAAAAGGAGTGATGTCTGATGGCTGTCACGAAGATATGGAATATACGGGGCAAGGCCGGAAGCCCGCTTGAGTATATAGCGAATCCGGAGAAGACTGAGCGCGAGTTCACCGAGCCAGAGAAGCAGGCTCTTCAGGATGTAATCGCATATACGACCAATGAGGACAAGACGGAAAAATTCTATTACACGTCCGGCATCAACTGCAGCGTGGAGTTCGCCCGCGATCAGTTCGATACAGTAAAGATGAGGTTCGGTAAGTATGACGGCAATGTTGCCTATCATGCCTACCAGAGCTTCAGAGAAGGTGAGGTCACGCCTGACGAGGCGCACGCCATCGGAGTGCAGCTGGCAAAGGAACTATGGGGAGACCGGTTCCAGATGGTGGTTGCGACACACGTCAACACAAAGTGCGTTCATAACCACATCGTGATCAACTCGGTATCCTTCAAGGACGGCGGGAAATTCCACGACTGCAAGGATACCTACAGGCAGCTCAGAGAGACATCGGACCGCATCTGTCAGGAACGCGGACTGTCCATCGTGGAGAACCCGAGAGGGAAAGGCGTAAGCCAGTATGTTTACAAGATGGAGAAAGCCGGCATGCCGACAAGGTACAATGTGGCGCGTCAGGCAATCGATGAATCCGTCGCTCTCAGCCTGACTATCGAGGAATTCAAGTCGGAACTCAGAAAGCGCGGTTACAATTACAGGTTCGATCCGCAGCGCAAGTACTGGACTGTCACGCCACCGGGGTGGAAGAAGGCTATCCGTATCCATCAGCTTGGTGAGAACTACACCCGTGAGGCTATCGAGCGGCGAATCTATGAGAATGATCCGTCAGTCAGGCAACAACGACTCCGGCAGAATTACAAAATGCCGAATCACTACAACCTCCGCCGGCGCATCGACCGCATCATGGGACGGAGCGGCCTTGAGAAGCTTTATCTCCGTTACTGCTACGAACTGGGTTATCTTCCGAAGTACCGACAGAATCCGACAAAGCTTCATATACTGCTGAAGGAAGATCTTCTGAAGTGCGATCAGTACTCTGAGCAGGCAAAGCTGCTCTGCAAGTACCATGTGAACACTGACGAGGATCTTTCGCTGCTAATGGAGAAGATCGAAGCGAAGATGACTGACCTGCTGGCAGATAGAAACGATATGCGCAACAAGGCGAGACGTGATCTGCCTGAGAGTGAGAAGGCTGCGGCGAGGGAGAAGGCGATGGAACTGACGACGGAGATCCGAGAACTCAGAAGAGAACTGAAAGTCTGCAGCCAGGTGCAGGAGCGTTCCGCTCATGTCAGAGAGAATCTTGAGATTATTGACAGAGACCGTCAGCGCGAGAAGGAGAGATAGTGCAAAAACTTCAGATAGCTCGCGATTTGAAAGACGGAATGCCTGAGGTCGATAAACATATCGCTTTCGATAAAAAAGTCGCTTACAGAGGCAAAAATGTCAAAAATCGTACGCTGAGAAGGCGGTTTTTTGAGGGGAGGTGAGACCGGCACAGAGGTATACGAAAAAGTTCAAGGAAGAGTGGGCGTTCTTTCTTAATAAGTGCGGCAAGCTTGAATATGCGGAGAAGTGCAAACTGTGTGAGCATGACTGCAAGCAGAGCTTCCGTGCCGTAGTAATGTACTGCCCGCATTACCTGTACAAAGACAGGAAGAGGAAGGAGGAATCAAAGAAATGAATCCGGGAGGAGATGCAGCTGAACAGGTCGTGAGACTGTCACTTGAAGGAGTGGAGGTCGCGGCTAAGATATCAGGAGCGGGCGCGAAGAACATCGCGCTTCTTTTGTATGCAGCTCTAAAGGAAGAGCAGAAGACAAAGGGCAAGGCGAGACTGACATCCATGCTGAAGTCAGGCAAAGAGCTCAAGGTCTATACGATCACGAATAAGGATCTTGCGAAGTTCTCACAGGAGGCGAAACGCTATGGCGTGCTCTACTGCGTTCTGAAGGACAGAAAGAACACTGATCCTAATGCTGCGGTGGATGTAATCGCAAGAGCGGAGGATGCGAGCAAGATCCAGAGGATAACGGAGCGCTTCAAGCTGGCGACAGTCAATCGCGCAGATGTGTCACTGGAGATCCAGAAGGACAAGGAAAAACTGTTCCCGAAGGATAAATCAGTAAAGGAGGCACTCAGAGGCGGGCAGGCCGGCGATCAGAGCAGGGCGGTCGCGCCTGAGAGCATGCCGGTCATGGATGAGAGCATGCAGCCTGATCCTGAGCGAGGTCTTCCGCCCGCTTACGATGAGGAGCCAAGAGAGGGGCGGCGAACCATGGGCGGACCTAAGAAGGAAGAACCACAGGTAAACCCCTCTTTGGCAAAGACAGGCCGAGACCCTCTGTCAGAGCCAAACTCAACGCAAGCAAGCCCGTCAAATGGCTTCCCTGGGAAAACTGAAAGACCGTCGGTCAGAGAGAAACTGAATCTGTATAAGGCGGAGATAGCCAGAGAGAAGGCTGAGAGGGCGAAGGAGCTTGCAAAGGATGTGGTCTCAAGAGGTTTGGATGCAGCAAAGGACGCTGCTAAGGCGGTACCGATCAAGGTGCCGGGAAGGGAAAGGTAAACTATGACAGGAAATGATGTAAACAGAACGATGAGTCCGGACGAGTATTCCGAACTCAAGAGACAGGAGAAGGCAGAGGTGTTCGACCTTCTGTCTGATGCAACGCAGAAGCTGCTCTCGCCGGACAAGCTGAGGGAGTATGCCGACAAGCAGGCGCAGCTCTTCAATCACTCCGTATCCAACGTACTTCTCATCATGGAGCAGGCACCGGAAGCAACATGGGTGCGTTCGTATGATGACTGGAAGGCCGACGGAGTTACTGTGCTGAAGGGCGAGAAGGGTATCAAAACTCTCGGTTCCTACAGATTCCAGAAGGAAGACGGCACAATGGGCATGGGCTCGAAGGTCGTGAAGATGTTCGATGTGAAGCAGACAGCTATCAGGGACTTCGACATCGGAAAACCAAGCTACAGCAGAGTGCCTGAGGCTATCATGAACGTGTACCCTGCCAGCGTGGAGGTGCAGGAGCTCCCTGACGGTGAACTTGCACACTATGATCCTGATCACAGACTCATCAGAGTGAAGGCGGGTCTTGACCCGGCGACAAAGGTGTTCGTCATCTCAAGAGAGCAGGCGACATATCACCTTGCGGATTTCCATGAAGTCTGGCACGAGGATGTGAGGGATGAAGCCAACATGGCTGCATATATCCTCACAAAGCACTACGGCTTTGAAACACCTGAGATCGACTTCGTGAAGCTCACAGAGAAGTATCCTGGAAAAGAGGAGAAGGATGTCAGGTCACAGCTCGGCGGCATCAAGTTCGCCGTTGACAGGGTAGATGAGAAGGTGCGCGAAGCACTTGAGCTCAGCCGCGGCAGCAGAACTAAAGAGGACAGAGATGCGAGGTGATGTCCGTGAGAGGAACGAGGAAGCTGGAGATAGATGAGTACGAACAGGGCATCCTGATCAACGCTCTCAATCTCCTTCGCAATCAGCAGATCAGAGAGAAGCGCCCCACAGACCCGATCGATGAACTTATCATGAAAATCATCGAGCACGGTCCGAGGAATCTGATGGTAGCTGAGAAGGGAGCAGCCTACGGGTACTCAAGGTAGCCGCAGAGACGAGCTCCTTATCGCAGCCGCCGGAGCATTGCCGGTCGTGTGGATAGCCCTGAGGATCGCGCCGTACTGGGACAGGAACATATTTGACCTAATCACACGTATGGATGAGATCATGTCGGAGCCCTGGCATATACAGTGGACATTTGGCAGCCTGAAGGCTGTTTTATTTTGCCTCTTTATATATGTCATGGGCATCGGCATATGGTTATCCACACGCCGCAACTACCGGCGTGGTGAGGAACACGGCTCGGCTAAATGGGGCGATGCTGCAGCCGTGAACCGCAAGTACAGACAGCGTCCTGACAATATGAACAAGATATTGACGCAGAATGTGAGAATAGGCTTTGATGCTCATAAGCACAGAAGAAATCTGAATGTTTTGGTCATCGGGGGAAGTGGTGCAGGCAAGACCCGCTTTTACGTGAAGCCTAATGTCATGCAGGCAAACTGCAGCATGGTAATATTGGATCCCAAGGGGGAGATAATTCGTGACACCGGCTGGCTGCTCCAGAAGAAAGGATACAAGGTACGGGTACTCGACCTGATAGACATGCCGAGGAGCCACTGCTACAATCCTTTCGTATATCTCAGAGACGACAACGACGTTCAGAGACTGGTGACGAACCTGTTCAAGGCGACGACACCGAAGGGTGCACAGACCCAGGACCCTTTTTGGGGCGCAACACGTTCCTGCTTGAAAAGAGCAGGCACAGCAAACAACTTAATAATGCTGGAGAACTGAATATGCGAATAGTCAAATGAGAGGGTAACGCCTCGAAGGGCTACCTTAATACTCCGACTGGCATGAAAGCAGGTAAATGCAAGATTGTCAGAAGCTCGGTGAAGTCGGCAGAAGTACACCGTAACAGTAGGATGACGAAAGTCGCTTGGAGGCAAGTGATGTGTACAATATGCCGGAGGCCTATAAAATGCCTATGGTCAGAATGTGCGGTAATAATAACATGGCTGAAACGCACTGACGAATCTTCGAATGTACGGGTCTATAACGGGACGTAGTCGAAAGGCTATGGGACACAAATAGTGTCGATGCTTGTGGAAGAGTAAGATTCCCAAATATGAAATCCCATGCGGTGTTACAGGCATCGGAAAGCAACAGGCCTATAGAAGGAACCTAAGGGCATATATGTAAAGGTAGCATATTCGGAACGTGGAAAGCTGATGACGCTGAGATTTTACCATCATTGAGGCGGTTGCGTGGAAAGCGGCAATGAGATTAGCTGTCGTATAACTCGCATTAACATCAGTGAGAGCGGAGGCACGAACGATGAAGCTGCTGTAATGGCAGTGGAGCGACAGCCTCTAGTCATGTCATAAGAGTAGGTGCTAATACAAGTTCAGCGTGGGTTCATGTAAGACTAAGAGATGTATTTCTCTGAACAGTATAAAGGAGGATACAGACCATGCTGAAGAAAACAAAGCTAAGGTACAACGAATACTATAACATGCAGGGCGTGTTTGATGAGTTGTACCAACAAAGCCTAAACGGCAACAATTTTTACAAGTTAATAGAAATAATAGGTTCAAAGCAAAACATAAGGTTAGCGTACAAGAATCTCAGAGGAAACTCTGGCAGTAGGACTAAAGGTACAGATGGACTCACTATTGAGGACATCGGGAGTCTTACGGAGGATGAACTGATTGAAAGAGTTCGAAATAGTCTTGATGACTACAGACCGCAGGCAGTACGAAGAGTATATATCCCGAAGCCAGGCAGTGACAAAATGAGACCACTCGGAATACCGACTATATGGGACAGACTAATACAGCAGTGCATACTGCAGGTCTTGGAACCAATATGCGAGCCGAAGTTTCACAATCACTCATATGGATTCAGACCGAACAGAAGCACTCATCACGCTGTAAGCAGAATGGTGACGCTCATTAATTTCGGGAAAGCGTACTACTGTGTGGACGTGGACATCAAAGGATTCTTCGACAATGTCAATCATGGGAAACTGATGAAGCAGATATGGAGCCTTGGCATAAGGGACAAGCGACTGCTCAGCATAATAAGCAAATTGCTCAAGAGTGAGATTGAAGGAGAAGGCATTCCAACAAAAGGGACACCGCAAGGAGGCATACTGTCACCGCTGTTGTCTTCAATAGTGTTGAATGAACTCGATTGGTGGGTGAGCGACCAATGGGAAACTTACACACCACATAGAGCCAACAATTACAGCTTCAGGAAAAACAGCCGTAATTATAAATCTTGCAACATGAAAGCGGGATATATCGTCAGATATGCTGATGACTTCAAGATCATGTGTCAAAGCTACACGGATGCGCAGAGGTATTACCATGCCACAGTAGACTTCTTGGACAAACGGCTCGGACTGCAGATAAGTCCCGAAAAATCCAAAGTAACGAATCTGAAAAAGAATTCGTCAGACTTCTTAGGATTCAAGATAAAAGCCGTAAAGAAAGGAAGTGCTCGGCACGGGTATATAGCCAAAACAGAGCTCAGTGATAAAGCCAAGCACAAAGTCATGAACAATGTGAGGCAGGCAATCATAAAAGTTCAATGGTATACGACGCCCGAATCGGCAATCCACTACAACAGCGTCATCCGAGGAATACAGAACTACTACCAGATAGCTACCAATGTGTACAACAACCTTGACAGAATTAACTATTCCTTATTAAGAACCCAATACAACAGACTTAACAGAGTAACTAAAACTGTCAGATTCAAAGATACTGACGAGGCATTTCGTAAGAGCAGAAAAGGATTGACCCCGAATAAGAAGCTGTTTCAAGTTCGGGGCGTCACACTGATTCCTCTAACGGATGTCCATCACAGACCACCTATGAATTTTTCGCAGGATATATGCAACTATACGGCTAAAGGCAGAGAGAAGATACACGCCAAGCAAAGGGCTGTTACAACGGCAGACCTCATGGCTATACAGATGTACTTCCCAAAAGATGAAAGCATGGAATTCCGCAGTAATGCGTTGTCAAGGTATGTAGCGCAATACGGAAAATGCTATGTGACTGGCGAGGAACTCACACCATCAAAGGCTATGGCGATAAGGATAAAGCCAAAAGACAAAGGCGGAACTGATTCCTATAGCAACATCGTAATCGTGAGTGAAGCAATGAAGCAATTCCTAACTGCCACGCTGTACAGATGCAAACTGAACGAAGAGAGCAAGGAGAAACTGAATCTGCTCAGAAAAGCAAGGAAACTCAAGTCTATCGAATAAAACTTGTAAACCTACTTGGACATGATGGAGCGCCGTGTGCGGTGAAAGCCGCATGCACGGTGCGGAGCGGGGGAAAAGGTGGAGATAACCTCAAAGCCTTACCTATCGCTATATACGGCTGCGCAGATGCTGCTGCTGGCACTCATCTTCTATCTGAAGTATGAAGCTCCCGAAGAAGAGCAGAACTTCGCAATGGTGATGGAAATGCTGAGAGCTGGCGATGTGGATGAGGAGGACAGCAAGTCGCCGAGTGCACTTGATACGCTGTTCTATGATCTCAGGAAGACCGATCCTGACCACATAGCTCTGAAATACTATGATGCATATCATTCGGGTTCTGCCAAGACTCTGAAGTCAATACAGATAACACTGGCGGCAAGACTTGAAAAGTTCAATCTGGAGAGCGTTGCCGGGCTCACTATAACCGACGAATTGGATCTGTGGAAGCTGGGCGAGGAGAAGACAGCGCTGTTCGCGATCATCCCGGACAATGATACGAGCTTCAATTTCCTTGTGTCGCTGTTATATACCCAGATCTTTCAACAGCTGTTCGAGGTGGCCGACAAGAAGTACGGCGGGAGCCTGCCGGTACACGTACAATTCCTCATGGACGAGTTTGCAAACGGTGCGACACGTTCTACGCCCAAAACGGTAGGAATAACCGACAAAAGCGTAGCCTAAAGTCGCGTTAACAATTGAATATTGAAAATGTGGTTTTAGAGAACTGCATGACTGAAATCTCAAATGAGAGGGTAACGCCTTGAAGGGGATTCGCTAATACTCCGAATAGCGCCGACTGAGTACAGACAGTTGGGGTTATAGAGCTCGGGGAAGTCGCGTGAAGCGCATCCTAACGTAAAGCCGAGGAAAGCTCCGCAGAGGTGTGGGGTGTGCGTGACAGCGCGGGTGGTGTCTCCATATGGATAGAATGACCAAATC
>Ga0310695_10010764_pt1 | contig 13277 bp, 8 predicted proteins | sample RumenRJG_04DNA_FD_203882 | JGI IMG/M metagenome (GOLD analysis project Ga0310695, IMG submission 203882) | Bovine rumen microbial communities from Lethbridge, Alberta, Canada - RJG_04 (v2) (version 2) | ecosystem: Host-associated > Mammals > Digestive system > Stomach > Rumen | place: Canada...
TTCCACGGAGGCGAAGAGGGCGAACACCTCGTGTTCGTTTTCGGAGACGGTACACGACGGAATGCCGCAGCGGTCGTATGCGAACACCCAGGGCTCGCCGTCCTTTTCCCACCCGGTCGGGATGTCCAGCGAGTTCCACATCTTCCGCACGAAGCCGTTTCCGTTGTAGTTGACGCCCGGAATCAGGTAGCGCGTCGCCGGGAAGCCCGGCTCGGCGGCCAGCACGAGCTTGAACGTGACGTTGGTGGCCCCGTCGTTCCTTGCCGTTGCGCTCACGCGCCACACGTCGCCCTCGCGCACGGCATTTACGGCGGCAGAGAGTCCCGCCGCCGCCGGAATCGTACGCGCCGAAAACGACACGTCTCCCCTCGCGGCGCAGACGACACCAAACGCCGCCGCAGAAACGACCCGCGCCGCACGTGCCGGGAATCGCTGCACTATTCCGCTCATGTATCCTTCTTTCTCCCTTTTTCTCCGGGAACGGAATTATACCATAATCTCTCCCGCCTGGGAGGGCCGCGCTTGTCGCGGCCGAGAAAATTGGTACAAATTTTGAGGTTGCTTGTATGGTTGTTTCCAGTTGAATCGGCCAACTGGAGCACGGCGCTACCTGTGGCGACGCCAAAACGCCGAACGAAATCGCGCCAAAACGCCGAACGAAATCGCGCCAAAACGCCGAACGATTGACCAAAACGACTAAAGTGTGCTATAATAGTTTCGCTATGGCAAAATATCTCAACAGAGTTTCAGACGACATTCTGGCGGAAAAACTTGAAGGCAAGGGGGCGGTCCTCATTGAGGGCCCGAAGTGGTGCGGCAAGACGACCACTGCGGAACAGATTGCAAAAAGCGTCCTTTATATGGCCGATCAGGATTCTGTGCAGAGAAACCTCCAGATTGCCGACTTCAAGCCGAGTATGCTTCTAGAAGGGGCAAAGCCGCGTCTGCTGGACGAATGGCAGATCGCTCCAAAACTTTGGGATACTGTTCGCTTTGCCGTAGATCATGCGTCTGGTATGGGACTGTTCATCTTGACGGGTTCAACCGTCCCCGATGACAAGAGACATGAGATCGTGCATACTGGAACGGGTCGGATTGCTCGCATGAGAATGCGCACGATGAGCCTGTGGGAGTCCGGCGAATCAACTGGTACCGTCTCTCTCGCTGCGCTTTTCAACGGTCGGGACTTCGATGGCGGGGCGTCGGTTCTCGGCCTTGAGGAGCTTGCTTTCCTTCTTTGCCGCGGCGGATGGCCGGCAGCAATCGCCATGCGCGGCAAGATCGCGTTAAACCAGTCGTTTGACTATCTTGACGCAGTGACGGAAAGCGACATATCAAAGCCAGACTCCGTGTCACGCGACCCAGACACGGCGCGGAGAATCATGAAAAGCTATGCTCGGCTCCAAGGAACGCAGTCGGCCATTACGGTTATACGCAACGACATTGCGGCGCACGAGTCAGATACATTCAACGAGGATACCGTTCTCTCATACGTTGGCGCACTAAAGAAAATCTTTGTCATTGAGGACCTGCCGGCGTGGTGTCCGAATCTGAGGTGCAAGACGCCGATCAGATCCAGCGATACGCGCTATTTCGTAGATCCCTCGATTGCCACAGCCGCCCTTGGCGTCGGACCAGGCTCGCTTATGAACGACCTGCCGACGTTCGGCCTCGTGTTCGAGACGCTTGTCGTGCGCGACCTTCGCACGTATGCCGAGGCTATGGACGGCAGACTCTACCACTATCTCGACAAGGGCGGGCACGAATGCGACATCGTCATACACTTGCGAGACGGCAGATACGGACTTGTCGAGGTCAAGCTCGGCGGCGACACATTGATCGAAAAGGGGGCGATGTCGCTTTTGGCACTTGAGTCAAAGATCGACACCGCGAGGATGAACGCGCCGTCGTTCAAAATGGTTATTGTCGCGGACGGTAATTTCGCCTATCGCCGCTCCGACGGCGTGATTGTCTGTCCGATAGGTTGCCTAAAGCCGTGAGTCAGCGGTTACTTGACGATAATCGTCAAGCCGAGTTTCTTGAGGCAGTAGAGGCCGTCGGAACGCGACGCAAGACGGTAGCGCTTCGGATCGGTCGCGACGAACTTCACGTTCGCCGGCTGCGCCGTCCACGAGACGACTTTCGCAAGGTAGCCGTTGCCGTAGTCCATCTCGCGCTCGCCGAGGTCCACGTAGATCGTGCCCGCCGCGAACGAGAGCGTGTTGCCGTTCGTGAAAAGGGACGTGGTGGACCACACGCCCGTTTTCTCCGAGAGGTCGAGCGTCGCGCCGTCCATCAGCGTGGCCGCCGTGAAGTAGTCCGTTTCCGGCGTGAACGTGCCATGCACGTTCAGCGCGGCGGCCTCGCCCCACGTGTTGGCGTCGTTGTTGTACCGCGCACGGTAGTCGTGGACGTCAATGGTCTTTCCGATGTTGAGCGCGCAGTGGATGACGAAGTCCGCATCCGTGCAGACGAGGTCGCTTGACGTCAGGTTCAGCCATCCGCCGCTCGTCACCTCGAATGTTCCGGGGCCCTTGATCGGACAGCTTTCAAACTGGAGGTTCTTCCCGCCCGTGATCTGCACGGACAGCTTATGTCCGTTCAGTTCAAGCGGGTAACTTGCACTCTGCATCTTGAACGTGTCCGTCACGACGAGGAAAGAGTCCGCCGTAAGTCGCTTGACGCCGTTGAACTGCGTCGATGCGCCATACACCGTGCCGCCGTTGAAGATGATCGAGGTGTAGCCCAATCCAGTGTTGCCGTTGAGGTCGAGCGTGCCGCCCTCGCTGACGGTAATGACCTGCCCAGATGGATTGTTGATCCCGTTTCCGCCCATGCTCCAGTATCTGAGCGTGGTCGTTTTGTTCGCTTCGTATGGCATGGCGATGCCGCCCTTGATCTCCGTACCGCCGGAATATGCCTGATTCACTTTGACCGCAAGGTAGAGGCCGTCTCCTTCTTTGACGAGCTTCAACTTTCCGGAAAGCGGGAAGATGTTGTTGTACGTCTGGTAGCCTTCGGGGACAACGAGGTGCAGCTCGCCGCCGCCGACGGTGTCCGTGATCGTCGTCGCGTGCCAGGGATCGAGGGACTTCACATAAAGCTTGTGCCCTGCCGTGTCGATTGTGAAGTTGGCAGCCGTCGTCATCACGGAGGCGTAGGACGTCAAATCGGCGTCCGCCGTCATCGTGACGGACGATGCGATGAGGACCTGGGTGTGCTTGTCAGGAAACACGCCGGGAAGCGTCGTACCGTCGCCCGCCTTGCACGTCCAGCTCGCGGCGAGCATCGGGTCGCCGCCGTTCCACACCGCCGTCGCGGGACCGGTCGAGGCGTCGTCTGGAAGCGCCACCGCAAGGCTGCACACGCCGTAGCCCGACGACCAGAACGTAGGCTCGGCAACGGCGTGAACCGTTGTGCCATCCGCCTTCCCGGAATCGTCATGCGCGACCATCCTATGCCCGACGGTATCATACGGGGCTGATACGTAGCACGCCCGCACGGCCTGGACGTACACCCCGTCAGACCTGTCCGTGAACCGCAGCTCCACGCATTTGATCGATCCTACGGTCCACTGCATTTCCACGCGGAAGCCGGTTATCGCGCCAGTCGTGGCATCCATCGAGGTAATCACCCGGTTGCATGTGGCATAGTCCTCGAACTGCCTGGCGTTGCTCATCGAATCCCCTGCTGTCTTGCCGAGGAGCTCGCCGCGAAAGATGTCTGCGACCCTCATCCCCGGAAATGCCAGCTTTGCCGTTGTCGGCACGAGGCGCGTCGCGCCAAGCTTTTTGATGCCGTAGCCGGCGCCGTGGTCGGCTGTGGCGATGGACTGATCGGTCCACCCCACGTAGTTCGTCACGCCGCTGCCGTCGTCCTTCACGCCAAAGGACTGATTCCTGCTGTTGTTCTTGGTTATGTACGACGCAAGGAGCACACGTCCGTAAACGCCGCCCGTGCCTTCCGTCAGCTCAACCACCACTGATTTCGTATGCGTTCCCCCTTCCCAGTTCGCCATCTGCAGGAAGAGTTTCTGCACCGGTTCAGCCGTGTCCGCAGGATAGCGCACCACGATGTGCGTGTAGATGTTTTCAGCAACGTAGTTGCCGTGGCTGTGGGCCGCGCCACTCATGATTCCATGGAACGTACACCCTTCCAGCTCCGCCAGCGAGGCGTTCGGAAATACCAACTTCGCCGTCCCCGTGAGGAATGCGTCGCCGTCGAACAGATACGCCGTCTCGCCCTCGACGCGCGCCTCCTCGTTTATCTCCAGGTTGTAGAGTCCGTAGCCGCCGCCAAGGAGAGTTGACGGAACGCTGGAATCTTTAACGCCACTCAGCTTAGAGCCGCTTGCATTGAGCATCGGCTCGCCAAAGTGCAGCAGATTCTCCCTGTAGTACCCGCCCGCATTCCGCACATATACGCCGCCGTCGCCGTCCTTCAGCTCGATCACGGCGCATTTCGTGTACGTGCCGTTGATGAACTGCGCCTCGCAGCGAATCGCGGTGGGAGCGGCCTCGGTGCCAGCCGTCACAACGGCGGTCGCAACAGTCGCGTGCAACCCCAGGTCGTCGCCGATGGACTGGCCGGCAATGCGCACCGAAAGTTTTGCCACCGCGTTCGTCACGATCTGCGCAACGGTCATCCCTGGAAACGCGAGTGTCGATGTGGTCGTAAGCGGCCGGGCAACGCCGATTGCGCGGATGCCGTAGCTGCCTGTATTTGCCGCAGTTGCGATAGAACTGTCGTTCACCCCGCTCCACGCCAGATTCCCCGTGGCGGCATCAACGGTGTAGTGGATCGTCGGCAATCCAGACTGGCCCGTCTTGACGTTCCATGCCTTGACCGTCTTGGCCCATACGCCGCCGGCGCCGTTGTAGAGCTGGACGTGGACCGCCTTGACATAGGCGCCCTCGTGCGCCGCAAGGTCGAAGTCGTAGCGTTCGATGGCGTCGCCCGTCGCGCCGGCGGGATACGACTGCACGGCGTTTGAGAGCGCGGTCTTGACTGTGCCGATGGAACTTCCGGCGATGCGCCCCCAGTAGGAACAGCCCTCAAGGTCGGCAAGCGTCACGTCCGGGAACACCAGCACGCCGCCTGTCGGGATGAAGCCGTCCGAGTACGCCAAGTCAGCGTGCGGCATGTAGTGCGTCGTCACGCCAAACGACGGCGAGAGCGCCATCGCTATGCAAATTGCAGCCGCGACAAGCGCGGCCCTCCCGTTTTTCAACGTCTTGAACGGCATCGTAATGCTCCCTGTTTACAAGCCACTGTTGCGGAGAAACCCTCTTTTCCCGAAACATGCCTATAATGTAGCATTTTTTTGTTTGCCGTCAAGTGGCAATTTAAACCGAGTGTCCGACGGGGACAGACCCCATCGGACACGTTGGCCGCTGTTTGCGCGTTATTTGGCTCTGCCTTACGCGGCGGAACCTTCGGAGGTGAACTTCGGGCGGCGGCCCTTGTAGAACCACATCATAATGGGCGTCGCGATGAACACCGAGGAATAGGTGCCCGCGACCACGCCGATGAGCATCGTCAGCGCGAAGTCGAAGATCGAGCCGTCGCCGAACGCGAAGAGCGCGAGCACCGCGAAGAACGTGGTGAGCGAGGTGATCACCGTACGGCTCAGGCACTCGTTGAGGGCGCGGTTGCAGAGGTCGATGAACGAGCTCTTTTGGTCGCGGCGCAGGTCTTCGCGGATGCGGTCGAACACCACGATCGTGTCGTTCACCGAGTAGCCGATGATCGTGAGGAGCGCGGTGATGACGAGCAGGGAGACCTGCCGTCCGCAGAGCGAGAAGAGGCCGAGCGAGATCAGCGCGTCGTGCGCGAGCGCCACAAGCGCGCCGAGGCCGAAGCCGAACTCGAAGCGGAAGGCGACGTAGATCAGGATCGCGCAGAGCGAGAAGATCACGGCCCACGTGCCGGACTTCTTGAGGTCCGCGCCCACGACCGACCCGATTTCGCTCGCGTCGCGGATCTGGATGCCGGCGTCCGGGAACGCGCCCTGGAGCAGCTTCGTCACGTGGCCCGCCACGTCCGCAACGCCCTTGTCCTTCGCGTTGTCGGACGTGTAGCCCGTCTTGACGAGGAGTTTCCCGGCGCCCTGGGTCTGGATGACCGTGGCGTTGTCGAACGGGTCGAGCGTCTTGCGCACGTCGGCGACGGCCGGCATCTTGCCCTCCTTCACGTCGAACACGATCGAGGTGCCGCCCGTGAGGTCCACGGCGAGGACGGACGCGGGCTTCACGACCGCGCGGATGGCGAAGATGGCGATGACGAGCGCCACGACGGCGGCGGACACGATCGTGGAGACCTTGCCGAGTTTCACGAAGTCGACGTTCGGGACCTTCTTGAAGATGTTGAGCATGCGGAAGGGCTTGACCGAATCGGGGTTCGTGGTCTTCTCGAACACGAGGCGCGTGACGACGACGGCCGTGAACATCGAGATGACCACGCCGGCCGTGAGGGTGATGGCGAAGCCGCGCACCGGGCCCGTGCCGACGATGAAGAGGATGACGCCCGTGACGATCGTCGTGATGTTCGAGTCGAGAATCGCGGTGAAGGCGCGCCCGTAGCCGTTCTTGATCGCGGTGCCGACGGACACCTTGTTCGCGAACTCCTCGCGGATGCGCTCGAAGATGATCACGTTCGCGTCCACGGCCATGCCGAGCGTGAGGACGATGCCCGCGATGCCGGGCATCGTGAGGACGGGCAGCTGGAGCGACCCGGTCGCGCCCATCGAGGCGTCCTTCGCGAACACGCCGAGGATGTTGGCTACGATCACGAGCGCAGCGGGAAGGAGCACGATGTCAAGGAACAGCGCAACGTCGGCAATCAAGCCGGCATACCAGTAGTAGGCCAGCATGAAGAGCGCAACCAGCGCAAAACCGAGCAGCGCGGCCACCATGCCGGCCTGCTTCGCGTCCTCGCCCACGGTGGGCGAGACGGACTCCTCGGCGAGCAGCTTGAGCGGCACGGGCAGCGCGCCGGCGTTAAGGTCGTTCGCGAGGCGCTGCGCCTCGGCCACGGTGAAGCTGCCGGAGATCTGCCCGCTCGTCTCGATCTCGCTCTGGAGGACGGGGGCGGAGATCAGCTCGCCGTCGAGGATGATGGCCAGTTCGCGGCCGCGGTCCGTGGAGTTCTTCGCGCCGTGGGCGATGTAGTTGCGCGTGAGCTTGCGCATGAGGTTGCCACCCTTGCTGTTGAGCTTGAAGCCGACCACGGGACGCCCCACCTGGTCGCGCTCGACGTTGGCCTTGACGAGGTATTCGCCCGTCAGCTCCGTCTTGCGGCTCACGTAATTGGGCTGGTAAGAGGCGTCCTTGCCCTTCTCCAGCATGAACTGGTAGCCCTGCGGCGGACGTCCGAACGAGGCAAGGCGCGTCTTGTAGCCCGGCCGCTTGGCGATTTCCACGTAGTTCGTCGCGCGGGCGAAGCCCTCGCCCGCCGAGCTGAGCACGTAGCCTTCGGGGATCTTTCCGGATGCCATCAGCTTGCCGGCGAGTTCCTGGTTGCGGGGGTGCGTGAGGCGGAATTCAAGGTAGGAGGCGCTCTGCAGCGAACGCTTCGCCTCGGCGCGCGTCGCGTCGTCGATGCCCGGCAGCTGCACGAGCAGGCGATGGCCCTTCATGCCCTGGATCACGGGCTCGTTCATGCCCATGCCGTCCACACGGCGACGCACCACCTCGACGATGCGGTCGTCGCAGCCGGCCAGCGCCTCGTTGACCTTGGCCTGGATGGACGCCGTGTCGTTCGTATCCGCGACCTGAGCCATCACGGATTCGCGAAGGGCCTCCTCGTCCACGCCGAGGGTGAAGGACGTGCCGCCCTTCAAGTCAAGTCCTAGGCGAATCTTCTCGCCCAGCGGCGTCGTCACGCAGACGGAAAAGATTGCGACGGCCAGCAGAACCAGCCATTTCCATGCGTTAGCACGAATCGATGAATCGAAACTCATTTTTTTGAACCTCATTTCTCCTTGTCAAACGGAACGGATATTATAGTATATCGGCGGCGGATTGACAAGGGGGTAAGTGGAATTGTGAAATTTTGTTCATCGCCTGCGACGGAACCAGAGGAAGAGGCAGATGGCGGCGTAGTAGAGCGCCACAGCGGAAAGATAGCGCGCCCAGAGGGCCGGCATCTCGGAATAGCCGATCTGGTTGGCCGCCGCCGCGTCGATAGCAAAGGAAAGTCCGAAGAGGACGAGCGCGGCGAGCGCCGACAATGCGGCGCGGCGTCCGTAGCGCGGCGGCGTGCGCAGGGTCAGCGGCGACGGCTTCACGGAAGCTGCCCCCAGTCAGGGTAGGGCGTGCGAATCTCCATCTCGTCGTTCGAGACGGGATGGCGGAACGACGCCGCGAGGGCGTGAAGACAATGTCCGACCTGGTTCTCCACGGCGAACGCGCCGTAGAGTCGGTCGTTCACGATGTGCATGCCGGCGAGGGCGAGCTGGGCGCGGATCTGGTGCGTGACGCCCGTGTAGATCGTCACTTCGAGCAGCGTGCGTTCCTCGTTGCCGCAGGACGTGCGGGCGACGGGCGTGAACTGCGTGACGGCGTGGAGCGGCGCGGCCTTCACGCGGGCGCGCGCACGGCTGATGTCGATCATGCGGCAGAACGGCAGCGTGGGGTCGTGGACAAGGTCGTTCTCCAGCGTCCCGCCCACGGCCACCGCGCCCTCGACGAGCGCGAGATAGGTCTTCTTCACCGTCTGCGCGGCGAACTGCGCGCGAAGCGCCTCGAAGGCGACGGGCGTGCGCGCGACGAGGACGAGTCCCGAGGTGTCCGCGTCGATCCGATGCAGCGCGCCGGCCATGAGCGGCTGGTCGCCCACGTCGCGCACGTCGGGCCAGCGGGCGACGACGCCGTTCATCAACGTGCCCGTCTCGCGGTAGGTGAGCGGCTGCACGGGCTGTGCGGCCGGCTTGTCGAAGGCGAGCAGCGCCGCGTCCTCGAACACGCACCGCACGGGGATGGCGGGATTCGGCGCCACGCGGTTGTCGCTCGCCTCGGCGAGGCGTCGCACGTGGATGCGGTCACCGGCTTGAAGTTTCTGTCCCTTGATGGCGGGACGTCCCTGCACCGACACCTCCCCGTCCGCGCAGGCCGCGCGGCAGAACGCCCGGGTGGAAGTGGGGAAACGCGACAACAAGGCGGCATCCAAACGGATGCCGCCTGTTTCAGCGATGAAGGACGCATCCTCAATCATTGCGGTCAATCATCTGCGCGGGCAGGGGCCCGAGACTTTCCCACGAGTGGTTTGTGGCCCACGGCAGGTCGGAATCGGCGGCCGTATCCGCGATGCACCCCGCCAGTCCCATCAGGACGAGGGCGGCGAGGGCGGCAAGCAGGAACTTACTCGGGGAACACAACATACCCAACCTCCATCGGCGACTGCTGCCAGTCAGCCAGGATGTCGGCCGTCACGAGATTCGTCTTCGGCGTCCACTGGCGCAGACGGATCTTGCCGACGATCTGGCGGGACTCCTTGCCGTCCGCGCCCTTCACGGTCTTCGCCACGAGCATTTCGTGCAGCGGCAGCGCGCCGCTGCGGTCCGCGCCGAGGAGCTCGTCGAGTGCCGCGTCGTCGAACTTGACAACCACGTACATCTTCTCGTTGTTGGCGCTCGCGATCTTACCCTTGTCGCCGTTCGTCAGCTGGCCGCCGCCTGCGGCCGGGCCGCCGGCGGCACGAGGCGCGGCCGTCTGCGTCTTGAGGAGGTTCGTCAGGTGCTCGACCTTCTTCTTCTCCTTCTCGAGATCCTCCTTCACGGCCTCCGTCTCGTCCTTCGCGCTCTGCACCTCGTCCTTGAGCGACGTGACCTCCGCCTTGAGGTCCTCGACCTCCTGCTTCGTCTTCTGCAGCTGGTCCTCGAGGGCGGCCTTCTCGGAATTCAGCTTCTCGATCTCCTTGTCACGCTTTTCGATCTCGATCTTGAGCAGGCGGATTTCCTTCGGCAGCTCGTTGTAGTCGGTCACGAGCTTCTGGAGCTTCGCGCGGAGGCTGGCCAGCTCGTGGCGGGTCTTGCCGAGCATTTCATACTGCTTGCTCGCGCGCCCGGTGATGGAGTCGACAAGTTCCTGTGCCGTGCCGGGGCCCTTCGTGATGAACTTTCCGGGATTGGCCACGTCGGGCTGCTTGTTGCCCTCGGCGTCCAGAGCGTAGAGGCGCCGCAGCTGCGCGGCCTGCGAGTCGCCCCACTTCATGAGCTTGAGGTCCGCCTTCTCGTATTCGGGATGGTAGTCCTCGAGAAGGTTCTCCGTATCCGGATCGTCCACCTCGCGCGCCTCGCGGGCAGACACGTCCTTCTTCGCGTCAAGCCCCGTTGCGGGCGGCGCGTCCTCGGCCTCGATGAAGGACGAGAGCTTGACGATGCAGTTCCTCAACTGCTCGTTGCTGTCCTTCAGCAACTCCTTCTTCTCAAAGAGGTTGATCTCGAAATACAGCGCGACGCCGGCGACAGCCAGAATCACGTAGACGAGCGCGTGTACAGCCTTGTTCATGTTGTTTCTACCTTCTTTCGGACAGATTGGAGGGCCACGCGAACCTAGTCCGCGCAGTCACAGGGCAATAGGATAATAGAATTTTGCGACAATGGCAACAGTAAAATCCAAAAAGTTTTTGGGCGGGGGACGGATCAGTCCAGGGAGACGCCTCCTCCAAGGGCCTTGTAGAGGGCGATCAGGTCGGTCGTGATCTTGCCGCGACTGATGGTGAGGGCCTCCTCGAGCGTGAGCAGCGAGCGCTGCGCGTCGAGCACGTTGTTGAAGTCCGCGAGCCCGTTCTTGTAGAGGTCCTGCGAGATGCTCACCGCGTCCTGCGCGGCCTTCACGGCGCCCTGGAGGGACTGATAGCGGTGGTATTCCTGCGTGTAGGCGCTGTAGGCGTTGCGCGTCTCGCCGTAGGCGGACTGCACCGCGAGCTCGTACTTGAGGGCGGACTCCGCCATCTTCGACTCGGCGGCCTTCATCGCCGCCACGAGGTTGCCGCCCTGGAAGAGCGGCCAGCGAAAGGCGGGGCCGATCGAACCCATGAAGGCGTCGCGGCGGAAGAACTTGTTGGAGTCGATGCTGTCGAGCCCGATGGAGCCGTTGATGTAGAACTTCGGGAAGAGCTGGGCGGTGGCCACGCCGACGGACGCGACCTGCGCGGCGAGGGCGCGCTCGGCCGCGCGCACGTCCGGGCGGCGGCGCATCGTGTCGAGCGGAATGGCGGCGACGCGCTGCGGGGCGATCAGCCAGTCGCGCGCGGGCAGCGGACGCAGCAGGTCGTGGAGGGCGCCGGGCATCGTGCCGGCGAGAATGGCGATTGCGTTCATGAGCTGCTCCTGGCTCGCGAGGAGGTTCGGGATGGAGGCGCGCGTCTGCTCCACGTTGTACTTCGCCTGGTTGACGGCGAGCTCGTCGCCGATGCCGCTGTCGAGGCGCGACTTGAGGATGTCGTACGTCTCGCTCTGCAGCTTGAGGTTCGCGCGCGCCACGGTGAGGCGCTCCTGGACGGTGCGGAGCTGCACGTAGGTGCTCGCGATCTCGGCCGTGAGCGACACCCATGCGTCCGCGACCGTGTAGGCCGTGGCGTCCAGCTGTGCCTCCGCGGCCTCGTAGGCGCGGCGCGTGCCGCCGAAGACGTCGATCTCCCACGACGCGTCGAAGCCGCTGTTCCAGTGGTCGCCGTGGTAGGCCGTGCCGGACCCGCCGCGCGAGCTCGTGAAGCCGTGCGCGCCCGAACGCGTGTAGGTGCCGTCCATCGTGATGCTCGGCAGGAACGCGGAGGCCGATCCCACGAGCGTCCAGCGCGCCTGCACGAGGCGCTCCTGCGCCATGAGGAAGGAGAGGTTGTTCGAGACGGCGGTCTCGACGAGGTTCGTCAGCACGTCGTCGTTGAACTGCGTCCACCAGGCCTGGATGGACTCCGCCGTGATGACAGTGCGCGGATCCTCGTTCGTTTCCGCGGCCTTGAACTCGCCGGTCTCCGTCTTGTTCGTCGTCGGGTAGCCGGCGTCTGGCAGCGGCACGGCGGCGACCTTGATCTCGGGTTCCTCGTAGTCCGGGCCCACGGCCCAGCCCTTGCAGCCGGCCACGGCCAGCGCCAGCGCGCCTCCCGCGACCAGCGACAGCGTCACGCAAACTCTTTTCTGCACGTTCATCGTTCTTCCTTTTGCTTACGACTGCTATTATAGCACAAATCCGCTCACTGCGCGCGCGCCTTCAACTCCCGGCTCCGGCGCGCCCGGGCCGAGAGGTAGGCGAAGAAGCGCTTGATGCGCTCGCGCCACGTCTGGAAGAGTGCGTAGAGGCCCGGCACCAGCAGGATGCCGAACACGACCGATGCGAACATGCCCCAGAACTCCGTGGTGCCGAGGTGGTTGCGGCTCGCCGCGCCCGCGCCGGTGGCGATCATCATCGGCAAGGTGCCGAGGAGCGTGGTGAGCGCCGTCATCAGGAGGGCGCGCAGGCGCTCGCCCGCCGCCGCGCCCGCCGCCTCCACGATGGAATAGCCCTCGTTCTCGTGCTTGTCCTTCGCGAACTCGACGAGCAGGATGGCGTTCTTCGAGGCGAGGCCCACGAGGAGCACGAGGCCGAGCTGCGCGTAGATGGAGAGCGCGTAGGGCTTCCCGGAGGCGAAGATGCCCCAGTACTTCAGGCCGAGGAGCGCGCCGAACACGGCCACGAAGATGGAGAGCATCACGGGGAGCGGAATCGTCCAGCTCTCGTACTGCGCCACGAGGAACAGGTAGCCGAACAGAACCGCGAGCAGGATGAGCGGCGCGGCGGTGCCCTCGTTGCGCTGCTCCTGGAAGGAGAGCGCCGCCCAGTCGTAGCCGTAGCCCTCGGGCAGCTCGTCCTTGAAGAGCTGGCGGATCTCGTTCATCACGAGGCCGGACGGCACGCCCGGTTTCGGGAGGATGGTGAGGGCGGCCGTCACGTACTTGTCGCGCGTGCTGATGGCGCGCGGCCCCAGCTCGCGCGAGATCGTGCCGAGCGAGCCCACCGGCACCATCGCGCCCGTGTCGGACCGCACGTAGAGCCGCTCGACCGCCTCGGGCGTGGCGCGGGCCGACGCCTCGGCGGCCACGGTCACGCGGTTCACCTGCGTGCCGAGGTTCACGTCGTTCACGTAGCGCGAGCCGAGGTAGTTCTGGAGCGTCGCGTAGATCGTCGCCACCGGCACGTGGAACATCTCGGTCTTCACGCGGTCGAGGTTGAACTTGAGGTGCGGCGTCACCGCGTTGTAGCCGGAGAACGCCATCAGCACGTTCGGGTTCGCGTTGA
>Ga0310695_10010766_pt1 | contig 13277 bp, 3 predicted proteins | sample RumenRJG_04DNA_FD_203882 | JGI IMG/M metagenome (GOLD analysis project Ga0310695, IMG submission 203882) | Bovine rumen microbial communities from Lethbridge, Alberta, Canada - RJG_04 (v2) (version 2) | ecosystem: Host-associated > Mammals > Digestive system > Stomach > Rumen | place: Canada...
ATACCAGTAACGATATGACTGAGGTAGAAGAGGATGTCTACGTACTGAACAAGAAGAATGTATTCCTGAGGGCAGGTAATCTGTATGAATTCAAGGTTGTCGGCAACCATTCGTGGAACATCAACTATGGTGCCGACGGTATGGCTGATGGTCCAAACGTTGAGATTACTGTCGATCAGACTGGCATGTACAACCTGCAGTTCTTCTTCTATAATAATGAGAACCACATGTTGGCATACAATGTTGAGCTCGCATCCGAGGAGACGGATGAAATGGATATGGTTTATTATCAATACTCCGCCAATTATTGGGCCTTCCCATACTACGTGATGGGTTATGTTCTTGAGAGAAACTGGAACACTGGCGCTATGACTGACCTGGGCGCTATGTACAGGTATGTTTCTTTGGACAATGACGAAGGTCTGACCAGCGATGTTATCGTTAATACAGAAAATGGTGAGCAGTACTACAGAATTGAATTGTCTGAGCCAGGTTGGCACCAGTACTTCATTGCTGACGGCATTAATACAGATGCTGGCGGCAGATACCATGTCAAGGCACTTGTAAGAGCATCAGAGGCTACCAGCATCAATGTCAACATGGGTTGGGGTTGGGCCGAAGGCCAGCAGGCCAGCGCTACAGTTGCTATTGGTACAGAATGGCAGGAGGTAGAATGGGATTACTACGGTGTTCCAAGTTCTTCTTCTTGTAACCTTATTGCACAGCCAGGAACCTTCACAGGAACCATTGAGTGGAAGAACGTTACAGTCTATAAGGTGCAGACTCGTGTCAACCTGGAAATCAATGTAGAAGAGCCAGGTACTCTGAGAGACCTCATTGCCAATGAGGGCTATAGCCTGGAGGAGATTGTTGGTCTGACCGTTACCGGTTCTCTGAACAACGACGATATGTACGCTATCCGAGAAATGTATAATCTGGTGAAGATTGACATGGGTGAGGCTGAAGCTACCGAGATTCCTTATGAGACATTCTACTATCGTTCTAACTTAAGGAGTGTGATTCTGCCAAAGAACCTACAGACCATTGGTTCTTATGCCTTCTGTGGTTGTAATTTGCTGACAGAAATTACACTGCCTGAGACCTTGCAGTCTATTTCATATTGGGCCTTCGGTGAATGTTATTCGCTGACAGAGATTACGCTTCCCGAGAGCTTGCAGTCTATAGGATATTATGCCTTTGGAAACTGTTCGAACCTGAAGAGCATCACATGTAACCTCTTTACGCCGATTTCATTGTCTAACTACTTCATGAGTGACTGGAATGCTAGCCAGTGCACGCTGTATGTTCCTGCTATCGCGGTAGAGGCTTACCAGAATGCTTACTTCTGGCAGTACTTCCAGATTCAGGGTACTGACTATATGCCTGAAAATATCTTTATAGGCTCAACTCTCACGATAAACTGGCCTGAGAATCTGGATGGAGACTACAAGCCCAATGTAAGTCTTGGTCAAGGCTATTATTCTGGAGCTTATGGTGCTTTGACGATGAACGGAGAGAGCATCATATCTATGAACAACTTCAGCATGCTATGGAATCCGTATGATTATTACTCTCGTTACAATAGTGAGACCGGAAACTATGAGTGGTATCGCTATTCAAATACGTCGTTGATTGCTAACACGCCAATGCGTGCTGACAATGTGAGTGTGGAGTTGCGTACTCGTACCTTCCGTTGGGACTTCATCTCCTTCCCGTTTGACGTAAAGGTGAGCGACATCACTAACCTGACGCAGACCAATGCGCCAGTTGTTATCCGTCGCTACGATGGTGAGAAACGTGCTAACGCCCAAATGGGTGAGACCTGGGTTGACATGACACCTGAGAGCACGCTGGAGGCCGGTAAGGGCTACATCTGGCAGAGTGCCAATGGAGAGGAGGATTATAGCAATAACAACTTTAGTGTACCTGCTCTGAATAATAGCAACAAGAACAATCTCTTCACGAGCAATGACGTGACGGTAGCACTGAATGAGTATGTCAGTGAGTTCAGCCAAAACCGCAGCTGGAACCTCATTGGTAACCCATATCCTGCATACTACGATATCAGTGCTATGGAAACCACTGCTCCTATCACTATCTGGAATGGTTATAACTGGGTTTACGAGGCTTATGCACCTGGTGATGATAATTACATCCTGAACCCTGGACAGGCCTTCTTTATCCAGCGTCCGATTGACCAGGAGAGCATTACCTTCAAGAAGGAGGGTCGTCAGAATGACCTGACCATTAGAGAGGATATGATCGAAAATGTAAGTCGCCGTGCTGCTGCTAACAGCGAGCGCTTCGTCTTCAACCTGATCCTCAGCGGAAGCGAGGAGAATTTGGCTGACCGCACACGTATCGTCTTCGACGCTACGGCGAAGATGGACTATGAGGCTGGTCGTGACGCTTCGAAGTTCATGAGTCCTGAGGTTTCTGCCGCACAGCTCTTCACCACTGTCGGTGGTCTGCGCTATGCTATCAATAACCGTCCGTTGTCGGATGGCATCGTTGAGCTGGGTCTGAGCATCGGTACTACTGGTAGCTACACCATCGCTCTGAGCACGAAGGTAGAGGGTGAGGTTTACCTCATCGACCGCGAGACTGGTTCTGAGATTCGCCTTGACGGCACTGAGGGCTACTCCTTCTTGGCTACCAAGGGCATCATCGAGGGTCGCTTCGCTGTTCGCTTCGGCAATGGTGATGTAACAGGTATCAAGGGTGTTGCTAACGACGCTAAGGATGCCGGTAACTGGTATAACCTGAACGGTCAGCGTATCAACGCACCTGCCAAGGGTATCTTTATCCAGGACGGCAAGAAGGCCGTTGTTAAGTAAACAGTCATTAATAGTTAATAACGTCAAAATACAGAAGTTATGAATAGACTATTAAGTATATTCGCCATCTGTCTCTTCCATCTTGGGCTTTTCGCCCAGGATGGTCAGAGGACGGAATTCTACACGTCAGGATACTACGTGCAGGGTGGCGAAACACATACAGCTGGAGAAACGAAGGACATAGGTGGCTACGTGTTAGATGAGAGTGGCTCTGTCATTGACGGCACGGTTGCTACATTGACCTTTGGTGTTGAGGGAGGAGCTGATTTCTATGAAGCTAATTGGGACTACTCGATTAATAACTTTTCAAACTTTTCAGCTTACGTTCCCGGCAATGGTGAGAATGGCAGCAGCGATGGTGGTACTGTGTACATTATCCGTCCTAACTGCAACGGTTTTATCAATGTAGGTGTTGTACTTAATGCTGGTAAGGCATTGTATATTCTTGAGGACGAGGTGGCTATGGAAGGCTACAACGGACTGACCGTTGAGACACAGTATCGAGGCCTATATGGTTTCCAAGTCAAAGCTGGCAGCACCTATAAGATTTATGCGAATGGTTCAAAGTTAGGCTTTTATGGATTTAGTTTCCTCTATACACCAGATTCTTCTCTTGTCTTTGAGATTTACAATCTGACTGTCAGCACGAATCTGAAGAACAATGTGTACTACTATCCACGGGGAACCACTCCGCAGGTTGCCGGCAGTAATGTTTGGATGGAGGCTTATTCATATAACTCCTATCGCTTCAAGCATTGGATTGCCGATGGAGAGATTGTGTCAACTGACCAGTATTTCAGCTATACCATGCCTCAGAAAGATGTGAACATGCTGGCTGTCTTTGAGTTCAATCCCTCGAACCCAGGTGACCCAGAATCTGCAGAAAATAGCTATAATTTGACACTGGAATGTCAGCCTGCTAAAGTCGGAGAATTTAATCTGTCGAATAAGAGCAAAGTTGCAGCAGGAACCACGAAATGGATTTATGCCTACAACAGGCGTGAGGGTTATGTCTTCAAGGAGTGGCAGATAGACGGCAAGAAGATCTCTTCAGATCGTGAGTTAGAATTCGTGATGCCGGAACAGAATGTAACGCTGACCGCTGTCTTTGAGTTCAACCCCACTAACCCCGGCAACCCCGGTACCAACTCGTTTGTCGATGGTGAGCTGATGCTCGACGACTTTATGCCTGGTGATGCCTACGATGCCGCCTATCGTGCAACAAAGGGCAACTATGACGAGGTCTATTCCGCCATTATGATTGGCGAGGTAAGTGAATGGGATGCCAATAATATAGTTGGTAACTGTCAGAATCTGACTTCGATTGATCTGAGCCGTACAACGGGCATGAATATCGTAAGGGAGTTTGCCTTTAATGGTAATGCCCAGTTGAATACGATAAGTCTTCCGGCTAACGTTACTTATATCGATTCGTATGCATTTTTTAACTGCCCGAGTCTGACGACCATCAACCTGCATGCTGTTACGCCACCGGCTATCAGCAGTTGGCTTTTCGGTGAGTATACTCCGAGCATGATCAATCAGGTAACGTTCTTTGTTCCTGCTGCTTCATTGTCTCTTTATGAGAATGCAGAGGGATGGAAGGACCTGATTAGTCAAGGACTGCAAGTTATGCCGTTGAATACTGATGTGTTCGATTTGGAAGTTAATCTGCCTTCAGGAACAGACGTATCTCTCTATAAAGATATGTATCTGGAAGCAGTCAACACAAAGAGCGGCCAGACCTTGCGCTACGTGATTACCAACAGCATTATCTACACCTTCAACAGTGTCATCAAGAACACTACTTGGGACATCTACCTGAAGAATGCAAAAGGTGAGGCTCTTGGCGCTATCAAGAATGTAGAAGTGAAGAACCAGGACGTCTCAGTGACTTTCGAGAGTCTGAAGACTCCACAGAATGTCACGCTGACTGTTAAGGCTGGTGAAACCGATGTTACAGCCAATACCACGATTGCCTGGTCTGACGTGGCTGGCAACTTCCTGGCACAGGGCGCAACCATCAAGAACCTGTTGGAGGGTGAGGTTGTACAGTACAGTGTGACCCTTTCTGAGAATCTGGCTATGCAGTATCAGTTGCCAGAAGGTGGTTCCTACACTGTGGAAGATGGTGACAATATCATCGAGGTGACATTGGAAGCACTGCCGAAGATGGCCATTACGGGTACCGTCTATGACTATAACAAGTCCACTGAGGAGAAGATGGAGCCCTTAGCAGGAGCAATCATTGCTGTGTCGCAGACCATCAATGGTAAATTCTCTAAGACGTTCGCAGCTAAGACGGACGCTGAGGGTAAATGGTCGTTGAAGGAAGATGCCTATGTCGCTCCGACAGAGATTACTGCCTCAAAGACCGGATATATCAGCGAGACAAAGACCTTTGAAACCTTGAGTGCGGCTGTCATCGATCCATTCGCTCTGCGCGACATCAATGGAACGACCATCAACCTCACGTTGACCTACCAGACGCTCAATGGTGAGCAGAAGGATTATGACGATGTGGCTAACGTAGCCTATACCGTTGTCAATGCTGCTACTGGTGAGGCGCTGACGGGCCTGAGCTTCCAGGAGTCGAAGATTGTCATGCAGGAGAAGCTGGAACAGGGTACGCAGCTCATCCTGACTGCTACCAGCAAGAACCAGAAGTTCCTGCCTGTGACAGTCAACGCTCTCGTGGATAGTCACGACAAGGCTGATGTGACCTTCTTTATCAAGCAGCTTGGTGGTATTCAGGCTACTTACGGACAGACGGAGAACAGCGGTGCTTGTGTAGGTATTCTCTATGACGCTAACGGACAGTTTGTGAAGCGTTATGAATACAATGACACCAAGCTTGTCATCGACGAGTTGAAGGATGGTAGCTATATTCTGGTGACCATGGCTAACAGCCAGCTCTTCAATACCGTGGGTCAGCTGTCACAGTTTGCTGAGATGGGACTGCGCAATGGTGTGGACTTTGTCAGAAACAATGTCACTGTCAAGAGTGGCGAATGGACGGTTGTCAACATCGCGAAGGTTCCTTATCTGGACGAGACGAAGCTGTACTATACCGGTGAGAATACCTCGTTCTCAGCTAACAAGAGTCAGGTGACTGCCGGACAGTATCTCACCCTGCGCGGACAGGTGGACTTCAAGGAAGCCTATGCCGGAATGGTGAGCAATGTGGAACTAATCTTTAATTTGACGGACGATTGTGAATTCGTTGACAACTCCGTCATGCTCGGTAAGAACCTCACCAGCTATACGCTCAATGGTAAGCAGCTGATTGTGCCCATCGGTACTTCTACAGAGCAGGTACGCTTCTGCGTCATCCCGACGAAGGAAGGAACTTATGAGCCTAGTGCCAGTGTCAGCTTCGCTATTGGTGAAAAGAAGGTATTGCAGCCTATCGGTTCTGCACAGACAACCGTGAAGGGTGTTACTATCAATGTGCCCGCAACTGTTGCTCTGCCTCAGTTTGCTGCATCAGGTACGGCTATCGCTAAGTCTGACGTATATGTCTATGTCGATGAAATGCTCATGGGCAAGACAACAGTAAAGGCTAACGGTAAGTGGAGCATGCAGTGTGAGCTGGTAGCTGATGCTACTGACAAGAATGAACATCCCGTCTATGCACGTGTCGTCACTCCTGAAAAGGCTGAGTTGCTCACGGATACCAAGACGGTAACGTTCGATGCGGATGCTAACCTGCCTCTGGAGGTCAAGATGTCGTTCTACAACGGTTGGTTAGGAAAGACCGTTAAGGTTGATTGGGACATGATAGAGAAGAAGGTCAATCCCGCTTCTTATATGTTCTATACTACGACAGACTTCACATTCACCATCTCCTTCACCAAGGATCCTGGTAATGTGACTGGTGTACAGCTGATTGTCTATAAGAACAACAACAGCTATGACATCCTGAATGCTCAGTATAACGAGAAGAAGCAGATCTGGGTTGTTTCTCAGCGCTATTCATCATGGGCATTGCCTACGGCTGTCAAGGTGAAGTATCTGATTGATGATCAGCAGCAGACTGTCAGTGAGGACAAGGACGATGAGGGCATCGAGCACTCGAACCCGATCCTCGACCCGTCTGGATTCGTCTATGAGGCTGTCAGCAGCAACCGTCTGCAGGGTGTTACCGCTTCTATCTATTATAAGGAAGAGAAGAAGGACATGTACGGTGAGTCGTACTGGGTAGAAAGCCTGTGGAATGCTGAGGAATATGCTCAGGTGAACCCGCAGTTCACGGATGAGAACGGTATGTACCAGTGGGATGTGCCTAACGGACTCTGGCAGGTTCGTCTGGAGAAGGAAGGCTACCTGCAGACTAAGAGCGAATGGCTGCCTGTTCCTCCCCCGCAGTTGGATATCAATCTGCCCATGACACGTACATCGAAGCCCGAAGTAGCAAGTGTCAAGGCCTCTAACGAGGGTGTTGAGATCACGTTTAACATGTATATGGATCCTGCTACGCTGGTAGCTGACAACTTTAGTGTTACCCAAAACGGTAATCCTGTAGAGGGTGAGCTACAGTTGCTCAACGAGGAGGAAGCCTATCAGGGTGCTGCGCAGACTTATGCCTCAAAGGTATACTTCAAGTTCAATGAGGAACTGTCTTCTAGCGATGGATTGCATCTGATTGTGAACAAGGCTGTGAAGAGTTATGCAGGCATATCTATGCAGGTAGATGAATCTCAGGACTTTGATGTAGAGCTTCTGGTACGCCGCATCAGTGTTGATTCTGAGATTGACTTGGTGAACGTAACCTATGGTGCTCAACGTACGGTGACGGTTGCCGGTTTGCCAAATGAAGCTGCCAAGGGCCAGAAGGTCAGTGTAGAATCGCTGTCAGAACTGGTGGCTACGACAGATGTCGATGATGTACTGACACTCGACGAGAACGGACAGGCTGACCTGACTATCAATGGTGAACTGCTTGGTTCTACGAAGTTGGTCTTCAACGTAGTGGGAACTGATGTACGTGACACACTGACTGTCAACGTGAAGGAAGCTGAAAAGCTGGTGACCATCGCTCCGAGAGCATCACGTGTCTCTGGTTCTAAGCTGTATAACGGCGAGAAGATTCAGCTGTCCAGTGAGACAGAGAATGCCGTTATCAAGTACACGGTGGACGGAAGTGATCCTACTGAGGCAAGCGAAAGCGTGCTGACCTACAAGGCTGGTGAGCCCATTGTCGTTACTGAGAATGTGACCCTGAAGGCCTTTGCTGAAGGTAAGGATCTGAAGCCCAGTGAGGTCGCAGTGTTCAACTACGAGCTGAAGAAGTCTACCATTGGCTACAGCTTTACCGATTGGAAGTGGATCTCTCACAACATAGAGAACGCCGTTTCTACTGCAGACTTTACTGACGGTATTGTTGCCAATGTGGAGCGTATTGTCGGTCAGACCAGTGAGGTCATCAATGATCCGAAATACGGACTCATCGGCAGTCTCACCGAGCTGCAGCCTGCTGTAGGCTATAAGGTGAAGGTGAAGGCTAATACTGATAAGACGCTCAAGGGCAACGAGCTCAATGCCAACGAGAATACTGTCAGTGTGAAGGCTGGCTGGAACTGGATTGGCTATCCGTTGAATCAGGTAATGACAGTCAATGAGGCCTTGGAGTACTTTGAGGCTTCTGTAAACGACGAGATTGTTGGTAATGATGGTACTGCTGTCTATGACGGAACGTCTTGGAATGGTACCTTGCAGGGTATGAAACCTGGTCAGGGCTATCATTTCTATACCGCTGCAGACGCTAATATCCAGTTCAACACCAATACTGTATCGGATGCTGTCAACCACATCGGCAAGCGCAACTTGTTCATTGGCAGTCCATGGACTAACAACAAGTATGCTTATCCTAATGTCATGCCGCTGTTCGCTGAGTTCTATGTGGACGGTGTGAAGTGTGATGACGGAGAGTTTGTTGTGGCTGCCTTCGCAGGTGACGAATGCCGTGGCGTAGGTCAGTGGATAAAGGGTCGCCTGATGATGAACATCTGTGGTGACGGTGGTGAGAATATTACCTTCAAGGCATACAGCAAGGATAGCGAGAAGTACTTCACTGTTGCTGAGCACGTAACCTTCGTGTCCGACAATTGTGGTAGTTGGTTCGTACCTATGAAGTTAACCTTGGGCAATGAGACCACTGGCTTGAGCGAAGTGAACAAGGATCTGCTCATTTCTATTGGCAGCAGCTATATCACGGTCAATGCTGGAGGTAAGAATATCAGCAGCCTGACGCTGACCAATATGGGTGGTGTGACGGTGCTGAGCGCCAGCGACCTGGGTACTGGAGCTACCATTACCACTGGTTCTCTGTCTGATGGTATGTACATCGTTACCATTAAGGCTGAGGGTAAGACCTACTACGAGAAAATACTCAAGGGAAATAAGTAATTGTAACAAATACTATGAAAACAAAATATGTAAGAACGATGTTCTGTTTTGTGCTGGCACTGTGGGCTTCGGCCCTCAGTGCCCAGACACACTGGACATGTGATATCGATGCCTTTAAATATGACATGGCGGTATATTACCAGTTGCAGATAAACAGTGTCGAAGTGCCTTTTGCTGATTTAAGCAACTATGAGGTGGCAGCGTTTGTCGGTGACGAGTGTCGTGGCGTCGGTGAGATTAAAACGCAAAAGGTGGACGACCAGACCATCCATTACGGCTATCTGCGTGTGCGTAGCAATGTAGAGAGTGGTGAGACGGTGTCGTTCAAGGTTTATCTAAAGGATATTAGCCAGGAGGCACCTATTGATGAAGAAGCGAATATCGCATTCCAGAGCGATCAGGCTGTAGGCTACCCATCTGCTCCGAAAGCTTTGAACATCAGCGTCTTCCAACTGACAGTGAACGTTGACCCTGCAAAGGGTTCTGTTACGGGTGCTGGAGCTGATTCCTACTATCGTGGTACTCAGGTTACTTTGAAGGCCAACCCTGCTGCTGGCTATGAGTTTACGGCATGGTCGGACGGGGTTACTGACAATCCACGTACGATTACCATGAATTCGGATCTGACGCTGTCAGTATCATTTGCCCCTGTTACCTATTCCATTACTTATGGACTCGGTGGTGGTGAGATGGCTGCTGGTGATAGCAATCCTGAAACCTACACCGTTGAGAGTGATGCTATCACGCTGAAGAACCCTGTCCGTACGGGCTATACCTTCCAGGGCTGGTCGGGTACAGATATCACCGACGGAACAATGGATGTGACTATTGAGAAGGGTAGTACGGGTAACCGTAATTACACTGCTCAGTGGAAGTTGAATGTTTATACCATCAGCTATGATCTTGATGGCGGCTCTGTTGCTACTCCTAATCCTGAAGAGTTCACTGTCAATACCGAGACTTTCACACTGGTTAATCCGATAAGGGAGGGTTATACCTTTGCTGGTTGGGAAGGTACAGGTATCACGTCAGCCAATGCTATTGTGACTATTGCCAAGGGAAGTACTGGTGACCGTTCGTACAAGGCTACGTGGATGGCTGGTGAGGCTTACACCATCACTTATGATTTGGCTGGTGGAGCACTTCCTGAGGGCAAGAGTAACCCCGCTGCTTACAATGTAGAAACCCCCACCTTTGACCTGGTTGAACCTGTACTCGAAGGCTATACTTTTATCGGCTGGACAGATGCAGGTAGTGAAACGATTCTGGAGTCAGTGACGATTACTAAGGGTAGTACGGGTAACCACAGCTACACCGCTCACTGGACGGTCAATCAGTATAAGACAACGTTTGTACTTGGCAATGGTGATGATGACGTCATTCAGATGCAGACCTACGGTACTGCACTGACGGTTCCTGGTGATCCAATCCGTACAGGCTATACATTCAAGGGATGGGATAAGACTATTCCTGCAACGATGCCTGCTGAGGAAATAGTGTTTACTGCCAAGTGGGAGCTGGATGTCTATACGATCACCTACAATTTGGCTGGTGGTACTGTAGAAACGCCTAATCCTACCGAGTACACCTACCTGAGTGATGCTATCACACTGACCAATCCGACGAGAGAGGGTTACACCTTTGCTGGTTGGAAAGGTGATGTTCCCGATGGAACACAGACTGTAACCATTGAGAAGAATAGTACGGGTAACCGCAGTTACACCGCTATGTGGACCGTCATTCAGTACACCATGACGTTCAAACTGGGAAATGGCGAAGACGATGTTGTGATGACGCAGAACTATGGTACTACTCTGGCTGCTCCTTCACCGACTCGCACGGGTTACAACTTCAAGGGTTGGGATAGTGAGGTTCCTGCAACCGTTCCTGCCGAGAACAAGACGTTTACCGCTCAGTGGGAAGTCATAGAGTATAAGATTGAGTATAGTTTGGTAGGTGGTGCTTTTACAGGAGACTATCCTACAACCTATAATGTTGAGACTCCGACCTTCACTTTGGTCAATCCGACACGTAAAGATTACGACTTCGTAGGTTGGATTGGTGGAGGCTTGACGGAACCTACGTTGACCGTAACTATCGAGAAAGGCACTAAGACCGGTGACCTCATGTACACCGCTCAGTGGGTTGAAAATCCAGTGGTGATGGGTGATGCTAATAACGATGGAAAAGTGTCTAGTGCAGATGTTGTGGCAGTAGTGAAGTATATTTTGAGTGATGGCACAACAAGTATTAATAAAGATGCAGCCGACTTAAGTGGAGATGGAAAAATTTCTAGTGCTGATGTGGTTGCTATAGTTAGATTAATCCTAAACAACGAATAAATATGAAACGACTATTAACTTTATTAACGATGATGCTTGTCGCATATGGAGTGCAGGCTGAGTCTATGTTCTATTTTGGTACACTTAGTATTAAACCAGGAGAGACAAAACAAATTGAATTATGCCTTTTGAATGAAGCAATCTGTGAGGGATTCCAGTTAAAGTTAACCTTGCCGGAAGGTCTCTCATTTATACAAGATGAAGAAGAGGAAGACTATGTTATAAAAGTGTCTGATCGTGTCAAGAAGAAATTCAACGTAGAATCAAATTTGCTTCCTAATGGTTCTTTGAACTTGGTGGGGTATCTTAGTGGAACAACAACTATAGCTGCAGGTGATGGTGCAATTCTTCTACTGACAGTGAAAGCTGCAGACAATGCACCATTGGGCGTTGGTAAAATTCAGATTGCCAATGCTGAGATTAATCTGGAGAATTCTGTTAATATAAATCCATCTGATGCAGAATTCGATTTTACTGTATATCAAGAGTATACGGTTACTGCTGCTCCTGCCGATGAGAAACAGGGTACTGTTACCGGTGGTGGATCATATGATTCAGGCAGTAAGGTAACCGTGACGGCAACGGCTGCAGCAGGTTATGAGTTTGTAAACTGGACTTCTGGTGAGACTGTTGCTTCAACGGAGAATCCGTATGAATTTACGGTAACTGAAGACATCATGCTGATCGCTCATTTCCAGGCAATCACTTATAACCTGACTTATGACCTCGCCAATGGTGCACTGCCAAAGGGTAAGACGAATCCTGCAACCTATACGGTTGAGACGGATGACATTGTTCTGGTCAATCCTGAGCTGACGGGTTACGACTTTGCTGGCTGGACGGGTACAGGTCTGACAGAGGCTACGAAGAATGTGACTATCGCTAAGGGTAGCACGGGTGATCGTTCGTACACTGCTACATGGACAGCTACTGAATATGCTATTACTTACGACCTTGCCGGTGGTAAGTTGGCTGACGGTGATACGAATCCTGCAAGCTATACGATTGAGAGCGATGCTATCACGCTGAAGAACCCGACACGTGAGGGCTACACCTTCGCAGGATGGACTGGTACAGACCTGACAGAGGCTTCGACAGCTGTGACGATTGCCAAGGGTAGCATGGGTGCTCGTACATACACTGCTACGTGGACACCTATTACCTATACCATCACCTACGATTTGGACGGAGGCGCTGTTGCAACTGCTAACCCCGCCACATACACCATCGAGAGCGACGCTATCACGTTGGTTAACCCAACAAAGGACGGCTTTGACTTCGCTGGTTGGACAGGTACAGGTCTGACAGAGGCTACGAAGAATGTGACTATTGCCAAGGGTAGCACGGGTGATCGTACGTACACCGCTACGTGGACACCTGCTTCTGGCATCAAGGCTATCTTCAGTGACAGCAAGACGGTGAATGTCTATAGAGTAAATGGTACCTTGGTAGGCCGTGACATGACGGTCGATGAGGTCATCCAGCTGAAGCACGGCGTCTATGTCGTCAATGGCAAGAAGATTGCTATCAAGTAAGACAAACGACTACTAATAGAGAAACTGCTCGGAGGTGAACCTTCGAGCAGTTTTTATTTGATATGTGCGAGGATGATGGAGACGTTGTCGATGCCTCCCGCTTCGCACGCCATGCGATAGAGGTCGGCAGCAGTGGCACCGCCAGTGAGGGCTTT
>Ga0310695_10010767_pt1 | contig 13276 bp, 8 predicted proteins | sample RumenRJG_04DNA_FD_203882 | JGI IMG/M metagenome (GOLD analysis project Ga0310695, IMG submission 203882) | Bovine rumen microbial communities from Lethbridge, Alberta, Canada - RJG_04 (v2) (version 2) | ecosystem: Host-associated > Mammals > Digestive system > Stomach > Rumen | place: Canada...
AACGGCTCGCTCGAGGGGTATCGACAAGAGGCAGCAGATGCCAAGAAAGCCCTTCAGGAAAATCACGACCTGACTTGTCAACTTGCCCGTCAGCACAAAGAAGAGCTCGTGAAAGGCCTAAAGCAAGCTCAAGGCGAGATTCAACTGCAACAAGTTGAGCTTTCGGACGAAAGCATCGCAGAAGGTACCGTTCGACTCATGGTGGGTTGGACGCTCGAGGAAAAGGCCGAGGAGCTCACCAAATGGCTCGACGAGAAGCAAGTTTACTATGAGTTGGAGGACCCGGCATACGAGGACGATGTGCCCGTCAAGATAAAGAACGACAGCTATACCAGCCTCTTCGAGCCCATTCTGCGCATGTACTCGCTCCCCAACTATCACGACATCGACCCGAGCATCTTCTTTGCGCCGTTCTTCATGCTCTTCTTCGGACTCTGTCTGGGCGATGGCGGCTACGGACTTCTCGTTTTGCTTGGCGGCATTTATCTCGCCTTGAAGGGCAGCGACGAAGTGAAGAGCTACGGACGACTCGGCATCTGGTTGGGCTTGGCAACAACCGTCTGCGGTCTGCTGACAGGTACTTTCTTCGGTATCGACCTGTCGAAACAGGACTGGGCATTCCTTGCTCCGGTCAAGCCATACTTCCTGAACGACAATGGTGTCGGGCCGCTCTTCGGCTATTCACCAATGATGGTCATCTCCGTCATTATCGGCTTCGTGCAAGTTCTCTTGGGAATGGTGCTCAAAGGCTGTAAAGCGTGGAAGAACTTCGGCTTTGGCTACGCCATCGGCACCTTTAGTTGGGTGGTGGCACTACTCGCTGCGATTGCCCTCTTCGGCTTGCCCGCTTGCGGAGTTAACCTGCCACAATGGCTCACCTATGCGCTCTACGGACTCATCGCAATAAGTGTCGTCGGTATATTCCTTTATAATAATCCCTCGGCTTATAAGAACCCGATAACCGGTCCGCTGCTTAATATCGGCGGAGGCGTCTGGGCAACTTACGGAATGGCAACAGGCTTGCTTGGCGACTTGCTGAGCTACATCCGCCTCTTCGCCCTGGGTCTGACAGGCGGTGTACTTGGTGGCGTGTTCAACTCGTTGGCTTACGACATGACTTCAAGCCTGCCTTGGGCTATTCGTTGGCTGCCGATGGTCCTCATCCTGCTTGCAGGTCACAGCATCACCTTCGCTTTGAGCATGATAAGTGCATTCGTTCATCCGATGCGACTGACGTTTGTCGAGTTCTTCAAGAACGCGGACTTCAGCGGCGGAGGCAAGGAGTACACACCATTCAAGACGGTTGAAAATTGAAATATTAAAAGGTTGAAAAGTTAAAAGTTAAACACATAAATTATTAATTTCTCATAAGACATAGTTCTGCATCCACAGTGAAGCAAGCGAAGCAAAAACAGAAAACATACTAATAAATAAGGTTGCAAAGCCTGGCCAAGCACTGCCTAACCATGAATTATGAACGATGAATTATGAACTAAAACAAAAAACATTATGGAAATCTTATTAGCTTATCTGGGTGTTGCACTTTGCGTAGCCCTCTCTGGAATTGGTAGTGCTTATGGCGTAACCATTTGTGGTAATGCCGCAATCGGTGCTTTCAAGAAGAACCCAACAGCAAGTGGTGCTTACATGGGTCTGTCTGCTCTGCCCTCTTCACAGGGTCTGTATGGCTTCGTAGGCTTTTTCATGCTCAACAGTAAAGTGACTCCCGAAATCACGATGCCTGCAGCTTGTGCCATCTTCGGTGTAGGTCTGGCTCTTGGTCTCGTGGCTCTCTTCAGCGCTATCCGTCAGGCAAAGGTTTGTGCAAACGGTATCAGCGCAATTGGTGCCGGCCACAATGCCTTTGGTACTACTATGGTGCTCGCCGTGTTCCCTGAGCTCTACGCTATTCTCGGCCTGCTTGTGCTCATCCTGACTGCTAATGCACTTTAATAAAAGATTAGGGATTAGAGAATCGAGATTAAGGATTATTACACTCTAACCATTAAGAATGAAATTATGAAACCGACATTATTTCTTCTTGCTGCAGGTATGGGCAGCCGTTATGGCGGCCTGAAGCAGCTCGACACGCTCGGTCCTCAGGGTCAGAGCATTATGGATTACAGCATATACGACGCCATTCAAGCTGGCTTTGGAAAGGTCGTGTGGGTCATCCGTCACGACTTCGAGGACCAGTTCCGCACACAGATACTGTCGAAGTATCAGGGTCACATTCCTTGCGAACTGTGCTTCCAGAGCCTCGACGCACTGCCTGAAGGCTTCACAGTACCTGAAGGACGTCAGAAACCTTGGGGCACCAACCACGCTGTTATGATGGGTAAAGACGTCATCAAGGAGCCATTCGCAGTCCTCAACTGCGACGACTTCTATGATCGCGACGCGTTCCGTGTGATGGCGAAGTTCCTCAGCGAACTCCCCGAAGGCAGCAAAGGCAAGTACGCTATGGTGGGCTTCCGCGTAGATAACACTTTGAGCGAAAGCGGCACAGTTAGTCGCGGCATCTGCGAAAACGACGAGCAGACGCATCTTCTTACTGGCGTTGTAGAACGCACGAAGATAGAACGTCACAATGGTGTCGTGCAGTATCTCGACGAGAACGACGAGTGGGTAAGCATTCCAGACACCACTCCCGTCAGCATGAACTTCTGGGGATTCACGCCGGACTACTTCGAGTATAGCGAAGACTTCTTTAAGAAGTTCCTCTCCGACCCGAAGAATCAGGAGAACCTCAAGAGCGAGTTCTTCATCCCTCTAATGGTGGATCACCTCATCAAAACAGGGCAGGCCACTTGCGAAGTGCTCGACACGACCAGCAAATGGTTTGGCGTCACCTATCCTGAAGACCGTCCTGAGGTCGTTGCAAAGCTTGCAGCACTTCACGAGGCAGGTCAATATCCCGCACAAATGTTCTAAAAACAAACTCGGCCTCACTCTCTTTTGGAGGGTGAGGCTATTTATTTCTGCTCATGAAACGCTTTGCCTTTTCCTTTATCCTGTCTCTGGTTGCACTTTTATCTGCGGCACAGAGCCTCACGGACGACACGCGTCGCATCCGCGAAGAGTTCCAGGACCGCAAGTTCGGCATCTTCCTCCATTGGGGCATCTACTCCATGCTGGCCGACGGCGAATGGGTCATGCATAACCGTCACCTCGACCGCGACGAGTACGCCAAGCTGGCCGGTGGCTTCTACCCTTCCCGCTTCGACGCCCGCGAATGGACAAAGCTCTTCAAGGAGGCAGGCGCTCAGTACGTCACCTTCACCAGCCGCCACCACGACGGTTTCTCGATGTGGGCAACGAAGGCTAGCCCTTACAACATCGTGGATGCCACTCCCTTCAAGCGCGACATTATTGGCGAGCTTTCGCAGGCTTGCAGGGAGCAAAACCTTAAACTCCATTTCTACTACAGCCACATGGACTGGCAGCGTTTGGACTACCCCACGGGAGCTTGCCAGAACTGCCCTCACGACCCTTCGACCACGAATTGGGACACCTATTATGCTTTTATGAACCGTCAGCTCACAGAGCTCCTGACAAACTACGGCCCGATAGGCGCCATCTGGTTCGACGGCATGTGGGACCATAAGGAGAAGGAGTTCGACTGGCGACTCGAGGAACAGTATGCCCTCATCAAGCGCTTGCAGCCCACTTGCCTCATAGGGAACAACCATCACGGTTCGCCTATCGGGCTCGAGGACTTCCAACTCTTCGAGCAAGACCTGCCGGGACAAAACACCGCCGGTTTCTCCGGAGAACAGAAGGTGTCGCAGCTTCCCCTCGAGACCTGCATGACGATGAACAACACCTGGGGTTACAGCATCACCGACAAGAACTATAAGGATGGCGATGAACTCATTCGACGTCTCGTAACGGCGGCAGGCTTGAACGCCAACTTCCTGCTCAACATTGGTCCGCGCCCCGACGGCACGCTGCCCGATCAGGCCGTCAAGATACTGAAGCACATAGGTTCCTTTATGAAGTTCAACGGCTCAAGCATCTACGGCACCCGTGGCGGATGCGTCCCTCCACAGAGCTGGGGCGTCACGACTCAAAAGGAGAACACGCTCTATATACATATATTAAATAAGGTAGAGGACAGACAAATCTTCCTGCCCCTCACAGGACAGAAGCTCGCGAAGGTCGAGACATTCGCTGGCGGAACGAAGCTCACCTTCAAGCGCGAGAAGGAAGGCTACCGCATCTTCCTGCCCGCAGAGCCCTGCATTGTTGACTACATACTGCGGGCAACACTGAAGTGACCCCCTGTCCGCCATCAGGCGGAATGAAATAGTAAATTGTAAATTGTCAAATCGTAAATAACGAAGATGTATATCATCGGCATCGCCGGAGGCACAGGCTCTGGCAAAACAACAGTCGTTAAGAAGATTCTCGAAACGCTTCCCACAGACAGAGTAGCACTCATCCCGCAGGATTCTTACTACAACGACACTTCGCACATGACGCCAGAAGAGCGTAAGCGCATCAACTTCGACCACCCCGACGCCTTCGACTGGAAGCTTCTGACGCAGCAGATACAGGCGTTGCGACAGGGGAAGAGCATCGAGCAGCCCACTTACAGCTACATTATCAGCAACCGCTTGCCTGAAACGGTGCATGTCGAGCCTTGCGAAGTCATCATCATCGAAGGCATTATGGCGCTCTGGAAGAAGCAGTTGCGCGACCTCATGGACTTGAAGATATTCGTTGATGCCGACCCGGACGAGCGCCTCATACGTGTCATCCAACGCGACACAGTAGAGCGAGGCCGCACAACTCAAATGGTGCTCGACCGCTATCTCGACGTCTTGAAGCCGATGCACGAAGAGTTCATCGAGCCGACGAAGCGCTATGCCGACCTCATCATCCCGCAAGGCGGCAACAACCAGCAAGCCATCGAGATCATGAGGACCTACATCATTCATAGGATTAAGCCTTGAAGCCCTACCTTCTTCTCCTTTTCCTCCTTGTTTCTTGTACTGCAAAGCAAGAGAAAGAAACATCCGTTCTCTTTGCCGATGATGCGGATAAAGCGGACACATTGCAGTACTACGACCTGCACGAGATACAGCATAGCGGCACGATTATCGCAGGAACGCTAAGCGGCCCGGACACCTACTACGAGTATCACGGCAAGGGCATGGGCGCTCAGTACATGCTTGCCGAAGCCTTTGCACAAAGCATCGGCGTTGTCCTGCAAATGGAAATTTCCCCTGATACTGCGTCCTTGTTGCAAAAGTTGAAGCATGGGCAAATCGACTTCATTGCCCTCGAGATGCCGAACTGGCAGACGCGCGACAACGAGCCCTTGCTGAGCCAGGCCATCGCGGAATGGTGGAAACCCGAACGCGTCAAGCAAATTGAGAGTACTGCCTGCAATACAACGGTTACCGTCCGACGCCACATGCGGCCAGTTATGCAGGATGCCGCGCACGGCATCATCTCGGCGTACGACGACCTCTTTCGCCGTTACAGCTCGGCTGCCGGTTGGGATTGGCGACTGCTTGCTGCCATGTGTTATCAGGAATCAGGCTTCGACCCCAATGCCGTCTCGTCGATGGGGGCAATGGGACTCATGCAGTTGATGCCTTTCACAGCCGATGCCATGGGAGTTCCCTCGGACAAACGCTTCGACCCGGAGCAGAACATTGCCGCTTCGGCACGTTACATCAGGAAAGTCAGCCAGTCGTTCTCGGACATCAGGGACAGCGAAGAGCGCATCCGCTTCACGCTGGCAGCTTACAATGGCGGTGTCGGACACGTTCAGGACGCACAGACTTTGGCTCGAAAAGCTGGGCGAAACCATCAGGTTTGGCACGAAGTGGCACCCTACATTCTGCGCCTCGCCGAGTCTCGCTACTATAGAGACCCGGACGTCGTGAACGGTTATATGCGGGGCAGCGAAACGGAGGCTTACGTTCGCCTCATCATGAACCGGTGGAACCAGTATCGCGGAAGTGCCCGTTCTTACAGTAATGGCAGCACCCCATCGCCTTCCCGCAAAAGTCTTCAGGACGGCGAATACAAGAGCGTCGTCAAGCCTGCCGAGGAATGGACGCCAGAAGAGTGACAAAACGCCGCACGCGGGGATTGCCATTTCCGCACGCGGGGATTGCCATCGCCGCACGCGGCGTTTTACATCTCCGCAGGCGGCGTTTGAAATTGTACCACGTTAAAAAAATTTTTCAGCACGTTAAGTTGACCATTTTAACACGTTGAGTTTGACAACTTAGCACGCCGAGTTTGCCGACACACCACAGTATCCTTCCAAGAAGAGCACGGAAAACCTGTTTTTCTTTTGTATTGTACCCATTTATTCGTGCCTTGACCTGCGGTCGAGCTGCGTGTCCGCTCGACAATAAAAACAAAATATAACATATTTTATTTTGTATTGTACTCGCTTTTTCGTACCTTTGCAAAGCAATTATGCACTAAAACTTTTGATACTATGACAAAGAGACTCTTTTCGGTGTTGCTCGCGACACTTCTGTGCGGCACACTTTGCCTCATGGCACAAGACTTTGACCCCAAACAAGGTTACCGCCTCGAGATTGGCGACGGACTTGCTCTTGACTGTCTGAGCGGCACCCTCACCTTCTCGCCTGCCAACAAGAAATCGCAGACGCAGGTGTGGCAAATCAAGAAGAGCGACCGCCCAGGTTACTTCATGTTCTATAGCCCGAGTGCTGATGTGGCACTCGACAACGGCAATCACGGCACCCAGGAGGGCGAAGTGCTCACCTGGCAATTCAGTCCTTCGAACGCCAATCAGCAGTGGCTCATCGAGAAGGGCGGCGCTGAGACGGTCGTCCTGACTTGTGCTGCAGGCGGCCTGAAACTCGGCTATAACGACAATTGCCAGCCCGGCGGACGCCCTTGGCAACTCAAAGGAACCAACCAAAGCAAGTTCCTTCAGTGGCGACTCGTCAAGACGAACCTCAAGGTAGATGCAATCAGCGAAGCACAGAAGTCGAAGAACGACTGGGAGAACGAGGCCATCTTCGGCATCAACAAAGAGCCCGGACGCGCCACCATGCTCCTCTACGCCAGCGAGAAAGAGATGAAAGGCGACGCTGCCTACCAGCAGCCATGGCTTTGGCCTAACTCCTCCCTCAGGGTGATGCTCAACGGGCAATGGCAGTTCAACTGGGTTCCGAAACCCGAAGACCGCCCCATCGACTTTTATAAACCATCGTTCGACGCTTCATCGTGGAAGACCATCCCCGTGCCTTCTTGCATGGAGATGCAGGGCTATGGCACGCCCATCTACACCAACGTGACCTATCCGTTTAGGAATCAGCCGCCTTTCATCAAGGGTCAGGAGGGATATACCGTAGTGAAAGAGCCCAACGCAGTAGGCAGCTACCGCCGAACCATCACGGTTCCCGCCTCCTGGAACGGCCGCGAAATCTATCTCCACTTCAACGGCATCTACAGCGCAGCCTATGTTTGGGTGAACGGCCAAAAGGTGGGATACACGCAAGCACCCAACGTGGATGCTGAGTTCGACGTGACGAAATACATCAAGCCGGGCATCGAGAACCTCGTCTGCGTCGAGGTCTATCGCTGGAGCGACGGCTCGTACATCGAGGACCAGGACATGTTCCGCCTGAGCGGCATACATCGCGACGTCTATCTCGAAGCGCGCCAGAAGCTGCACGTTCAGGATGTAAAGATCACCTCGATGATGGGCGGACGCGGACGACGCGGCGGCGACAACTTCAGCCGTGCTTTCCTCGGCATCGATGTGACCTTGCAGAACTTGGACAAAAAAGCGGCAGACGCTCGCGTTGACGTAGAACTTGTCAATCCCGCAGGCAAAACCATCCAGACAGCTATCCTGCAGGTAAGCGACATCAAGAACGGCAAAAAAGACGCCAAACTCAACCTCGAAGTGCAGAACCCAGAGCTGTGGAGCGCCGAAAAGCCTAATCTCTATACCGTCAACATCAGTGTTGGCGGCGACGTTTACACGCAGAAGTACGGCTTCCGCAAGATTGAGAACCGCAACGGACAGGTGTTCATCAACGGCAAGCGCGTGATGTTCAAGGGCGCCGACCGACATGACACACACCCCATCTACGGCAAGGCCATTCCAGTGGAAAGCATGATCGAAGACATCCTCCTGATGAAACGCTACAACCTCAACACGGTCCGCACGAGCCATTATCCCAACGACCCGCGCATGTATGCACTTTACGACTACTACGGCATCTATGTTATGGACGAGGCTGATGTAGAGTGTCACGCCAATCATAGGCTTTCGAGAGACCCGAAATGGGAAGGTCAGTACGTCGACAGGCAAGTGCGTATGGTACAGCGCGACAAGAACCATCCCAGCGTTATCTTCTGGAGTATGGGCAACGAATGCGGCGGCGGCTCGAACTTCGTCGCTTCAAAGAAGGCCATCCAAGAGCTCGACGACCGCCTCATCCACTACGAAGGCATGAACGAAGTAGCGGACATGGACAGCCGCATGTACCCGCAATTGAACCACATGATACGCCTCGACCAGCAGGCAGATCTGCAGGGTCGCCCGTTCTTCCTCTGCGAGTATGCCCACGCAATGGGCAACGCCATCGGCAACTTGCAGGAGTATTGGGACTACATCGAGTTCGAGAGCAAACGCATGATAGGCGGCTGCATATGGGACTGGGTGGACCAGAGCCTCTGCAAATGGGGAGAACCGACCACAAACATGTACTATGGCGGCGGCTTCGGCGACTTTCCCAACGACAACGACTTCTGCTGCAACGGCATCATCACCGCCGATCGTCACGTCACGCCAAAGCTCCTCGAGGTCAAGAAGGTGTATCAGTACGTCGACTTCAAGCTGACCGACGGAGGCAAACTCCGCATCCGCAACCGCTACTGCTTCACACCGTTGAGCGACTTCACATTCCATTGGAGTCTGCTTCGCGACGGCAAAATGATCAAGGCAGGCACAGCCTCGCTGCCCGAAGTGCTGCCAGGCGACAGCTGCTTCATCGACCTGCCCTGCGAAGTGCCTGCTGGCGAAGGACTCTACCACCTCAACGTCTCGCTGAAACTCAAGGAGGCAACGCGCTGGGCAGAGGCCGGGCATGAGGTTGCCTGCGAACAGCTTTGTCTGAAGTATGGCGAGCCCACGCTCATGGATGCTGTCAAGGTGGGCGGTGCCCTCAAGGTCGAGGAGAATGCTCAGCAAGTGAGCGTCAAGGGCAATGACTTTGCATTTGCCGTCAGCAAGCAGTCCGGTGCCGTGACTGAGCTTTCATACAACGAGAAGCCTATCTTCGTAACAGGCAGCAAGATACCTTTCGGCAACCTGACCTTCAACGGTTATCGCAGCATCAGCAACGACCGCAAGGGCAACCTGAGGAGCACCATCGAGTCTCCGAAAGTAACGGCGGAAGGTGCAGAAGACGCCATCATCATCAATGTCAAGTATAACGTCAAGGCAGGTCGCGATGGTCAGACCTCTGTGCCCGTCGAGACGACTTACACCATATACAACGACGGAAGCATTGGCGTCAAGGGCAACTTCGGCAATGAAGGCAACAAGGACTTCAGCCGTCTTGGTCTCATCGCAGCTCTCGAACCACGTCTGGGCAACGTGCAATGGCTTGGCAGAGGTCCTCACGAGAATTATCCCGACCGCAAGACATCAGCATTCGTGGGCGTATGGGACGGCACGGTGAACGGTATGACTGAGGAATACGAAAAGCCTCAAAGCATGGGCGAGCGTTGCGACGTTAAGTGGGTGACCTTCACGGACGATAAGGGCGAAGGCATCCGCATCCGCACAGGAAACAGCTTCGCTTTCAGTGCCCTCCACTACATGGACGAAGAGCTCTGGCAGACGAAGTACAAGCACGAACTGAACAAGATACATCGTCCCGAGATTATCTTGCACCTCGATGCAGCCATGCGCGGTCTCGGCAATGCAAGCTGCGGCCCGGGCCCATTGGAGAAGTACGAGCTTCGCGAAAAGAACTACAGCTATGGCTTCGTCATCGAGCCGATAAAGTAAGCTAAACAGACATGAAACAGGAAGAACTTTCCCTAGAAGAACAAGTGGAACGCATCCGCAAGAAGCGTGCAAGCCGTTACGACAGTACAAAGATCAGGATAGTGCTCAACTTCCTATTCCTCATCCTTGCTGTCGTCGGGCTATGCATGTACTTCTTCGGCAGTGCGAATCACGTGCCAGCACTCATTGTCATCGCCATCGGCATGGCATTCAAGGTAGTGGAATTCATATTGCGTCTCCTCTAACCTAAAGCATGAACCGCAGGCTATACATATTATTCTGTATTATATGCCTCTTGCTGCCAGCAAGTGCACAAGTGCATCGCGTCAATAAGGACGGAAGCAACGCTGCCCTTTATGATGATGGCGAGACGTATATGGTGGCACCAGAAAACGGGTCCTACATTGACGGTGCTGGAAATCGCACCACTTGGGGACGTGACACGACGCGCTTCAAGAACAAGAAGGACATTCCCATCGGGCAGTTTCAATGGGTCTTGGAGCCTCGCCTGGGCACCGTCGTCGATGCAGAGAACAACGATACTGTCGTGCACGACTTCCAGAAGTTTAATGCCACGGACGGTTACGCGGGCGAATACAACTACCTTGCCAACATCGGGTCGCCACGCCTGAACCGTCTCTACTTCAACCGCGACAACACGTCCGACGAGTTCCTCTTTCTGCAACCCCTCAGCTTTTTCCGAGGCTCGCTATCCGACTTCCGCTTCACCAACACGAAGAGCCCCATCACAAACCTCGCCTATCACTCGTGCGGCAACAGGCAGACGGGCGAGGACCGCGTCAGGGCATACTTCGCAACGAACATCAACAAGATTGCCGGCTTGGGTCTCAAGATAGACTACAGTTATGGCGTCGGTTATTACTATGCTCAGCCAAACAGCATGTTCGGCAGTACGTTCTATGGCTACTATCGTGGCGACCGCTACAACCTGCATGCATACATCGGCATCAACCACATGAAGATGGGCGAGAACGGCGGCATCGAGGACGACCGCTACATTGAGAACCCTTTGAGCCTCGGGCAGTCGTACAGTCCGGGCAACATTCCAACGATGCTCGACCAGACGTGGAACCGCAATCACGAACAGCACTATTACCTGACACATCGCTACAATCTCGGCTTTACGCGCCTCATCGAAGTGCCTGACTCGCTGAAGCCTGTACCCCCATCTGCCTCGGAGCTTATTTCTGACTTGCCCGACAGCATACAGACCGTGCTTCGCCAGGACACACTGGCACGAAAGCTTGCCGTCGATTCGCTCATGCAGATATGGAAAGACAAGCAGGAGGTGCCCAAGGAGTTCGTCCCCGTTACAAGCATCATCCACACCTTTGACGTCAGCAACCTTAAGCACGAATACCTGTCGCACAACACGACAAAGGATTACTACACAAACCTCTACTTTGGAGACGGCAAGAAGATGGCCGACATCTCGCGAGCCCTTTCCGTACGGAACACGTTTGGCGTCGCTCTTCGCGAGGGTTTCAACAAGTGGGCACAGTTTGGCATAACGCTTTTCGGCACACACAAGTTGCGTACTTATCAATTGATGAATGAGCAGTGGGGCGCAACGCGTTACACGGAGAGCGACGTCTCGGTAGGTGGTGAGCTGGCTCGAACGCAAGGTTCCCGCTTCCACTTCAACACGTCGGCCGAGTTCTGGCTCATCGGCGAACATCTCGGCGACTTGAATATCGACGGCAAGACCGACCTGCAACAGCATCTCGGCAAACGTGACACATTGCTCGCTGACGTTCACGTCAGCTTTATGCACCGCAAGCCGTCGTTCTTCTTCCGTCACTATCACTCGCAGATTGCTTGGTGGGACAACACAGACCTGAGCCGCGAGGTACGCTTCAAAGTTGACGGCAACCTGCGCCTCAAGAAGTTCGGCACAAGGCTGCAGATAGGCTTCGAGAATGTATCGAACTACACTTACTTCGGCATGCAGAACACGTTGCGCGAGGGAAAGGATGCAGCGAGCCTTCAGCCGACGGACTTCAGCCATGCCGTCGGCGTCATGCAGGCAGGCAGCGTGCAAGTCTTCGGCGCCACTCTTGCTCAGGACCTCAACTGGAAGTTCATCCATTGGGATAATCAAGCAAGTTTCCAGACGAGCAGCAATCAGGACGCGTTGCCCCTGCCAAAGTTCAACATCTACTCCAACTTCTATTTGCTTTTCCGTATTGGCATTGCAAAAGTATTGCGAGTGCAGATTGGTGCCGACATGCGCTACTTCACGTCGTACTATGCGCCTGACTACAGCCCTGCCATCCAGCAGTTTGCCGTGCAAGACGCAAACCACGAGCGAATGGAGATAGGAAACTATCCCATCATAGGCGCTTATGCCAACTTGCACCTCAAGCATTGCCGTATATATGTCTCGGCAAAGCATGTCAACGCAGGCTCCGGCCACATGTTCCTCGTTCCGCACTACCCCATCAATCCTATGACAATCCACTTCGGCCTTAGCTGGAACTTTTTCAATTAAATGCCACAACCTATATACAAAGAAATACGCTGGGGCTTCATCGGTTGCGGTGAAGTAACCGAGAAGAAGAGCGGCCCGGCTTTCAACCTTGTGCCTGGCTCGCGCATACAAGCCGTGATGAGTCGCAGCAAGGAGAAGGCAAGCTCTTATGCCGAGCGGCACAACATCCCGCGCTGGTACACCGACGCCCTGCAGCTCATCAACGACCCCGAGGTTAACGCCATCTACATCGCTACCCCACCTTCCTCGCACGCCACCTATGCCATTATGGCGATGAAGGCAGGCAAGCCCGTCTATGTAGAGAAACCTCTCGCCAGCAGCTACCTCGACTGCCAGCGCATCAACCGTGTCAGCGAACAGACGCGTGTCCCATGCTTTGTGGCTTACTACAGGCGCTGCCTGCCTTACTTCCAGAAAGTGAAGGAACTGGTGGAGAACGGTGCCATCGGTAAGGTCACGTCTGTTCAGATACGCTTTGCCTGCCCGCCTCGCGACCTCGACTACAACAGCACAGCCCTTCCCTGGCGTGTGCAGCGCGACATTGCCGGCGGCGGTTACTTCTACGACCTCGCTCCTCATCAGATTGACCTGCTGCAAGAGATCTTCGGGCCGATTGTCAGGGCGAAAGGCTTCAGCAGCAATCGCGGCGGACTCTATGAGACGGAAGACACCGTGAGCGCGGCCTTCCAGTTCTCCGACGGTTTGCCCGGCAGCGGCTCGTGGTGCTTCGTCAG
>Ga0310695_10010768_pt1 | contig 13275 bp, 19 predicted proteins | sample RumenRJG_04DNA_FD_203882 | JGI IMG/M metagenome (GOLD analysis project Ga0310695, IMG submission 203882) | Bovine rumen microbial communities from Lethbridge, Alberta, Canada - RJG_04 (v2) (version 2) | ecosystem: Host-associated > Mammals > Digestive system > Stomach > Rumen | place: Canada...
AATAGACGCTCTCGATTACGTCGTAGGCGCACAGGCAGGCGGCTATGTGGTCGTTGAAGGTGAAGACAACGCCACAGAAATACAAGTGGCATACCCGGACAGTTATGCCGGGCAGAACCTCTACGTTTACATGAAAAACGCCAAAGGCGAATATATAACTCATTACTTCGATAGCCTCTCACAGCAGACCACGCAGACTTTTACGCTTCCAGCGGAGATGTGCTACCGAGGCAACACTATTCTGGTGTTCTTTGCAGCGGAGCCAAATAAGACTACGGCGTGGCTACCGGTTATCATTCCCGTCGCCGCGACAAGCCTCGACTATCATGAGGTAGCAAAGGCGTCCGAGGACTTCCTTCGTCAAGTTTTAGAAGAGGCGCAGGAAGCGCAGGAAATTTGTCAGCAGATCGCGGCTGCCGCAGAACGCGGAGACTTTGACGGCAAAGACGGAGAAGACGGACTGAACGTTTTTATTCGCTATTCGGCATACGCAGACGGACACAACATGACGGAGCACTGGCAAAGAGGACAGCGCTATATCGGGACAATCGTCTCGGAAGTGGCATCGGATGACTACACGGACTACGAATGGCTACAATTCGTCGGGGAGTCTTACTGTGATGAATCGAGTGCCAGTGGAGCCGTCGCTCTTACACTCGCCGATGGAAGCGACAGAACGCTCACGTCAACGGCGATCACCTCGCTTGCGATAACGGTACCAAGCGGTGCGGGAACGCACGGTTTTTATTCCGGACTGAACTTTAAAAGCGGAAGCACGGCGCCGACGGTATCCTTTACAAACTCGTCAGGCAAACCGCTGAAAATCATCGTGAACGGCGAGGTGAAGGTGTCGTATTCGCCGACAGCCGGGAAGACCACGCAAGCAGTCATCTACGGAGACGGAATCAACGTATACGCCTACATCAACGAGGTGTGACATGAACTTTTTATCCTACAAGTTCAAAGCGCTGAAGCAGGCGATCAGTAAATACGACTACCTCTATTTTACGGTTTCCGAAGTTAACTACTACGGAACCGAAGCGAAAGTCGTTTTATGTGACGCCATCACGGGTGAAATTACGGCGAAAGTGGTCGTTGACATCGGCGCCAATATTGAAGCGGCGCAGGCGCTCAAAATCGCCGTGGATGAGAAAGCCCTTGTCGTTTACGACTGCAAAGCCTATACCGCGATTATGGTGCACATCAGAGCGCACGACACGAACATAGACCGCTATCATCCGGTTATAGCGTCCGTCTTCAACATCGCTGACATTTCGGCGCATTTGAAGTTCAAATACCTTTCGAGTATCAGTGCCGAGGTAGATATTATAGTAGAAGCCGAAGCACGAAGCGTCTGCTTCGATCAGACCGACATCGAAATGACGGCAGCACAGGCGCTCGCAGTCGTTATTAGAAGCATAAACGCAGACGGTAGCGAAGCCCACGTTGAAAACCTTGACTCGGTGAGCCTCGAAGTGCTGACCGAAAACGAAGACGAAGCGAATGTCACCGTCAACTTGCTGAATCCGACGATTTTCTCTGTTTTCTCGGAAAATGCGGTAATCGGCAGCGTGACTTTTGCGACATCCCGTGTCCTTACGCTTGCGGACCACGCAGGTAAGACCTTGAATCAGCTTTCAACCGCGACACTCTATGAAATGAGCATCGCCTAAAATCAATTAAAGAAAAGGAGAATAAACCATGTTAACCACCTACGCAACCAATCAGATCCTGAACGCCTTATTCGGCAAAGCGAGCAGCGCGTCTCTTGCATCTTCGGCATACCTCGGACTTTCCAGCACGAAGCCTACGATTGCCGGAGGGAATGTCACCGAACCGAGCGGTAACGGCTACGCCAGAACGCTCATCGGTATCAGCGGACAGTCTGGAACCCAAAAAATGGGGAACCCGTCAAATAACGCAATCACAAACTCGCAGGAAATCAATTTCCCGAAAGCCACCGGCGCGTGGGGAACCTTCGGCTATGTCTGCCTTTTCACCGCGGCAACGGGAGGCACGCTCATCGCGTGGATGGAGATCACCTCGCCTATTACGGTAAGCGCAGCCGGAACCATCGCACACATCGACGTGGGCGATTTGACCTTTGAATTGACACCGGAGGATAACAATGGCTAAAACGACGAATCTCGGACTGAACCTGACTACAGACGACAGTACCGAATTCGAGGCGTGGAGAGAGTCAATAGACGGTAACGGATCCGGCAACGACAAATCGAATATGCAGATAATCGACGAATTCGCCGGAAATGCTATCGGTCGAAGCGGAACCTTTACACTCCTGTCGTCCAACTGGGCGAACTCGACGCAGACGATAAGCATCCCAACGCTGGGAGCGAACGACCTGCTCAACATTGTCGGCGCGTCTGTTGCAGACCAAGACAAACTGGACGCGGCGCAGCTCTTCGGGGCAAGCGTCGCAGGAAGCGTGACCTTCACGGCGAAGAACACGCCGACCTCGAATATCGCCGTAAAATACTTTATCACACGAGGAGTAGCATAATGGGATTAGTTATCATACAAGGCGCAACCGGAAGCGGTAAGCCGGAAGAGGAAAAAAGCGTAGTTCTCGCCCTTGCGGAAGGCGACCAGATCGTCAATCCGAGCAACGGCAAAACGATGAAGAAGGTCACCATTCAGAAGCCCGACACGCTCGTGCCGGGGAACGTCGCTGAAGGTGTGACCATTGCAGGTGTGCTGGGAACCCACGCTGGCGGCGCAAAGCCCGAGAGCGCTCCCGACGTCACACTCGATATGTCGAACGGTGACCAGACCGTCACACCGGCAGCCGGGAGCGTTTTCTCGTCTGTCAAAATCAAAAAGCCTGCTACCTTCCTCGCAGAGAACATCAAGGAAGGCGTCGTGATCGCCGGCATCACCGGGACGCACAGTTCCAGCTCGACCATCCCGAACGACCTCGACGGGCTGGTGGATGGAACGATCACCGCTTTTTTAATGCCGACCGGGAGGACTTCGATCTACAAGAACCGCTTCCAGAACATGACCTCGCTGACGAGTGCAAACCTCGGCTCCGTGGTGAGCGTCGGCGACTACGCCTTTGACGGTTGCACGAACCTCGGCACGATTACGCTGCCAAAGTCGATCACGAACGTCGGGCAATACGCATTCAGAAGCGTAGGTTCTAATAAAAATACGCCGTTCATTTTTGAAGTCGACAGCGCCTGCACGGTCGGCAATTATGCCTTCAATAGCGCCAAGGTCTCCAAAGTGAAAGGACGGCTGACCAGTATCGGAAGCTACGGCTTCGCCAGCTGCACCGTTCTCGCGGAGATTGATGTCAGCCAAAGCGGTAACATCGGATCCTACGCTTTCCAAAGCGATACAGCCATCACGACTGTCAGCATCAAGATTGTCGGATCGGTCGGAGATTACGCTTTTTATGACTGCCGCGCCGTGGCGAGCCACGCACTCGACGTCAGCAGCGTTATATCTTCGCTGGGTAGCTTTGCTTTCTCGAGATACGGAAGCAACAGAGCGAATCCTGAACAAAACATTCAGGTATTCGACCTTCGTAACTCGACGTTTACCACGATCAATCAATACGCGTTCGGAAGTGACAGCTCGAGTTATAAGAACAGATACCAAAGAATCTACTTCCCGAGCACCGTGACCAGCATACAGCAGTACGCCTTCAGATACTGCGATAACTGCGACTTTTACTTTGACAGCGAAACGCCGCCTACGATGGCAGCCACAACCGCGTGGAGCAACGCAACAAACTGCGGCATCTTCGTGCCTTACGGCAAGGTAAATGCCTACAGAACAGCGACGAACTGGACAGCACAGGCGGCAAATATAAGGGGCTACGCAAAACCGAACACCTTCACTCTCGGAGAGACGCTCCCCGACCTGAATGCAGAGGGCTACGAATTGACGTGGTACAGCGATAAAGCCTGCACGACTGAAGTCACAACCGTAGCTGACGCTTCGGCGGTATACTATTGTATTGCCGGTGCAACTAAAGTCGCCTACAACATCACATCCGTCGTGGCAACTGACTGTACGGTTGCAATCACGGACGGCACCAACACCTATCATGAAGGGGACACTGTCCGCGTTGGAACCGTTCTCACGATCACAGGCACGCCGACGACAGAAGGCTACACGCCTTATATGTTCAAAGTCAACGGCGCTGATTTCACCAGCGGCGACACACTCACCGTAGCCGGCGACGTATCCGTCATGGCGATCTACTGGGACGGCGAAGACGTTCCGGTGAACCCGACCTTCAGTCAGAACACATGGGCGGTCATCCGCTCCGTAGCGAGAGCCGGAACGGCGTCACAGTTCTGGAGCGTAGGCGACACGAAGGACATCACGTTGACCAACGGTGCGACGATCACCTTCAGAATCGCAGACTTGCAGACCGGGCGCTATGCGCTGGCTGACAACACCGGATCGTCCAACATGGTCCTCGAGCCGCTCGTTCAGATCCCAAACAAGACGGCAGCAATGAATACCAGCGGATCCAACAGCGGAGGTTTTGCTCAAAGCCAGATGAGGACGGTCACGCTCGCCAGCATTTACGACTTGTTCCCACAGGACGTCAAAGACGCGATGAGCGAAGTACTGGTGTTGAGTGGCACCGGAGGCGGCACTTCCAGTGGAACGTCGTCCAGTGCGAACAAACTCTTCCTGCCGGCAGAAATGGAACTGTTCGCATCGAAGACCTACTCCATCGGCAACGCCGAGTGTCCGCTCGGACAGTTCGACTACTATAAGACGCACAACAACAATTCAGATAGAATCAAGCAAAGAGATGGCTCGAACCAGTGGTACTGGCTCCGTTCGCCCTATTCCGGCAACAGCTACGGTTTCTGCGGTGTCTCCACCGGCGGCGCCGCCGCCAATACCAACGCCACCACCGCTGGGGGCGTCGCGCCCTGCTTTGCAATCTAAAATCCATAAAAATCAGCCACGCGAAAGCGTGGCGTAGGAGGGACGAATGTCAAACGTCAGAGTACCATTCCGAAAACCGTCAAACGTTCAATTCGTGGATACAGCCCGGGAACTGGTGGTTCACGCCATACGCTATACCCGGAAGTTCCCGAAGTCGGCAATGCTGCTCATAACGAAAGACATCGTGGACGAAAGCAGAACCGTCTACAAAGAAGTTCTCAAAGCAAACTCAATCAAACCACAGAGCAAGGGCGACGTAGCCTTCCGGCAGAAGCACTTCTACGAAGCGCTCGGCGCCCTAAACGCTCTGGATGCGCTTCTCTCCATTGCGGTCGACATAGTCACCGCCTCGGCGATATCCGAATACGGATGGACGCACTGGGGAGAACTCATCCTGAACGAGCGGAAGCTCCTGAAAGGGATTATTTCGAGCGACAGGAAACTGACGTTCGGGTAATAGGTTACGCGCTGAAAAACCGTTGTTTTTCGCCCAATTCCGGCAACAGCAACAATTTCTGCAATGTCAACAACAACGGCAACGCCAACAATAACAACGCCAACAACACTGGAGGCGTCGCGCCCTGATTTGCATTCAAATTCAAGATCCGTCCAAAGTAACCAGCAGGTGAAAGCAGTATCGTATGCAAAGGAGCGCGTAACCTTTCGTGGCACAGCCCACGACGAATAGATCGGCACGGTTCGAGCAACCGGACGCTGCTTGCATTACGGAGAAGTGGCGCGGCTCCGTTCAATGGTTGCAAAACGGCTACCACTGCGCCTACAGTAGCACGTGTCGGTTTTTGGAGGCAACATGACGAGCGAAGAAAGACGAGAGGCGCGCTACCAACGGAGGAAGAAAAAGCGAGAAGAACATCGCAAAGAGCGATACGGGCAGTATAACGACTTTGATACCGTTTTCTCGTTCGACCACTTATGGCAGACCGCAAACAAATGCTATAAAGGCGTGGGCTGGAAGCCGTCCACGCAGAGATACAGGAACCAAGCCTTCAGCAACGTGTGTGACCTTTACAGACGACTGAAAGCCGGAACCTACAAAAGCCGAGGCTTCTACATCTTCACCGTCATAGAAAGAGGCAAGACGCGCCTGATACGAAGCGTCCACATATCGGAACGGAACGTTCAGAAGTGCCTATACACCTACTGCCTGTATCCGTTATTCGGACCGTCACTGATATACGACAACTCGGCAAGCCAGAAGAACAAAGGCGTCCATTTCGCCATAAAACGGCTGGTAGGCTTCCTGAAGGAATTCTACAAGACCTACGGAACAAATGAAGGTTACGCCTTCGTGTACGACTTCCACGGCTACTTTGACAACATATCGCACCCCATAATGATGGCGCAGTTCGGGCGGCTACTGACGGATCCGAGGATTTATGCCCTATCGAAACACTTCATCGATTGCTTCGGCGAAAAAGGACTGGGGCTCGGTTCGCAGATATCGCAACTGGGCGCGATCCTTTACCCGAACAGCGTAGATCACGCCATCAAAGAAAAGTTCCGAGTCCGCTGGTATGGTCGCTATATGGATGACGGAAATCTTATAGCCCAAACGAAGAGCGAGCTGCGAACCTACGCCGCCGAGATCGAGAGACGGACAACTGCTCTCGAGATCGAATTCAATCGGAAGAAAACGCAGATCGTGAAACTTTCCAGAGGCGTACCGTTCCTGAAAAGACGGTTCGTTCTGAAGGAAAACGGCGACGTTGTAATTCTACCGTTCCCGGACTCCGAACAGCGAATGCGCCGGAAGATCCACGCGTTCGCGGACCGCATCAAAAGCGGAAAAATGACACTTGAAGACGCCAAGATGTCATACGAGTCGTGGCGCTCGCATCTGAACTGCGACAACGCCTATCATGTACAGAAAAGGATGGACGACCTATTCGCCCGAAAAATACTAACCATAGGAGAATAAAACAATGGCAATTCAAGAACAGCATCCCTACATCGACGAAAAGAGAAAAAAGCACAACGACCTCACGAAGCACTACAGCGACGAAGGTCTCCCTATCATGAAGATGGAGACCGGAGAGGTCTACGACGAAGCAATCGACCAATGGCCGTGCCCGTTCCACTATGAGGAAGTCCATCCGCAACCCGACGACGAAGAGCCTGATGCGCCCGGGGAGGAATAACCGATGACGACTGCAGAAATCATAGCGCTGGTTTCGGCGGCGGTCACGTTGATAGGGATCATCGTCTCATACCTCGTCACCATTGACAAGGTCATGGATGGACAAAGATGCCTGCTTCGAAGCGAAATGCTCCGCATTTACTATCACAACCGCGACCGAGGCGAGATTAGACAATACGAATACGAAAACTTCGTGCTTTTATACGAAGCCTACAAAAAACTCAAAGGGAATTCCTTCATCGATAAAATCTACAAGGAAGTCCAAAAATGGAAGGTTCTAACCTAAAGGAGGAAGACACATGAAAGCAGAAATCATCATCAACCTTATTCTCGGCATTCTCGCCATCGTGGCGAGCTTTGTCGGCTGGTACTTCTACGTTAAGGGCAAAGCCTATAAAGCCGCAGAAGGCGCCGTGGACGACGCAGAACAGGACGGGAAGACCGGAGCCGAAAAGCTGGAGATTGCAACCGATCAGGTATATGCCATCATCCCGGTCGTGCTGAAGCCGTTCATCACAAAAGACATTGTGAGGGACATCGTGCAGGCAGCCTTCGACAAAATCGAAGCCTACGCCGAGAAGCAAGTCAAGAAGAAAAAGAAGTGACGGAAAGAACCCCGGGAGACCGAGGTCTGCAGGGCGCCCCATTTACGGGACGCCCTTTTTTTTCAGTCTTTCGGTCCGTCTTTCACACCAACTCAATAGTGAAGACCGAATAGTCGTGGGCATTGACCGCCGCGATAGGAAATTCCGTGCGTAGAACGGCGAGCGTTACGACACTCGCACCCTTACGCACCAAATCGCCCGAGAGAGCCTTCTCCGTTTTATCGCCGGCACCGGGGACCGGGAACTTGAAGTAAATAACGATATGCTCGTTTGAAATGGTTATCTTTTCCACGAAGGTGGAGAGGATCTTTTTTTTATATTCGGGACTGTCGGCGTTTGCGCTATCCGCATAGGCGGTTAGCGCTTTTTTTAATGTCGCTGCACTGACCGAGACCGGCGCCGCAGGCGTCATCCTTCTTATTTCGGACTGCAGATACTCGGCTCGCGTTTCCAAATCGTGCGCCTTTTCAGAATAGGCAGCCTTCGAGATATCGCCGGAGAGATACAGATCAAGCAGACGGTCGCGCTTGCCGTAGATGTTCTTCAGTTCGCGTTCATAGGACTTCAGAACCGATGACGCCTCGTCAGCAGAAGCGGTCCGCTTTTTCAACCGCTCGGACAATTCAACCACAATCCAATCAACGGTCGGACCTTTGAAGAGAACCTCATCGATAGCGCCAAAGACAAAGTCCTCAAGGGTGCTCTTCACGAACGACCGCAGATGACAACCGGTACCACGGCGACGAGAGCAGCGGTAATGCGACCGGATGTAGACCTGCAAGGAACCGTCCAGCTTTTGATACTTCTGCTTTGCTGAATAGCCATATAGATGGTTTCCGCATTCTTCGCAGAAGAGATAACCGGTCAGCAGATAATCGTCGCCCTTATTCCGGGAGCGCGGAGCGTGCTTCTGGGCGGCAATTTTCGCCTGTATGCGCTGATATTGCTCGGGCGTAATAATTGCCTCGAAAGCGTTCTCAACGACGATAGGAGTCTGCGTAGCGGACGGAATACGGGCAAATACATAGTTCCCGATTAACATCGGATTGCCGATAATGCGACGGACCGTGTAGCCGTCCATGATAGTGCCCCGGCGAGACTTCAGACCTTTAGCCTTCGCCCAGCGAGCGACATCGGCATACGATGAGCCATTGTCGAGCATGGCGAACATTTCACGAATGACTGCCGCTTCATCCGGAGCGACAGTATAATGCCCGTCCTCGGTCAAAGCAAAGCCGTAGGGGACGATGCCACCGTTATGCTTTGCTGCCCGGGCCGCTTCGGTTTTTCCTTTGCGGACCTCACGAGAGAGGTTCTTCGAGTAATACTCTGCCATACCCTCAAGAACGGCTTCCATCATGACGGACTCGGGGGAATCGTCGAGCGGTTCCAGAACGGAGACGACACGAACACCGTGCGCCTTCAGCTTATGGCGGTAGACCGCCGAATCGTAGCGATCACGGGCAAAGCGGTCGAGTTTATGCACGACGACAGCCTGAAAGGTTCCAGTCGCCGCATCGGCAACCATCTGCTGAAACTCGTCACGGTTGTCGTTTGTCCCGGTTCGAGCCTCGTCGATGTAAAACTTTTTGACGACGTGCCCTTCCCGGGAAGCCCACTCTTTAATAGCACGGACCTGCGCATCAATGGAATAGCCGTCCCTTTGCGCATCGGAAGAGAAACGGCAGTAACCGACACAATCCATAGGTCAGTCCTCCTTATAAAAACCCAAGAGAATCGAAGACGCAGAATCGTCCTCGACGAGACCAGCAACCGGAAGATGTCGATGAAGGAAGTCATTCGCCATATCCTGAAGTTTTCCTTTATAGAGATAGCCCAAAATATGCCCATTATCCAGAACGAGACGAACAGCGCTGTCGTCGTGCGGATTGTCAGGTTCAAGTTCGAGAGAAACCCAGTCGCCGGCTGAAGCGTAATCCTGCGATGAAGGACACGCCACGTCAACGTGATCGTAGGAATAGCGCAACGCATAATGCCGACCATTCAGGTCCAATTCAGAAGGGAGCGAGATGTCATCCGGGGCTTCATCGTTCTCGGCTTCTTTATCTTCGCCCCGTTGTGCTTTTACGGCTTCTGCATACCGTTTCAAAACACCATAGCCGGAGAAGCCGAGCGAAGCCGCAATGATAAGTAGAAGAACGCCGGTAATGATCTCAATGAAGAACATAATCAACCCAAGCACACCGGTAATACCTGCAATAATTAAAAGAGTTTTACCGAATTTATACGGATCTTTCATTACTGATTACCTCCAAAATCATCGTGAGCAGAGCGGAGCTTTGCCAGATCGTAAATCATCCGCAGACTTTCCGGGGACGATATGCTATCCAACAAGAAAAGAATCGAGAGCTTCGTGCGGATCGGCTCGGGAACCTCGGACAATTTATCGTCCAGACTGGACGCCGGATCCAGATCATAGTCCCGACGAAGAGAGGACAGAAAATCGGAATACATATCCTCGGCAGATTTGCCGAGAAGATAGTCGACAGAGACACCGAAAAAATCGGCAAGGATAGCCTGCGTTTTTACTGAAAAGTTTCTCTGTCCGCGCTCGCAATAGGCGATAGTGGAAAAGTCGATGCCGGTCTTTTCAGATAGGGCGCGACAAGAAAGATTACGCGCCTGTCGTAATTGTTTGAGTCTATTCATGAAGCAACACCTCCGCTTATATTATAAACCTTTGTGCCTTTATAGTCAACGCAGTTTTGGCAAAAAGAAAAAATATTTTGAAAAAATGCAAAAATACCGTTGACAAACAAGCCACAAAGGATTATAATAGACGCAGATGTGGACTTAAAAGCCACAAAACACGGAGGTAAACACAATGACAATCAGCACGGCAATCAACAAAGCAATGGCGGTTTTCAACAAAGAGGGCAAAGGCGAGATCAGAACAGTAGCCCTTCAGGAAGGAAGCGGAAGCGGCAACAAATGGTCGCAGCTCCGCATCAGAGTCGAATACGCAATCAACGGTGACTACACCGAAAGCGACAAGCGCCCCTTCGAGGTAAATGTTTACGAAAGCGAAGGCAAAATCAAAGCCGAGCGCATCAAAGACTGGAGGGATTGACATGAAAAACAACATCAGCGCGACAACCGAAAAACTCTGGAACGAGGTCGTCAAGAAGTACGGAAACGACTCCTACCGTCTGGCGGTCAACGGACGCGGCGAGGTCATCCTGACAGCCGGATACACCAGAGAGATAGCAAAGGGCAACAGAAACGCGCAGAAGGCGCTTCGCGACCTTCTGAAAGCATAAACGGAGGGAAAGAAAATGACAAAGGAAGAATTCAACGCCAAAAGAAAACAGAGCTTCACCGCTCGGCTACAGCGAGAAGTGACCGACGCCGAATACGCAGAGATCGAATTCGTGTACAACTGGCATCCGAGCATCAGCAACACCGAAGGAAAAGACCAAATCGCGTACCTTTATAACACCTTCGGAATGCGGATCATCCGGGACATGATGCCGACGGCGAAGAAAGCGAAGGAACTGGACAGCGAGATACTCGCCACAAAGCACCGACTCGAAGAACTTCAAGAAGAATACACCGAACTTACCAAATAGTCGAAACGCCCGAAAGGGCGTCCACCGGAGCCGACCTACCGGTGCTGAAGATGACAGGTCAAACGGAGGTAAACAATGAACAAGCAGCGGAGAAAAGTTCTCGAAGAGATCATCGAAGAGATGGACGCCCTTCTCACCAAGCTGGAAGACGTTAAAACCGAAGAAGAGGAAGCATACGACAATATGCCCGAGAGCTTCCAAGAAGGCGAAAAAGGCGAAAGAATGCAGGAAGCCATCGACAACATGGACAGCGCCTACAGCGGGCTGGAAGAAGCCAGAGATAGCCTTCAGGAGGTGCTGGACGCATGAACAAGGTGACGATCAAATCAAGCAAAGGCTTTTACATCGGCGACATCTGCTACGTCCTGAACAAAGACTTCTACCACGGAGTATGGGGCGCGGCAGACTACAAAGACGGCAAATACGCCGATCCGAAAACAGGCGCCGAATTCGCAGTAGCCGGGACGGCTTACGGCGATGGCGAATACCAAGACAACCACGGCAATCGCTATCCGGTGGATGCCGGCGTCATCGGACTGGTTCCGCTGGAACTGGTAGAAGAAGAGGGCTACACCGACCTCGGGCACATCGAGGAAATACCCGGAGAGGCAACCTTCGAGGCGCACAATGGGCGCTTCACCGTCACGCTTCCAGACGACAAAGTAATCCTTATAGATACGACTGACGATGGCGCCGAAGACGATGACGACGACTACTGGGGAGACGACGAAGCACAGGATGACTACGAGACAATGGATCCTGAAGACTTCCTCGACAAATACCTATGAGCGAGAACACCTGCATCAGCTGCGGTGAAACCATCCCGGAAGGAAGAATGGTCTGCCCGAAGTGCCTCGGATCCGAAAAGACCAAAAACAAACTCGTTTATATCTGCTCGCCCTACCGAGCCGACACACCGGAGGGCGTCGCAGAGAACGAACGGAAAGCCGAGAGATACTGCCGACAGGCGATAGAATCCGGCTACATACCGATAGCACCACACTTATACTTCACTCGGTTTTTAGATGACCGCATCGAAGCAGAGCGAGAAGCCGGGCTTCAGATGGGACGCGCCATATTGCTGGAATGCTCGGAGCTGTGGATCTGCGGAGACCGCATCAGCGCCGGGATGAAAGCCGAGATAGAAACCGCCAAAGCCTACGGAATACCGATACGGGAGGTAGAACGATGACAAAACCGAAAATCAAATTCAACGTCTATAGCGTCGACCACCTCGACTACGGAGACGGAAGGAAAGATCAAGCGCGATACTTTCAGGGCACGACCTACGCAGTAAGCGAAAAGCAAGCCATCGCGCAGGTCAAATACCGCCTCGGCATCAGACCGAGCGACCTGTCCTGCTACTATGCCGGAGACGGCGGCAGGACAACCACTTTTGAAGCTATAAAAGCATAAATAAACGGAGGTAAAAAAAACAATGACAAACCTGAACACCCTGACGCCCGAAGAGATCCTCAAGGGCTACACCGAGCACCCGGAGCAGTTCGCGGTCGGACAGACCAAGGACATCACGCTGAAGAACGGAGAAAAGGCGATCCTCGTCATTTCCGACTTCAATCACTATGAGATGAAGGACGGGACGAAAGCGCCGATCACCTTCAACTTTTACACCCTGCTCGCAAACGACAGACGCATGAACGAGAGATGGACGAATCGCGGCGGCTGGAAGGCTTGCGGAATGCGTAAGTTCCTGAACGGAGAATTCCTCGAAGAACTTCTCCCGGACGAATGGCTTCCCTTCCTTGCCTCGGTCAAAATCGAGACTGGGAATGGCGGCGAAGATAACGAACTCACCGAGACCTTCGACAAGGTGTTCCTGAACAGCGAGATCGAGGTACAAGGCAGAACGGTCTGGAGCCGAGAAGGCGAAGGGCAGCCCCTCGCGCTCTTCAAAGAATGGCGCAACCGCATCATCGGATACCACGGCAAAGAGTACGGCTGGTGGCGCTGGCTGCGTTCGCCC
>Ga0310695_10010771_pt1 | contig 13275 bp, 9 predicted proteins | sample RumenRJG_04DNA_FD_203882 | JGI IMG/M metagenome (GOLD analysis project Ga0310695, IMG submission 203882) | Bovine rumen microbial communities from Lethbridge, Alberta, Canada - RJG_04 (v2) (version 2) | ecosystem: Host-associated > Mammals > Digestive system > Stomach > Rumen | place: Canada...
TGCCAATCTCCTTTTTGAGAAAAGTAAAGAAATCTTCTACAGTTGGTTTTGTGTTAAATGCTCGTTTCAACGCATCGTAACCACCTTTCTTGTAGAGTTCGTAACACACAATTTTCCCGACAAGATAAGTGGGTGCAGTCTGGTTATCCATAATGTAGAAGCTACTGTTGTAATTGGCAATATCATCATTAGGATGTGCCTCAAGCCAGTCCTTCATTCGTTGGTAATGCTGGCGATAGGTGAGACCAAACTCTTCTTTGCCTTGATGTACATATCCAGCAATACCTTGTGTCAATAAGAAATGAACATTTGGATATGTAGCATTAACCGTTGCTCGACAAATTTCCTGTTCGAAATTCTCACCATGTACTGAGTCTCCGTAAACAATAAAATTATTCGTGTCGGTACTGCCGCCAGTATTGCCTACATGGTCGCCCATTCCTGCTACATAGTCAAAACCTTTTATTTTGAATTCTTCATCCTGGTTCGGTGCAATATAATATGTGATCTGCTCAGGCACTTTGGCGCCTAACTTGTCTCGGAACATCGTAACAGTGTTATTTGCCTCACGAGCAACATCCTCATTGAAGTCAAATCCAGGGTAATAGCAATAATCAAATACACCTACCGCCTTACGAGGCCAGTTGCGTGTATAATAATCAATCCAATTATAGAGCTTAAACTCGCCGTTCTCATCTTTCTTGGCTACATGATTAGTGATGGCGAGCACATAGATTTCCGTGTTCTCATTATAAGGTGTGAAAAACACAGAACGGATGACATAGACATCGTTCTCAGGTCGGATTTCAATTACTTTATTCAGATACGTGTAAAGGTCTGTTGACAGATAGCCGTCACAGTTCACAAGGTCTGGGTACTTCCATTTGATTTTATCGGCATCATTCCACTGAGGAAAGTCGGTTGTGGAATCGTTATGTGCTTCAACAAATGATCTCCACAACTCATACACCACCGCCTTGTTAGTGTCGGCATTGTTTACAAGATCAAGTTGCGTAGAAACATTTTCCCAAGCCAGCGACTGCATTGCAAAAAGAGTAATGAAGATTGAGATTATTGATAGTCGTTTCATCATCCTGTTGTTTTAAAGTCCAGTAGCAAAGGTATAGAAAATTAGTGCAAGTCGAACACAAAACCAAATTTATTTGAGATTTGTTGAGACGAAGCCTAATTTATTCAAAAATTTTTGAAAAACGGTATTATCATCAGGAAAATGAGGATGCATCAATGCGTTTCAGGAAATACCTATGCACTTGGACTCCTTCATCATGACGCATCCCCATGTATGATTATAATTATTCTATGGTTTCAGGATTTTTCTGCCGTTCTCGATGACTATACCACGGTAGTCGTCACCCACGGGTTGGCCCTGCAGGTTGTAGCGCTCCCTGGGTGCACCATCATCTACAGGAATCTCGTCGATGCCCGATGACTCAATCGCCACAATCTTATAGAACTGCGACCAGTTGGGATCATTCTTGTACAACTCCAGAGAAGCCTGCGGCACAAGCAGCGTCGCCTGCCCATAAGCGCCCTCAAAGCAATTGGGGGACTCCATAACTGGTGGGGTTGTTGCGAGACAAATAACTGAATCAACGCTATTCTGCATTAAGGTCAATGTTGCAAAAGCGCCAGTACCGATGAATTTCAACCTCGATCCAAGCGTAATGTTCTGCAGCGAACTACAAAGCCCAAAAGCACCACTTTCAATTGATTCCACTGAATTAGGAATTTCTACTGTAGTCAAACTAATGTTTGCAAAGAATGCTAATCCTCCGATTGACTTAAGAGAATCACTGAACATGATTTTTGACAAATTCGCACAACCAACAAATGCACCATTCGCTATTCTATTTATTGAATTTGGTATTGTGATTTCTGTCAATCTGAGATTACCATAAAAGGCAGAGTCTGCAATCGAAGTCACACTTGACGGAATAACTCTACATCCACCAGCACCAGCAATTAATCGATTGGTTGCGCTGTGTATCAAAGCGTTACAATTCTCTCTTGAATCATATACCGGATTACCCTCTTCTACTGTGATAAATTCTAGATTTTGGGTGTTGATAAAGGCATAATCGCCAATACTATTGACTGATTTTGGGATATATATATTCCTCATCTCAGATTCATTGAATGCACCAACACCAATCACCTCCACTGAGTCCCCAATCGTTATGCTATTGATAAATGAATTTGCAAAAGCCTTCGCACCAATGCGTTTAATAGTATTGGGCATTGTGATATTGTTACCCACTAAATTTTTAAGTCCGTTATCTTCAATATTTCTCACCGTGTATGACCGCCCCAAGAAGTCTACTGTTGAAGGTATGTCCCAATCGTTCATATAGACATAGGCATTAGTCACTATGCTAACCTCTTCATCATTATCGATTCGGTAATATGTATAGTTTTCTTGAAAGTCATAGATTAAATGAGAATAACGAGCAAAACGATTCCAATTGTCATCGGCTCGGAAGACGTTTTCAAATGAATGCAAGACACAAACGACAGAGTTGGAATAGTGGCTTTCATCAAATGCTGTGCTATCGGCTATGATTGGAGGAGTCGTTATTGCGCAGAATATGGCAACACCTTCACTAAACTTATGTCCTTTTAGGTTTGCATTATGAAATGCCCCTTTTTCGATAGTCAACGCTGAAAACAGATACATCCACTTCAGACTTGAACAGTTCTGAAATGCATATTCTTCAATGGATTTGACTGACTCGGGAATTTCAATATAATGCAAGCTGGCGCAGTCTTCAAAGGCATGCTTACCAATCGTTTCAAGAACGCCGGGCAAATCTACATATTTTAAGTTGCTGCAACCCTTAAATGCATTAGATCCAATAACTTTGATTGGTTTGCTTGACCACTTGATTTTATCGATTTTTGTGCAATTTCTAAATGCATTTTCGCCAATTGCAGTGACCCGATAAGTTTTATTATTATAAGTGACCTTCTCTGGAATACCCATACAACGCCATGTCACCTCTCTCATCTCAAAAAAATCAACATCCGACATCGTATAATTGCCTTCGTAGGAATTATAGGTAGTGTCCTTATATGTGATGCAGACTTCATCGTCACTGATAATATTAAAATACATGGGTTTCCCACTATTCATGGCCTCAAAGTCATAGGTCCTCGTCGTCAAGCCTGCCATGTCTTTCCAATAGGGTGCCTGACGGTAGGCTTCCAGAGCCATCTTGGGCACAATAACCTTGACTGTTGCCTTTTGCTCGGGCGTGAGACCTAAATCCTGATCAACAACAGGCGGAATCAGAGATGTGCAGATAATCGCTTTAAGGGATTCACATTCGGCAAAGGCATTCTTGCCGAGGGGCAGGTTGTCGCATCCTTGGATATATACAGTGTCCAGGTTATGGCAGCCTTTAAAAGCGGCTTCACCCACGCTAGTTACGTTTCCCGGTATTGAAAAGGATGTGAACGCCCAGCAGTTCTCGAAGGCATTACTGCCAATGTATCTCAGATTGGGCAAGTATAATGATGGCAGGCGATAACAGTTCTGGAAGGCCCCATCTCCGACATGTGTTATATTTGAGGGATAGGACGTTAATGATGACGAGGAGAACGTGATGGCTCTTAGATTTGTACAATTATGGAAAGCTCTATCACCGACATAATTCAGACAGTAAGACATCGTGACCGAATCAAGAGACGTGCAATTCTGGAACGAGCAGCTATCGATGCGGAGTACTTTGTTAAGAAATCCCATGTCGATAGTCGTTAGCCCTTCACAATCCTTAAAAGCGCAATCACCTATCTCGTCAATCAAATAGTTGTTGTTGTGATACGGTATAAAGATGTCTCCCGAATAGGTATTATAGGTCGTGTCTTTATAGGTCACCGTATAGTGAGAGGCGGCATCCCAAGTTGGAGTATCATGCCAAAAAATATACAGCCCATAGACATATTTAATATTACGTGGATCTCGGCCGTCATTTGCTGATGAAGGCAACGAGCAAACAAGCAGTGCCATCAGCACTACAATTTTCGCCCAGCGAGACGAAAAATAAGATTTAGTTTTAGTCGTATTCATAGCGTTATTTGATTTATTGTTATTATTCTTTATCGTGGCAAAAGTATACTATGCAAACTTGCCCGCAATACCCATAGCGGTGTACTATAGTCTATAATCTCCAGCCGACTGAGACATAGAGCGATGTGATCAGTCGACGATGCAGGTAATGGCAGCCACCATCATCAAAATTGACTGAAGGTGCCCAGCCCGTACGAATCATGAGTCTGTTGGAAAGCTGAAGGCGGTAGCCGATGATCCCGAACACGAAGTAGCCAAATTTCTTTTCGACAACGGGCATACTCTGATGACCGCCGATTTCAGGAAACTCCATCCGCTCACCATAGTAACCCAAGCTGGTGCCGAGACCCAATTCCAGTTTCTGCTCTTTCTTGCCTAATAGGTAATTAATCTCAAGAGGGAATGCAACGCCTTGTGTTTTGGTGCCCGAAGGACTGAAATAAATGTGTTCCCCTTTTCCTTGGGCATAGCCCACCCCCACGCGGAAGCCGAAGCCGAGGTTGCCCTTGAAACGGCTATCGAAATTGATACCGACGATATTATGCACACCCAACGCCTCAACCGAGACAGAACGTTCAGTAGCATCCTGTGCATGGCTGACGGAGAAAATCAGCATCGCCAGCAGCATAATCAGTTTCTTTTTCTTGTTCATGTCATAGATTGCTTTGTGTAATAATCGTGATTGCAAAATATGGAGCTGCAATACCATTTGGGAATTATTACAGGAACTGTTTTAAAAAGTCAATCAGGCAAATAGGGTCTCATGGCCACTGCAAAGCATTCGACGCCCAGAGTCTTCAAGTTTATCTTATCGAAGCCGGAGTCATGATAGGCTTGTTTCAGATCCTCAGGGATTTCTATATCGGGTAACATAATGGATTGCATGTTCTTGAGAATAACGGGTCCAGTACGCTCTCGGACAAGAATATAGATATCTTGCCCATAACCCACAAGCTGTTCAGCAGATGTGCCGATTTCGTCGCTTAATGTTGTCTCTTCTCCATCAATAATCACCGCCGCAACGCCAGTTATTCCTCCGACGTGCTGTTCGGTGGTTTTTCGTCCCACGATGACGGCGTGGCCATTGATCAGTTTGCAACATCTTGGATAAATGGTCAAATCATAGTTCTTACCATTCCACCAGTACTTGTTCTTCAAATCCTGAATGCTCTCATAGGTGATCAGCAGGTCATCTCCTTGAAGGTCAATCCCATAAATCCAATTGAAGCCTTCATCCAATCCATCAACAGGAAGAATCTCTCCATTACACCAGTAGTAGGGCAGCTCATCATAAACACCCATGGCAACTTTGCCGTCATTTATTGAAGACGTATTGTAATAAACATCTCCAACGACTTCATACCATCGCTGGAAATCTTTATACACCCATAACGAATGTGTGGTATAAGTATGTTCCTGGATGGTGTAAATGGTACCATTCTCAACAGCGATCCCCCAGATTCTATCTCCTGTCAAATATATGGATGTCCCGTTCTTAATGACATTGTAAACGCCATCACCACGGATGATGACAGCATACCAATCCCTGCCGTCGGTAGTCAGCGATTGAATGCTGCATTCAGTATCTTCACATTGATACACAAGATATCCGTCAATGTTGTAAATCTCCTCGGGATAGCCATAAAAACCCGATGTGGCGAAATACATCGTTGTTGTCTCCTCGACTGGATTTGGAGGAGTCGGCGTGGGTTCGTCCTTACTGTCCTTACAACTTGTCAGCACCAGCATCGCCAGCAGCAGTGTAATTAGTTTCTTGTTCATAGTTATCTCCTTTTTTATTGAGTTATTATATCTTTTGTTGCAAAATTACCAAACCCTAATTCCGTCCGCAATACCCAAATGGGTATAATTCGTACCAAAATAATGATTACAAAGTTACATATGGTTCTCTACATTCTAAAATATTTGTTGTTTCATTGTGTTTCTCCCGTACATTTGACGAGATTTACCATCGTTCAGATTTGGTTAAACATCAAATTACCAATAGCTTATATTGTTTGTGTGTTTTATAATTCATAAACACGGCTTTCGTTTAGTAGTGAAACACAGAGAAACAATTGTTGCTTGGTTGTTCGCATTATTCTACCTAATTTTGTGCCCTAGAAACGAACTTCAATATGAGTACCAAGCTATTTTTTATCCAAATTCTGTGTGCAACCTGCTTGTGCCTGTTATTCTCATGTTCTGACAAACGTGCTTTGGGAGACTATGAGAAGATTAAAATGATTGGCGATGAGGATCCCAGCCATGCTCTTGCCATGCTTGATTCTCTGGAGATCGAAATCCGAGAGCAGAACGATTATGTCAGGAAGAAGTATGATTTATTACGCATCAGGCTGAATGACAAGGCATTCAACACAGCGAACTCTGACTTGATGATAAAGAAACTGCTCGAGTATTTTGAGGAGAAAGGTTCCTTGCCTGAGAAACAAGAAGTAACCTACTACGCCGGTAGCGTTTACCGTGATTTGCAAGACGCGCCGCGTTCCATGGAATACTTCCTCAAATCATTAGAATATGCACAAAATGATGGAAGTGATTGCGATTCGCTGATGATGCGTAACGCCTACTCCAATCTGAATGACCTCTACTACAAGGTAAATAATTATGATGCTGCGGTCAAGATGGCACAGGGAGAACTTGAGATTTCCAAGCGGATGCATAAAGACGTTATTCTACCATACTTGCACCTTGGCACGGCATATCTTGCACAGGAAAAACAACAGGAGGCCGAAAAAGCCTTTGACGCCGTCTTGGATGAAATCATCCGTTCAAAAGACATCTCAAGCCATCAGTATGAACTGCTGTATCTGTTAAATGACTATTCCTACATGAAGCGATTGCCCAAAGCCAGGAAGTGCTTTTCGATGATAGAAACTGACCCATTAGAAGAGTTTTCCGATTTCCCGTGCATGGCATTTGCCCAGTATTACGATTTATGCGGCAAAACAGATTCGGCCATCGTTTACTGTAATCTGGTGCTGGAAAAAGGGACAGACATCTATAATCAATATGACGCGTCAAGGTTGTTGCATCGGATTTATAACAGGCGTGGTGACGTGCAAAACGCAAACCGATATGCTGCGTTTTATATGGCCCTGAGCGATTCATTGGACTTCGGGAAACGCCAGGAACTGGCGGCAACGGTGAACAATCAGTTTCAGTATCACTTAGACCAAAAGAAAGAGCAAAGCCTGAAAGACGAGAAAGAAAGGTACAAGAACACGCTCATCATTGTAGCGTTGGCGGCAATACTGCTGGCAAGTATCGGTTATATGCTTTATGTCAGAAGGCGCAGCAAGCATCTGAAGGAAGTGCTTAATCTTTCGACAGAACTGCAACAAGTATCAAGTGATGAGAAGCAACTGCGCAGGGATGTTGAACAGAAAGAAAAGAACCTGGAAGAATTGAGGGCGTCATTAGAGAAAACGACTGATAAACTCAGCGACGTGAAAAACGAACTTGAACGAGTTAATGCCGAATTATCGGAATATGAAGAAGCCTTGAAAGAAAGAGAGCAACAGTTGTCGGAGAAGATGGACCAAAACAAGACCGTTATCCAGATGCTCCATCAGTCTGAACTGGAAGGCAAAGCCGAAGATGTCATTTATTCGATCAGGCAATCTTCAGCAGGCAAGAAAAACATGACATCTGCTGACTGGAAACAGCTCTATCATGCAGTTGATGAACTTTACCCGTCATTCAAGGAGAGGCTGTTGGCCAAATTAGGTAATTTCACCGAACAACAGATGCAGGTATGTTACTTGATACGTATCGGGTTGTCCAAACCTCAGATACAGAACATGACCAACCTCTCGCGCGTCACCATTTGGCGATGGGTAAAGAAATTTGATTGGGTCCTGACCAGTGATGACGAAAACGATGTAGCAGAATAGAATGATCAAAACGATGTGATTTGACCAGTTCCCTGCTCGGTATTTCCTCCATCGCTAAATCATATCATATCGGTTGAAACGACTGGTTGATGGCTTCATCAATAACTCTTTGAGTTTCTCTCGGTCTTCTATCATCAGTTTAATGCCATCGTCAAGGATATTTGTTGCTTCGACCTGGTTTGAATAGAGCATATCGCGTGTGATACAAGTTCTCGCAAATGTAATGTTCGGTGCAATTCTTTCTCCGAACAAAACGGCTTCATCAGCAATCCCAATCAAATTATTTGGATTGTCTGGGATTGGAAATGCAGTCATCACAAAGTTTGTGTTATTTGAGAAGAACTGGCACATCGCTTCTGACTTTGACACGTTTTCATCAAGGAAACGTTCAATAAAGCGATCAAAGAAATGAGGCGTGGCAAAGAGATACTCATCATCATTGTATCCCACTCTCATTACTGCCATCAATCCATGACGATCGTTGTACGTTAGGAATGTGAGAGCCGATGGCCCATTCTTCATGAAGAACTTGTAATCTGGAATCTTTGGGATGGCATAATAGGTCGTATTAGAATCGACTTTAAAAGTGATTGGCTTGAAAAGAACGTCGGTTGCAGCTTTATGCTTCAGCATATAGCGACGCATCTGGCTTATACCACGACTTTCAGGTCTAAGTCGATCCTTGAGGAGCTCAAAGTATTTGTCGTGGATCTTGTCAAATTCACGGCAAATATCCTCATATGTCATCGAATCTACAATCACTTATTCTTCTTCAATTGGATAGGTTTCATCATTTATTCTTGCCGTTATTACGCCACTAAATCATCTTGGTTCTCGGCCCACTGTTCACATTGCTTCAGAACTACTTTCATCGCGTCTTCTGCTTCCTCTGGTGGGTACTTATACTTTTTCAGCAATCGTTTAACAAGGCGGCGCATATTGGCTCGTTCTGCCTCTCTGCGGTTCCAGTCAATGGTACGGTTCTTTCTGAGCAGGTATAGTTCCCGATATGGGGAAATTCGTAAATGCAAAAATACTACAAAATCTTTGTTTTTGCGTACAAATTTTAGTTTTATTTTTGAACATTGCAGCAAAAATGAAGACGTGAACCATAGTCATGCATAACTGAAGGTCTAGGTCACCTTTTGCACATACATAACATAGTGGCTCACGTCTATGCGTAAGCAAGCACTATGCTGTCGTTGTGCAAAAATGAAAGTTCCTAGTTCTCAGTTTACAACTAGCATAATGTTCTTTTTACTCGCGATGTCTTGCCGTTCATTGCAGAACGACAGGGCAAAGATACAAAATTTTCTGATCACTCAATAAATTTTGTGTCGTAGGTGGATACGGAAGAAAGGCTTTGCTTCATCCTTGCCCTTCCTTATACAGTAGTAGTGTTTGGGCTTACCTTCTCCATCTCGAGCTATATCGAAATCGTTGTCCTCCTCATAGAGAAAGCGTTTAACCAGTCCGTTATAGCTGAGCATGACGCTTTTGTACTGAATGATTTCCCCATTACGAACCACCAGCTGGAACATGGCATCCGTCATCGGAACACTGAACGAGAAACCTTCGACGGCGTCATAGAACAGTTTCTTGTTCACATTGAAACACAGAGTATCTCCAACGACGTGAGGCGGTGTTGGGAACATTGCGCTTGAACGCAACAACATATCCTCTGTAACGACGGCGTTATTAGGGAGAGGCTTGTCAAAGAGGAGAGGAAGGTACAAGCGATACAGCCTGTCTTTTTTCCCGCCGTATGTCCAAACACATTGTGGCTCTTCAGTCACCTTGCCTGCAATGACATAACCGATGATGCAATTCAAAGGCATCTCGTGATAGAGCGGAACGATTCCCATCAGTTGCGCCATTTCCAGCGCAAGCAACCATTCAAGAGGCGTTTTAGAGCTGTTGTCATACTTCTGCCAAGGGGCAGCTTGAATTAACACGAGGCACGGTCCTGTGCCTAAATCAACACCTAAATCGAAGATGTCGATAATCCCTGCAAGCATCAAACATGCCCAGGGCTGAGGAATAATGATCTTTCTCATGATCACATTTTTTGTTAGGTTAAACTTGTAGCCTACACTTGTCGGTAGGCGCTAACCTATCAAAAACATGCAAAATAAAATGCCACTAGTGCCAAATTAAGGTGACGGTTCCCTAATTTTTGTTAAGAATTTCGGAATTTTTCATGGGCATGATTGAGAGACTATTGAAAAAGAAAAAGCAAAAACTATGCCATTCTATAGAACACCGCCTGAATTAATACCGTAGATATCACGATAAGGAAACTTTTCACAGCCAATGTAGAGGGTGTCGAAAGCGTCCGTGCCATCGGTGCGGTGCTGCAGCAGGTCTTCCTCGGTCTCGGCAAGTTTCTCACCGCCTTTATCCTTGCGGAAGCCGTTGCGGCCGCGCACTACGCCTGCCGTCTGGATGGCGAGAATCAGGTCATCATTGTTTTGGCGGTTGAACATCGGCATGAGCCGTTGTTTACCGGCAAAGCCCTGGTTGATGAGCAGGTACTTCTCATCATGCCTCATAGGGTTTCCCAGGTTGATGTCCTCGACTTGCCATCCGTGCCGCTCGAACTCGTGGCACACCACCCAATGGAAGTCCTGCTCGTTGACGGCATAGTTGCCGCCCAAGGCGGTACTATCGTAATAATAGACCACGATCTTACATTCATGATGAACGTAGTAGCGGCAGAAGTCGTCAATCAAAGCAGGGATTTTGCGCTCAAACTTCGTATAGAAGCTCTTGATGACGTTCAAACTGCGCCCGCTGGGCTGGCCAGCCACAATCCAGTTGATGTTGGCATTGTAGTCCATACCGATGCAGATTGGGGCATACAGGTTCAAGTCCTTGTCGACACGGCAATCCAGTTGACTTTCGTTGAAGTCATAGCCAAGACTGTCGAGGTACTCGAAGTCGCTGGCATTGTACTTGTGGGCCTCACGCATGGACGAATAGAATCCGTCTTTGGCAATGCCTATGCGTTGGCAAAGAATGGATGTCTGGAATGTCTTTGGCGTGAGGTCGCGCCTCATCTGTTTGATGTACGACTCGCCGAGAAGCTGCAGGTTCTCAATCGAGGAGTATTCCTTGTAATAGACGGCCACAGAGCGCATCTTGTTGAGATTCCTGTCCAAGTTACGCAGATAATTGCGCAGGTAGTTCGGAACAGCTTCGCCTTTGGCATTAAGCTGTCGGATGCGCTCCTTGGTCTTCCATATCTCATAGATGGTGCCCTTGATCGTCTCGATAAGGTCAGCATCCATCTTGTCCTGATAATGAAGGAACCACGAGCCTTTCTGCGTCTGCGGCATATCACTGAGTATCATTACTGAGTGATTGAACGAGTGGTGTCCGAAATAAGACTTGATACCACCATTGGCAGGCAGCGTCTCGTCCTTGAGTCGCTCGTAATCGATGAACTTGGCTTCGTCAATCAGGAGCCACGAAAGGGTCAACGAGTTGCTGGAGCCAGGTCGATCTTGCGAAATGATAATGGCGCAAGAGCCGTTGTAGAAGGTAATGACATGCTCATATTCAGCAGGCTCGATGATTGGTTTACCGAAGGATTTAGGCGGCCTTCGCCCAATGACGTAGTGTATACCATTCACGAAGCCCCAGCGTTTCCACGCCGCCAACAAGCCTGGGATGGTGTTTGTCAAACCATGTTTGTAAGTGGGTACCACAATACCACCAGTGCTGCCAGGCATGCGTTGCATGTTGCGCAGCACAAATGGCGAGGCTATTGAATCCGTCTTGCCGGTTCGTCGCCCCGCCACGATGACGGTGGTATTGGCTCCGATTAACTGTGTCAGGCGTTGGGGAGTGTTAAAGTATATTTTTTTCTCCATCGGCTTTATCGTCAAACTGGGTGGTGGGTGGGAATAGTGTGGACTCCTCCAGATCAGCCTCTTCAAACTCGACATCCTCGATGTCGATATTCTCTGCCTGGTATTTGTGCAGCAGTTCCTGAATGCGCTCTTGTAGCCTTGGCATCGGTTTGATGCCCAGCACTGACGGATCGTCTGTAGCGGTAAAGGGCTGCACCACGATCATATCATAAGGGACCGCCTGGTCGTCCTCCAAGTCCACACGGTTGTATTTGGCATAGGAAGATGCCGCCTTCTCCATCGTCTTCGTGTCTTTGCGTTTCTTGGCCATCTGGTAGGTTTCCAGGATCATCTCGTTGTAGCGATAGCGATGGAAGTCACGGCTGGCCTGTGCCAGGTGGGGCAGCAGCGCCTTGATGACACCGAGGTCCCGATAAGCGAGCGACTTGTGTATGCCGAAGCGGCTCACCGCATTCTCAATGAACTGACGGTCCTTAGCGTCAGGGTTTGCGATGAACCAATTGTATTCCTCACGGATGCGCAGGATGCGTTCAACAACGTCATCAGTGTAGCGTTGTTGCAGTTCATCTTGCGCCGTGAACAAGTCAACACGGCATATTTCAAGCGTCTCAAGCTGTGCCATAGTTACTCGTCATCTTCCATATCCAGCAGGTTGCGGTGGGCATTCTCGATGGCCAGCGGCGAGCCGACCTGCGCCAGCATCATCTCCTGATGGTGGAGTTTCACTTTCGATGCCGCTTTGCCACGGAGGTAACGCTGGCTTACCTCGGTGGTGCGGTCAGCGATATCTGAGCGGAGAACTTCGGCAGGTATGCCGAGGATCACCGCCATGTCCGATATCTTCAGGTAGATTGAGGCGAACTGCTCAATCTGCTGCAATTCTTCTTGCGAATAGTTCATTGAGCGGAACGGAATGATTGGTGATTAAATCCTGGATCTGTGCGTGGAGCGTTCGGAAGATGTCGAGGTCGGTTGTCACCACGGCACTCTCACATCGGTTACCGCGTGTGAGGTTCTGTGACGTGATGATACTGACCACTTCGCCCTTCTGGCTGCGCACGAGCAAGACCTTGCTGTGGTTGTCGGCCAGGTAGGTAGTGTTGATGACCTGCGTGATGAACGCCCAGAGCTTGAGGGTTTTGTTGGTGGCCTTGTGGTCGAGCACCAGGTTGAAACGGGTGACGAGACCCGACTTCTCGATGAAGAACAGCCTGCGGATGAACTCTTCGGAGATCGAGAATGAGGTCTGCCACACCTCGGACTTGCCGAGTTGCTGCAGTACCCAGTCGAGTACGTCGGCCACCTGCAGGGCGTTGGAGAGATAAGCCTGGTAAGGTTTATCTCTCAACGGCTGCAAAAAATCCGATATGTCGGCGGTGCGTTTCACAGAATTGTA
>Ga0310695_10010772_pt1 | contig 13275 bp, 11 predicted proteins | sample RumenRJG_04DNA_FD_203882 | JGI IMG/M metagenome (GOLD analysis project Ga0310695, IMG submission 203882) | Bovine rumen microbial communities from Lethbridge, Alberta, Canada - RJG_04 (v2) (version 2) | ecosystem: Host-associated > Mammals > Digestive system > Stomach > Rumen | place: Canada...
TCGCCTTGCAGACAAAATGGCAGTGTCTATTCAAGAGAGCTTATCTAGTGACGCAGCTATTGAAAAGCTAGGCGTTAGCATTGTTGCGGTGAACATTTTGGGAATAAGCCCAAAAGCAGAAACTCGAAAGGCTCTTGAAGCGGCAGCGCGCGAAGAAATCTTAAAAGAACAAGACGACGCTATTTACAAGCGACGCAATGCAGCCATTGAGCAAGAGCGAGTTATCAAGGAAAACGAGATTAGCACAGAAATCGCCGTGGCTGAAAAGGAAAAAGAGAAAGAAGAAAAAGAACAGGCAATGCGCCAATATGTGCAGAAATGCGAACTCGATATGAAAATGCAGGAAATGCAGTCCAAGCTCATGATGGAAAGCGAGCGACAGTCAAGGGAGTTTGCGCTCAAAGAAAGTGCCGTGCAAAAAAAGCTCTCGATTGATAATCAAGACATGGACGGAAGAATCGAGCTTGAGAAAAAGAACAAGGAATACACCGAGCTTTTTTCTGGCAACGAGAAAATCAAGGCAGACGCAAAAGCCTATGCTATGGAAAAGATGGTGGCGGCTTACAACAAGCTCAATGCCCAAATCGTCGAAGCGTGTGCAATGGCGCAGATGAAGCCCGACGCACTTCTTGCAAAGGCATTTATGAACATCGGTGAAAACGCAGGCAAAATCGGCACTCTCAATTTCACACCAGAGCTTCTTGAATCCATCGCAGCAGGCTTTAAGAAAGAAGAGGACTAATCGGAGAACTGTAGAAAAGCTATGGACAGAGGTCTGAACAAAGTCGTCTTAATCAAAAAGAAAAGTCGATACGAAGAGCTAAAAAAGCGATACAACACAGCCGAACAAGCCCGCTTTTACATAGAGCATTTAGGCGCAGATTTTTCTGACTACGAAAAAGAAGACAAAGCTTATAATGTGGCTTTAGAAGCAGTGCGAAAGGCTGTGAGTCCCTTTGCTCGCTTGCAAGAAATCGATAGAGAATATCTGCCCAATATGATTTTTGGCGAAAAAGATATAGTTATTGCCTTAGGTCAAGACGGGCTTGTGGCGAATACAATGAAATATCTTTCAGGACAAGCCCTACTCGGCGTGAACCCAGAACCAGAGCGGTTCGACGGCGTTTTGCTTCCCTTTGAGGTGGGCGACATCGAAAAAATGCTTCCCAAAGTAATCCGCGGCTCTTTTCACGCAAAAGAAATCGCAATGGGCAAAGCCGAATCAAAAGATGGGCAGGTTCTTTATGCGGTCAATGACTTTTTCGTCGGAGTGGAAAACCACACCTCTGCCCGCTATCTCATTAAGCACGGCAACAAAGAAGAAAATCAGTCCTCATCTGGCGTAATCATTTCTACAGGCTTTGGTATGACAGGCTGGCACAAAAGTATTATGGCGCAGTTTCAAGGGCTAATCGAAGCCTTTTCCTTACCAAAGTTTCAAGAAGAAAAACACGATTGGGCAGAAAAAAAACTGACTTTTCAAGTGCGAGAACCCTATCCTAGCCGCTACACTCAAGCAAATCTCGTTTATGGAGAAGTAGAGAAGGGCGACAATTTAGTTTTCACATCGAATATGAGCGAAAAAGGCATTGTCTTTTCTGACGGAATCCTTGAAGACGCAATCGAGTTCAACGCAGGTATGGAAATCAAAATCAGTCTCGCCGAGCGCACAGGCGTTCTAGTTACAAAATAGCCCTTTTCCCGATTGACAAAAGAAGGAGCAAAGCATAGAATGAGCCTATCATGTGGAAGACAGAAGTAATTTTAACAGCAAAAGGAAGCCTCTTTATCGCTTAAGATAGGGGCATTGTCTTTAAATCCACAGTTTCTAATCTGCAACTTTTCTAATCACAATACCCCTTATCAATCAACACACAATCAATTCTATTTTCTTATATTTTAAAGATTTTTCGGGGTAACTTATGTTCAACATAAAAAAACAAATCCGTAGGCTTTACGCCTCCACTCTTTTCTCTAATCTCTCACTTGCGGGCGCTTGGGTAGCAATTTTGGCTAGTCGAGGCTTTTCTTTGGCGCAAATCGGCTTTGCAGAAACAGTGTTTCACATCGTCAGCCTTTGCTTCGAGATTCCCTCTGGAGCTTTAGCCGACTCTCTTGGGCGCAAAAAGACGCTCATCATCTCGGCTCTAATGCGCATAATTGGAAATGCAATCATGATTGTATCAAACAACTTTGCCCTCGTCTGCCTTTCCATCGCATTCAACGCTCTTCATTGGAACTTCACATCTGGCTCTGACGACGCGCTCGCCTACGACTCACTAAAATCGGTCGGCGAAGAAGAGAAGTTCGAGAAATATTCTGCTAATCAGCTTTTGATATTCCGCATTTGCGAGGGCTTGTCCACTCTAACGGCGGGCTTTGCGCTCATCTTGGGCTACAAGATTTCTTACGCGTCGGGCATTGCATTTGCTCTGCTTCAGCTCTTAATTCTTTTCCAGCTCGTCGAAATCCGCCTAGAAGACGAAAGCAAAAAAGAGAGTGTAAACCTACTTTCTAGGCTCAAAGACTGCTTTAGAGAAAGTTTTGCTTTCTTGAAAAAAGAAAAGCGAACCGTGCTTTTAATGCTCGCAAACTCACTCGTTGGCGCGCTCGATGTCTTGCTTTTGTTCTTCTTGCAAGCAAAGCTGCCCATGACCAACTTGCCAGAATGGGCTTTAGGCATCGCTCTCCTTGTTATGCAGCTCGGTGGCATCGCAGGCACAAGACTTGTCGGCGCATTCAAGAGCTTTGGCTACAAAGTGCATTTTGCCTTTGACCTTTGCGCGCTCATCACAGCAATCTTCCTCGAACACACCGCAATCTATGCGCTGATGATTTTAGGCGGATTTATCGCAACTTGTGCCGATGACGCTTTGCAAGTAAGAACCAACGCGCTTTTACAGGAGCGTTTTCCCTCCGAGCAGCGCGCCACACTCTCAAGCATTGAATCTTTCACATTCTCCATCGTGATGATTGTGCTTTCTCCGCTTGCTGGCATTTTCTTTACGCTGTTTTAAAGCGGGAAACATCAGAGCCGAGTTGAGAGACATTTTCGTGCAATGATTCCACGCAAGCGTCTAGCTTAACTCCGCTCTCTGCCACGCTATTAGCGTTTTCTGCCATATTCCGCATGCTTAGCTGCACCTCTTGCAAAGAGTCACGGAACTTTTCGATTTCTTCAAGAACTCGTTTACTTCCCTCTGACATCTTTGATGAAGAGGTGCGCACATTTTCCGCCGTTTCGTCCATTCGCTCAAGCGAAGAAATCACCGTGCGAGAATCCCCCTTCTGCTCTTCAAGCTCAAGAAGCACGCCCTGCACCAAGTTGTCCGTTTCGTGAATACGCTTTGACACGCTTACAAAAGCCTCGCTAGACTCTTGCGAAGTCAAAACGATTTCTGCAATGCTGTTCTCTATATTTTGTAGCTGAATACCGATTGTCGCCGATTGTTCGCTTGAAGTTTCGCTCAATTTGCGGATTTCGTCTGCAACAACAGCAAATCCCTTGCCCGCTTCCCCCGCGTGTGCCGCTTCAATCGCCGCATTCATTGCCAAAAGGTTAGTTTGCTCTGCAATCGCACTAATCGCCGCGTTCGCTTCCTGAAGCATCTTCGATTGCTCTTCAATCTGCGTAATTCGCTCATTCACGTTCTGCTGTTTAGATATACCGCTTTGCGCTTCTTTGTCGAGCTGTTCAAATGACCTCGCCATCGCTTCCATCGAGCCGCCAACGGATTCAATCCCGTTCACGAGCTGAGTAATTGCGGAAGAAGACTCGGCAATGCTCTTTGCTTGCGAATCAATCATATCATTTACAGTCAAAATGCTTTCCGCCACCTCTTCAATCACGCTAGAAGTTTCGTTAAAGCCCTCCGTCTGCGCTTCCATCTTGTCTTGCACGCTCATAATCGAAAGGCGGATAGTCGTCATCGAGTCGGAAACCGTCGCCACGCTGTCCCGCATATTCTGAGAAACCACGTCGAGAGCCGAGCTTGAGTTCTTTATCATACCAATCATACCCTGTAAGCGTTCGGAGAAAAGATTAAAGCCGCTTGCAAGCAAAGAAGCCTCTTTCGTGAAATAATCAGGATACTTTTTTGAAAAATCGCCGTCAGCAATCCTTCCACAGCCCGAAGCCATATTTTTAAAGCCTTTAGAAACGTGTCCCGAAAGAAGCATATCAATCGCGCCAATCACTACGATAATTCCACAAAGAAGCAAAAGCACATAAAAAGCCATCTTGACGTATTCGCGGGAAAAATCGCTCTCTGCGCCCTCCGCTACGATGAACCAATCTGTATTTCTTATCGGATACACGCCGTAAAACTTGCCGTTTTCAATAAAAGCCTTAGCTCTGCCGTCGAGATAATCGCGCTTTGTGTAGGAAGTAAAAGAGGCCTTGTCGAAATAATTTTCATTCATCACCGCGCCAATATTTTCGTTAGTCAAATATAAGCCGTCAGAATTTATTACATAAATCGAACTGTTTGGCGAAATCGAAATAGCGTTGACAGTGTCGTTTAGCGCGTGAAGATAAATATCCGAACCCGCAACTCCTACAAGAGAGCCCGCTTGCGTGTAAGAAGCCAAAGAAAGAGTGATACAAAGCGTTCCCTCCATCGCATCAACATAAGGCTCGCCGTAAACGATTTGCCCTCTGTTTTTCACAGCGTCTTTGAACCAATCGCGCTCACAAGGTATCCAGTCGCTTTCTGGCTGCCAATCCATCGCGTCAACCCAAAATCCTCCGTCGGTAACGTGAAAATCGGGCGTTGCAAAATAAATATCGTTGTCCGCAGTGTCCAAAATATTTTGCACCACTCCGTCTAAAACGCTGCTATCAGCTCCCGAAGAAGCCGTCAGCGCGAGGTTTTTCACATTCACCTCATAAGGAATAAATATCTGTGCGATTTGTTCGTGAAGAGTGGACATAGTTTGCGACACCGCATTAACAGACGATTTTCGGATAACCTTTTGCAAAACAAACATATAACAAATGCTCAAAAAGAGAGCTACAATAAACATCGTACCAATCAGTCCGATTAAAAGCTCCGCTCTTAAAGACATCTTCTTTCTGTTCATATACTTCTCCTATGCTTAAAATTATAGAAAACATTTTTTATATTTTCAAGAAAAAAGATAAGTATTTTTTAATTTTCCATTGTTTATTATTTCATAACCGAGCTTTTTCCCTTATAGAAAAATCCTATAGCCTGAAAAAGCTCTTGATTTCTTAATGAGAAAATCCTATCAATAAGGAAAAGAAAAAAGTAGACTTTAGGAAAATCCTATGCTATAATTATTGAAAATTAAGTTTATGGAAAAATCCTATTTTAAGAAAAGGGAGCTTTTCACGCTTTAGGATTTTCCCACAAAGAAAAAAGGAAAGAAGTCGATGCATAAACTAAGTTCAAAGGTGCAAAACATAGAACTCAAGGCGTTTTCAGACACTGTCGGCGCAAACTTCAAAAAGTTTTCAAGCGCACAAAAAAATCCCTTTCTCTCTCGCACAATGCAGGATTTGCAAGATGTAACAGACAAGATGAAGATTGTCTTTCGCTTTGAGATTGCGCACAACGATTTGAAAGAAAAAGACAAGCTTCGCGGCATAAAGTTTATGAACGCCAAGAAACTTTCTGAGGGTTATTCTGTTATTCCGATTGCAGAGATAAGAGAGAAGAATGCTCCTATCAAGGCTCTTTTCGACAAATGCAAGGGGCTTACGGCAGAAAGTTATATGGCGGAGACGGGCTTAATCAAGGCTTTTATGGCGAACATAGCGAATTTGAGCGAAAACGTCGAGGCTTTGACAGGAATGAAAGAAGCTCTTGAGGAATTTTATCAAGCGCAAAAGGACTTTGAAGAGGCTTCTCGTCGCTGTGTGGACAAAGCAGTGAGCAAAGAGCCTTGCGCCACGAAATACAAATGGGAGATTTTGAAGATTATCAATGACAAGCTAGTAGGCTTTTTGACGGCGATGGTAATCAGCGAAGACGCGGATTGCTTTGAGTTTGCAAAGTATTTCGAGGCAGAAATCAACAACTTAAATCTGTTAATTCAACGGCGTGGTCATAGAAAAGCGAAAGCTGCGACGGAGGATAATAAATCTTTACAGGAGAAAAGCGATGAACCAAGTTTATGAGTTTATCAAGCAGGCGGGGACTTATTTTCTCGCAACAGTGGAAGGTGGACAGCCGAGAGTGCGTCCTTTTGGCACGGTCAATATTTTCGACGGCAAACTTTATATTCAGACGGCAAAGGCGAAGAAAGTTTCAAAGCAGATTCAAGCAAATCCGAAAGTGGAGCTTTGCTGCATGAAAGGCGGCGAGTGGCTACGCGTTTCGGGCGAGCTTGTGCGCGATGACAGAAAGGAAGCAAAGGCAGATATGCTTGAGCATTATCCAGACTTGAAGAAGATGTACAGCGCAGACGACGACAACACAGAAGTTCTTTACTTCAAGAATGCAACTGCGACTTTCTACAGCTTTACTGACGCACCGAAGACTATCAACTTTTAAGGCATAAAAAAATCGGCTTCTTAACTCGCAAGATTGCTTGCTTTCAAGAAGCCGATTTTTATTTATTTTAGTCGTTAAGACTCTTCTTTGACGCTGCGGAGGAAGGTGATGATAAGGACAAAACCGCAAAGCAAAATCACTGCATCAGCTACGTTAAAGGTTGGCCAGCGTTCCAAACCGAAAAGACCGTAGAATTTCACATCGATGAAGTCAACAACGCCGTCTGCGCGGAAAAATCTGTCGTACAAATTACCCAAACCGCCGCCGATTATGCCACAAATAGCCCATCGCTGCAAAACCGTAAATGTGTTATTGCGGAAATAGACAACCAAAGCCCAAACAATCACGATGAGAGGCGCAAAGCCGAAAAGAATGTGGCGGATTTGAGTTGAAAGACCATGCCCCAAGCTAAAAGCAACGCCAGGATTTTGCACATGGATAATGCGCAAAAAATCTCCGAAAAACCAATAGCCCGCGCTTAAATCGTTCACAGGTATGTTTTTGATGACAAGCAACTTTGAAAGCTGGTCTAAAAGCACAACTGCAACCGTCAAGGAAAGCGGCAACAATTTTGCAAGCAGCATATTTTTTTCTTTGTCTTCAAAAGTTTTTAGTTCAACACCAATAGTTTCGTTAGTCATAATACTCTCTAGTATATTGATAAGTTTTGCTTTAGTCTACAGCCCAGTAGGCACATCAAGAAAGACAGCTTCAACGTCGGTTTCCGCTTCCAGCTTTGCTTTGACAAGGTTCACGCCCACAGTTTCCGTTTCGTAATGCCCGCCCGCGATAACAGTAATGCCAGCTTCTTCTGCTAAGTGATACTGTTCGTGTCCAATTTCTCCAGTGATAAATGCGTCTGCCCCTGCTTCTATCGCTTGCTCCACGTCATCTCCCGCGCCGCCTGAGATAATCGCGATACGAGATAGCTTTTCTTTTCCGAAAGGCAAGAGATGAAGAGAATGATTGCCATGAGGAAAGGCTTTATTGACAAGTTCGTCTACGGTCAAAGCTCTTTCAAGATTTCCGATTGCGCCCAAAGTCATACCTCGCCAAGTGCCAAAAGGAAGCGCGTCTTTTATGCCCAAACGGCTCGCCATACCAAAATTGTTGCCGTAAGGATTGTTTGCGTCTAGCGGAATGTGAGAAGCATAAAGCGCGATGTCGTTTTTGATGAGAGATGAAATGCGCTTGTAGTGAGAACCTGTAACTCTGTCGCAAGAACCCCAGAAAATGCCGTGATGAACAAACAAAAGCCCTGCGTTAGCTTGAGCAGCTCTTTTTATGGTTTCAAGGCAAGCGTCTACAGCAAAAGCGACTTTCTTAATCTCTTTTGAAGCGGGCGCAGAGTTCTCTACTTGCACTCCGTTTAATGAAATATCTTTGTCAAAATCTTCGTTCTTCAAAAAGCTGTTAAAAAATGCGTTGAGTTCCTTGAGTGTCATTTTTGCTCCTGTGAATTATCTTCTATAGAGTTTACTTGGATTTGAGAGTGCAAGATGATGTTTTCTTCGCTTCTAGCAGCAAGCATTTTCGGGATTTTTAGAGAGCTGTCGCGTTTTCTGCCGTGGAGAAAGGCAAGAAAAGGGTCTGTTTGTTCAATACAGCCATAGCCAGCTGGATATGTTTCCACGCTAGACATATCGAAAAAGCCTGTAACTGCGTCTTTGAACATAGCAGCTGTGAGAGGCAGTGCGTCAGAGCAAGTTTTGTCGCCGATTAAGAAAAATGGCTTTTGCTCTGGGTTAAACTCGCCTGCAAGATACAAAAGCATAGTGTATTCTTTTACGATACGGGCAGTAAAGTTTGTTTTTTGCGCTTCCACGTCCAAAACATCGCTCAAATCTTCTATATTTATGACAAGGCGGCGGAAATGTGGCGTATCGGGAGCTCCTTCTATCCATTTCATATCGTTTGAAAAGAACTCTCCCGCTATTACGGTGTAGCCGTCTTCCGCGATTTTCTGCAAATAAGGGCGGTACATATCCACGCTTGCTCTTTTGTCGCCGATAAAAATCACGATTGGCTTTCCTTGCATAAAAGTGCCTGTTACAGTGTCTCCTGCGTCGGTTTTGTAAGAAATCGTGTCGAGAGAGCCTTGCTTTGGTTTGAAGATGGTAAGCACTGCGTCGGCTTTTTCTAGCTTTGATTCAACGTGAGTAAATCCTGTGGAAAATTTGCCTGCGTATTTGTAGCTTTCCACGCTTACCGCCTTTGATTCTGCATACACAGGGCGAAAATAAAAAACAATAGCCATTGTGATGATGTTTATAAGAAAGGCAAAGACCGAGAAAAAGCGAAAGACTGGGTGATAATAATCTACATAAAGATAAGCCCAAACTTTTATAGCAGCAGGGATATTCAACATAAACTGATAGAAAGCAATAAAGGCTATCCATATTTCAAAAGGCGAAAATCCCCAGATGAATATATTTACAAGCGACAACACAAAAGCAATTTGCGGTAAAGAAGCCAATGCGTCAATTCTCGCTTCTCGAATATATAAGACACGCGCCGAGGAGGCAAATAAAAGAAACAAGACGAGCAATTCACTAAGAGTACTATCACACATAGTTTTTATAGTATCGGAAATAAAGACATTCTGCAACTCATAAGTGAAACAGTCTTTGAGTAAAACAGGCTATGAGTGTTGAAATTTTACGAAAAAGAATTATAATTTTTAACTATGAACAGCGCAGCAAATTATACAGTTGATAAAAATAAAATCCGAAGAGCCATTGCGTCAGGGCTTCCTCTTATGCTCACAACATACACGCTGCCTCACGAAATGGAAATGTATATGAATGCCGTGCTAGCTGCGTTTCTTGAAGAAATTGGCAAAGCGCAGCTAAAAGAATATCTGACATATTGCCTTAGCGAGCTTGTGGGCAACGCAAAAAAGGCAAACACAAAGCGTATCTATTTCAAAGAAAAAAGCCTCGACGTGCATAACAGACGCGACTATATGGAAGGAATGAAGACTTTTAAGCAAGATACGCTAGATAATATCCATCATTATCTTGAAGAGCAAGAAAAAGCAGGGCTTTATATCCGCTTGATTTTGCAAAAGAGAAATGACAAAGTGCGTATCGAAGTTCGCAACAATTCAGCCCTTTCGTATTTTGAGTATGTGAGAATACACGACAAAATGTCTCGCGCTCAGCAATATAAATCCATAGACCAAGCTCTAAAACAGCTTTTAGACGACAGCGAAGGGGCAGGCTTAGGATTAGTTATAATGATATTGATGCTCAAAAAGCTAGGCTTTAGCGAAGAGAGCTTTCAAGTAAAAAGTGAGTGTGGCGAAACTATTTCCCGCCTTGTCCTTCCAATAAACACAGAACAAAGAGAATCTATTTCACTAATCTCAAGCGAATTTGTAAACTTGATTGAAGATTTACCGCAGTTTCCTGAGAACATTGCGGAGATAAACCGCCTTTTAGATAATCCAAACTCAAAGATGAGCGACATTGCAGAAAAAATCAGCAATGATGTTTCTATGACGGCGGATTTATTGCGTTTGGTTAACTCTGCTTCTTTTTCCAGAAGTGTGCGTTGCCGCTCCATAGGGGACGCTGTAAAGTTTGTAGGTATCCGCGGCGTAAAGAATATGCTTTATTCCATCGGGTCGATAAAAAATCTGTCTAAAGACGGAGAGAAAGAGACAGAGCGAAAAAAAGAACTCTGGACTCACGCATACAAAGCAGCTTTCTATGCTTACAACATTGCTCGCAACATAATTTCTGACGATAGAGAATGTGTTGAAGATTCTTATGTTTGCGCACTTTTGCACGATATGGGCAAAATCATTTTTGAAACAGCTCACCCTGATTTAATCGAAAAGCTCAAAACCATTCTAGCACACAAAGGAATAAGCGCAGATTTATTTGAAAAGCTCATTGCCGGAGTTGACCACGCAGAAATAGGTGCAATGATTGCTGAAAAATGGAACTTTCCAGAACAGATAATAGGAGTTATCCGCTATCACCACGAACCAGGGGAAGCTCCAGAGGATATACGCAATTTGTGTAGCGTGGTTTATATAGCAGATATGATTATCCACTATCAAAATGAAGAAATTGACTTTGAAGACATTGATTTCGACGTGCTTTCTCGCCTAAAGCTCACAGATAAAGATAATTTCATAAAATTATCAGACGCAATAAAAGAAGCATTTGACAAAAACTCTAAAATGTCGTAACTTTCTTACTTATCGCAAAAGGCAAAAAAAAGATTATCGGGTCTAACCCGATAATGACACAGTTTGTTTTGAAAAGCAGGCTGTGCCTTACAAAGCCGTCCGCGACGGTCTAGTTCCGTTCCGTATTCCTAGACGTTAAAGAAGAAAACACGAAGGAGTTTTTATGTTTTTCTCATCTTCATTCATAAAGAATGAAATCAACGATTCAAAGGCTCTTTTTAGAGCAATTCCGTCACTCACAGTTACAATTTTCTGCGTTTCTGTTGTCGTAATGAACCTTATGGCTTCAAAAGCTATTGTGTCTACTCCGTTTTTAACAGCCACTGGCGGCGTTTTAATCAGCTGGATTCCCTTTTTGTGTATGGACGTGGTAGCAAAGCATTTCGGTCCAAAAGCCGCAACAAAGCTCAATCTCATGGGACTTTTGGTAAACTTGGCTTGTGTGGCATTGTTTGAGCTTGTTAGCGTCTTGCAAATCGATACCACAGGACAAAACGCCGATTACAGCTCATTCAACTCGGTTTATCGCTGCACTTGGTTTGTCTTGGTTGCAAGCTCTGTTGCATTCGTCTTGTCGGGAGTTGCAAACAACTTTTTGAACTATGCAATCGGCACTCTTTTCAAGAAGAACCCAGACGGCAAAAGCGCATATATGACACGCTGCTACATCTCTACATTCGTCGGTCAGTTCGTTGACAACGCTATTTTTTTGGGACTCTTGTATCTTGTCTTTTTGCCTTCTGTGGCAGGGCTTCACGCTTCTAGCCTTCCTGCTGTTTTGGGGGGCGCACTTTTGGGTGGCTTTATGGAGCTTATTACAGAAGTGATTTTCTCTCCAATCGGCTACCACGTTACTTTGAAATGGAAAGAAAGAGAAGTAGGCAAAGACTACTTGCAGAAAAGAGCATAATCATTTAATCACACAGAGTTTTCAAAGGACAATCTTATGGAAAAACTAGAAGAATTATCTGCTTGCGAGCTTGGAACGGAAGTAAATGCAGGCAGAATTTCACCTACACAAATAATCCACTATTTTGCACATCGCATTGAAGAGAGAAACAACAGTATAAATGCCTTTGTTTACACCAAAATCGATGACGCACTAAAAGAAGCAAAAGCACTTGAATCAAGGCTTGCAAAAGGCGAAAACTGCGGAGAGTTTGCAGGAGTGCCTACAGCTTTAAAAGATTTTCTTCCTAGCAAAAAAGGCTGGACAAACTCGCACGGCGGTATAAAATCGCTAATCCGCATAGACGACGGCGACAGCGCATATTATTCCGCCGTGAAAAAAGCGGGAGCTATTGCGCTCGGCAAAACAAACGCGCCTGCATTTGCTTTCCGCGGAACTACAGATAATAAACTTTACGGCGCAACTTCGACCCCTTTTGACACAGCCAGAAACTCAGGAGGCTCTTCAGGAGGTTCTGCAGCAGCTGTAGCAGACGGACTTATCCCAATCGCAGAAGGAAGCGACGGCGGAGGCTCTATCCGTATTCCTTCGGCTTGGTGCGGCTGCTTTGGCTACAAGGCTTCTGTAGGCACTATACCGAGCGTATGCCGTCCAGACGCATGGGAAGCCACTCACCCATATTGCTTTAACGGAGCTATCACTAGAACGGTAGAAGACAGCGCAATCGCTTTGAACTATATGGCTCAATATAATCCGCGCGACCCTTTGAGCTTACCAAGACAGCCTATCGACTTTAGAGAAGAGATGAAAAAGGGCATAAAAGGCGCAAAGATTGCATTCACTCCAGATTTCGACGTGTTTGCAGTAGAGCCTGAAATCGCTGAAATAGTGGAAAAAGCAGCATTGAAGTTTCAAGACGCAGGCGCAAGTGTGGAAAAAGTACATTTCAACTTCAAGCACACCGCAGAAGAAATGGGGCATCTTTGGTGCAGAAGCATTTCTATCGATACTGCTATTGATTTAGAGCAATGGAAACAAGCAGGCTTTGACCTAAGAGAAGTTGCAAAAGACGAAATTCCTGCCGAGTTCTTTGAGTGGCAAGACATAGCTTTTAATTCAACTGTCATGGATTATTACAATTTCAATGTAATCCGCACTGAAATCTTAGACGCACAGCAAGATATTTTCGACAACTATGACTTTATCATCTCGCCAGTGTCCTGCTGTTTCCCTGTATTCAACTCAAACGACGGTAACACTCAAGGACCTGAGACGATTAACGGCGTAAAAATAGACCGCTTAATTGGATTTGGACAGACTTTCTTTGAAAACTTCACAGGAAATCCCGCTTCTTCAGTTCCAGCAGGATTATCTAAATCGGGTTTACCCATAGGTATGCAAATCATCGGAAAGAAGTTTTGCGACGCAGATGTTTTTAGAGCTTCACGAGCTTTTGAGCTTCTGCAGCCTTGGGACTACAAAATTCCTTTTGGCAGAAAGATATAAAACTAATTATGTAACTCTGATATTCAAATACAATCAGCCTTTATCCATAGACAGTGGATAAGCCTTATCCATTGTCTCTTTCCTCGCCTATCCACAGACAGTGGATAAGCCTATCCATTGTCTCTTTCCTCGCCTATCCA
>Ga0310695_10010773_pt1 | contig 13274 bp, 8 predicted proteins | sample RumenRJG_04DNA_FD_203882 | JGI IMG/M metagenome (GOLD analysis project Ga0310695, IMG submission 203882) | Bovine rumen microbial communities from Lethbridge, Alberta, Canada - RJG_04 (v2) (version 2) | ecosystem: Host-associated > Mammals > Digestive system > Stomach > Rumen | place: Canada...
CCGTACTGCCGCAGTTCAAGAACATGAAGGCTGCCTATATGTTCAGCCTCGTTCTCGGTGGCATAGGCTTCGCCACGGTTCCCTTCATCCACAACCAGTACCTGCTCTTCGTGCCCTTCCTGCTCATAGGTTGTGCTTGGGCTGCCATGCTTGCCATGCCGTTCGCCCTTGTCACCAATGCTCTGCAAGGCTACGGTCACATGGGTGCTTACCTTGGACTGTTCAACGGCACTATCTGTATACCGCAGATTATAGCAGCCGTCCTGGGTGGCTTCATTCTGCAGATGGTGGGTTCTGCGCAGTCAAGCATGATGATAGTCGCTGGCGTATCGCTCTGTATAGGTGCCGTCTGCGTAATAGGAATTAAGGAAAAGAACTAAAAAACATCCATTCCATCGATAACTGAAAGGACTATCAGCACCTTTTGAAGGTTGCAGATAGTCCTTTCTACTTTTATTTACTTACGTTTGTTTAGTGAGAGAGCTGATGTCTTTTCATTCCCACAGGCTCTTGGTTCTCGGAAGCATGTTGTCATAAGCTATGTCGCCAAAGGTAACTTCGCGTGCAAAGGTACCTTCTTCTTCCGTGTTGTCATCAGAATTCTGGTTTACGGTAGTACTGTAAACGCCCAACTCTGTTTCCATCAGGCCCGACCCCTTGAGGTCAATGACCTCAAGGGCGGGTTTCGTATATAGTTGTCTTCTCGTGCTGGTAGTCATTGTTGTTGTTTGTTTAGTAATCTGTATCATCTAATTGTTATCTTCTTACCTTTATATATATATATACCGCGCTCGTTTGGACGACCTTTCAGCTTCATTCCACTCAGGGTGTAGTAGTCGTCAGATGCTGTCTCCGGTGTTTCGACAGGCAGCGGCATCAGGTCGGTAGTGGTGTCGTTCCACATGACGAGTCGGAATAGAGGAGCCTCATTGGTTCCGTAGAACAGGTCGTCGGCTATCTGTAAGTAGCTGCTGTTCGACTGAGCCGTTCCGGCACCGGGCTTGAAGTATCCCAGAGTCACTCCGGCATCGGTAGACTCAATCTTCTTGTAACCGAAGATATAGTTGAACTTGCCGTCTTCCTTGGGTTCGAGCTTTCGTCCCACAAGCAGCGGCTTGAGCAGATTGCCTTCCAGCGCGTCGGCTTCTTCCCACGGATCGTCGTTGGTAGTCATGTTCACGCGCAGTCGAGTCACTCCAGCCTCCTGTTCAGCGGCACTTGCCAGTATCACACCAGTATTGCGTGGTATAACGTCGCCTTCGTATGGGGCGAGCATCACGGTCTTGTCCTCCGTATTCAGGGTCTTTATGTAGTATATGTCAACTCCCTCGGGGCGGTTGATAGCATGATACGAGCTGAATGGTTTGAAGAACGTGTATTGCTCGTTGTTGGCGTTATTAACCGGATTGAGTATGTTCACCGTGCTGCTTATGCCCACAAAGTCGGTTATTGGGTCTATCACGTAGAACGAATAGTACTCGTCGTTGCTCACGTTGCCGCTCTTACCCGAGCCCACGTTGTCCACTTTAGACCTGATGTAGAAGCGAATGTTGTAGGTTCCGGCAGGCAGGAGGAAATCCACGTCATCGGCTTTCTGCGAATTAGTGAGGTCCTTGTGCTCGGATACTCCTTCGTTGCGCCACTTCACGATGTTCACGTGCTGAGTCTCCTCGCGTCCGCTTTCTGGTCCTTTCTTGCCGTCGGCAGTGCCTGGAGTCAGCGGGCGATAGTCATTCTCAATGAAGCAGCTCGTCATCAGGCGGTCGTTGGCGAAGCGCAGCTTGCCCTGCTTGAGCGGCAGGTTCTCTACAAACCAGTATTTGCCTTCCTGATTGTAGCTCATCACGTGGGCGTTGCTCGGATCCCATTCGTCTTTCGTTGCATCAATCTTCTCGCTTATAGCATCACCGATTATGAACAGTCCCCGGTTGAGCACAAAGCGGTAGGTCGATGTGGTGACGTTCACCGAGAATGTGAACGACTGGTAGTCGTCGGAGAAGCGTGAGGGATTGAACGACTGGTCGCCTGAGTCCTGTCCTTCGCCGTGGGCAAAGAGTCCGCCCTCGGTGGCAATGGCATCCTTCTGGAACTGCACCTGCGGGCGCAGCACATAGCCCCAGTCGTCCACAGTCCATGCGTTGTCGGCCAATCGCGATGCCGGGCTCACTGCCAGATAGAGTGCTCCCCATCCGTTTGCCGGTCTTGGTACGGTGACGGTGTAGACTATACTGTCCGTCACAGCCACGTCGTTGGGGTTCTTGTATTCGTTGCGCACCATCAGCATACGTGCGTTGCTGTTGGCAGGCGACCACGATGCTCCCTCGATGCTGTTGTCGATGTTTCCGATAAGATAGTAGCCGTTGTTGTCTTCGACTATCGACTTGTTCATGCAAATCTCCAGCGATGAGGCTTCTGTTGACGTGCTCTCGATGAAGAAGGTGTAGCTCTTAGCCGTGCCCTGCTCAAGTTTGAAGTTGTAAGCAGTGCCCTGGCCGAAGCGGTAGGGATACTTCTCGTAGGTGTAGCCGGTGCCGCCTGTGCCGTTGTACTTTGTCGTGGCATTCGAGCCCGAGCCCAGTTCGTAGTTGTTACGTCCTGAGGTGCGCGGCTGGAAGTTGAAGTTAGTGTTGCCGTCACCACGCACGATGCGGTAGTGTATGGTCGTTCCGGCAGAGTTCAGGCTGCTAAGACGTTTGGCTATCTCGTCGTCCTTGATGTTGAGAGTGTGGATAAGGGTGTTCACCTTGCCGTCCTGTCCGCTCATCGAACGGTTACGCGAGGGGGTGAAGCGGAACTGTGGCAGCTTGGCATTTGCCGTGAGCTCGGGACTCACGAGATAGTAGGTACCGCCACCCTCGGCCTCAGGATAGTCATCGAGGCGACCCGGTGCTTCGGCCTCGGTGAGAGCCTGGCCCAGACCGTGGTAGACAAGATAGGCTTCATGGCCGTCGTTGCCTGTGGCCTCGGTGATGTTGAAGTCTTGGCTCTTGTCGTCGTCGCCGTTCTGGTTGACGATGGCCAGAAGTGTGGAGTTGGGCGTTCCGTCATAGAGTTCAAAGGGAATACCGTTGAGATGTATGCAGTACCAAATTTGTCCGGTTTCATCGATATATCGCTCCTTGAGCTGTGTGCCCGGATACATGGCCGATGGCTCAAACACACCGAGGTTTCCCTCTATGGTGTACCAGCTGTAGAGGTTCAGCAAGTACTCGCCGGCATCTTGCTCGGCAGCAGTGGGATTGTCCTTGCGCACATAGATGGTGTAGTCCTTGGTTTTCTGTGGTGTGAGGATGATGCTCGAGTATGTTTTTTCGGTCACGGTAGTAGCTTCCTCGCTGGGCTTGGTCTTTATAACGAGGTAGACGGTCTTGTTGTCGCCTTCGGTACTTTCCGAAACAACATAGAAGTTGTCGGTGTCTGCGGTTTCTCCAGGTGTCACCTCGGGAGCCTGACGGTAGTTGGCGTAGGCAATGATGCTCACCTTGTACTCGCTGTTCACGTCGCGGAACTTGCGGTGATACCATATCTTCTGGCCGTCGCTGTTGTTGGCATCACTCAGACACACCTCCAGGTTGGTGTTGAACGCGCTCTGCTTGTCGCCCAGAGGTTCATATTCGAACGAACCGTCGGCAGTCTGGTACTTGGCATATAGGCGCACGATGGCTCCCGACTCGTCGCGCACGTAGACGTCTATGTCTTTGGTGCCGGTCTTCAGCTCAAACTTGTTGGCATCGGTAGTAGAGAGAGCACCCGAGTGAGTGGTTTCCGTTCCGTCTTTCATTATATAGTACTCTGTCACAGAGGGACCAATATATTCGTCGGCTCCCTGTGTGCCGCTTGAGTATGGGATGGCATGGAAAGCCTGTCCGTCGGGCACCTCTATGGTGTAACAATACCAGTCGGCGGTGTTGCCCGACACGTATGTAGAAGTGTAAGTGGTGTAGTTGTTCAGGGTGATAGCTTTGGCCCAGCTACCCTGTGGCTCCACGTTGACACCATTCTCATCGGTATAGTAGACATAGAGATGCGGTACGGCGTTGTAGGCATCTTGCACAAACACTCTCACCTTGCGTTTCATCGGTGTCAGTGCTGCTATCTCGCTGTCGCTGAGTGTTCCGGTGGTGGCTGTGGTGTAGTTTCCACCTTCCTTTGTTCCGTCGGCACTGTTGATGGTGACGAAGTTGTTTTTCGTTCCGCCGTTCACGGCGAGGTCGTCGGTCTGCACTCCGCCGGCCACGGCTATCACGTTGACCGAGTTGCTGCCCACGGGAGCTTCGCTTATCACGTATCGCATCCATACGTTACCGGCACCGTCTTGCCAACGCGTATATGAGGGGTTGTCGCGAGCGGTTTCCCAGCTGCCAAAGGGTTTCTGGGTTATTCCAGCTTCGTCGTACCAGGCATAGAGTGTCACGGGCTCGATGGGCGACGAAGGATTGACATCGCGTGCGTAGATTATAGTAGGAGCCTTCTCAAGATACTTGTTGGCAGCTGTCTTCAGCACATAGACGGCATAGCCGTGAGCCTGAAGACTGATGGTCTGGTCTTTGGTGAGGTTCACCTCGGTGGCAGTGGTGCTGACAGAGCCCACTCCGCCTTTGATAACCTGTGTGTAGGTGCCGTCGCTGAGGTCTGTCACCTTCACGTTCACATCCGAGGTACCGAGGTTGAGCACCGTCAGCACGGCCTCATTGCCTATCGAACGCACGTAGGCAAGCACCGACGACTGGTCGGTCATGAGCGTTGATGTCGAAGTAGCCATGCCGGGTGAGTTGCCCAGTGGCAGCTGTTCGTGCTTCAGCTCGGCCAGCTTGCCCACAAGTGTCTGCATGGTGGCATCTGTGTTGGTCCAGTCGATGCGGGTTTCGTCTTGGAAATAGTCGAGCTTGGCAAGGTCGCCGATCTCTTGTCCGTTGTAGATTAGGGGCATTCCGTCGATGGTGAACGAGAACACTGTCATGGCATAGCGGTTGTCGCCATAGAGTGTGGAGAGCGTTCCGCCGTCGTTGTTGCCGTTCACGTCGTGGTTGGTGACGTAGGTCATACGTCCGAAGGTGGCCTCAGTATTGTTGTAGTTGAATGTCTTGAGTGCGCCTTTCAGAGCTGAGGCATCGTTACCGCTGCCCACTGTCCTCATCTGTCCCTGCAGCTCCATAGCGAAATCATAGTCCCAGCCGCAGTCCTTCAGGTGCTTGTTGCCGCTGCCTGCCAGGTCGGCCTCGGCCATCATCTTCAGGCTGGGCTTCAGTTGCTTCAGTTCGCGTATGCATTGTGTCCAGTACGAGGCAGGGATGGTCTTGCTGCTGACGTAGTCGTTGCGGAATCCGTCGATGTCGCAGGTCGTCACCCACTGTTTCATTATTCGGGTCATCTCGGCGCAGAGGTCGGGATTGGAATAGTCGAGTTCAAAGACATCACTGTAGTTGTTGGGATGTATCATGTTGCCACTGCCGTCCTTGGTGTAATATTCCGGATGGCTCGTCACCCAAAGATGGTCGGTGGCGGTGTGGTTGGGCACCCAGTCCATCCACACTTCCATACCTAAGCGGTGGGCTTCGGCTACGAACGCTGTCAGGTCGGCCACGCTGCCGTAGCTTTCTTTCACAGCCGCAAAGTCTTTTGCGGCGTATGGGCTGTTGATACCTGTTGTTCCGCGCTGGTAGATAGGCATCACCCAAACAATGTCAACTCCCAGGTCTTTCAGTCCTGCGAGCTTCCCCTGCGCGGCAGCAATGGTTCCCTCGGCGGTCATCATGCCAATGTTCATCTCGTAGATTACGTTGCGCCCTTTGTTTGATTTCATCGCAAACGTGGGGTCGGCAGTCTGGCTTATGTCGCTTACGGACACATCGTTTCTCACGTCGGAGCCGTTGCGCACAAGATTGAAGGTGGTAGGCGCGTCGCTCACTTTCGTTATCTTATATTTGTAAACGAAAGCCCCCGACGTTGTTTCGCCAACGTAGGTCATGTGGTCGCCGGGATAGGAGCCGTTGTAAGCGAAATAATCGCCTCCGTGACTGCTGCCATCCCAGAACCACACCTGAAAGTCGCCCATTACAGACGACTCGAGATACAGCGTGTGGGTGTCGGTAGCATAGGTAGCCGTGTAGGTTTCCTGTGCGCTCATAGCGAGCTGACACATGCTGATGATGAATAGTAATAGTAGCTTTTTCATATTGAACGTTTTGTGTAGAGTTTAGCCGCAAATATAAAATTGTTAGCGGGCACAAAATTACGGTGTCTATATTCTATCGAAAAGGCTGTCTAAATCAAATCTAAGTTTAGATAGACTGTAAATAACTGATAAAAAGCTACTTATTTATTTGGTAAGGAATTATTATCAAACGGCTTTTGAGCGCACAAACAAAAGGTTACACCAGAATAACTGATGTAACCTTGTTGCAAATGAGTGGTGATAGGGGAGTGGTGATAGGGGAACTTGCTGGCTAAAACGCCAATCCCCACTCACCACTTACACTTCACACCTCACTTGATGATAATCTTCTTGCCCTGGTGTATGTAGATGCCACGCTGCGTGGGCTTGCTCACGCGCTGGCCTGAGAGGGTATAGAAGCTGTTGTCTGCAGGCTTCACGGGGTCGGCGTGTATGCCGTCGATGCCTGTTGAGTATTCAGACGTAACGTCGTTCACCTTGTTCTTTGTACCTTCTTTCTGGCTTGTTACCTCGAAGAAGCAGTCCTTGTTGTAGCCGGCAAAGTTGCTGCCCATGTCAATGGTCTGCGGACTGCCTGTGCCGCTGCTGAACACGAAGCTCACGTAGTCGTCGGCTGAGTTGATGGTGAAGGTCTTGCAGAACCAGGTCTTGCCGCCCACGGTCTTGGTGGCTGTCACCTTTTCGCCGGGCCAGCCGTTCGACGGTGTGTGGGTGTTGTCGCCGCCCCATGACCAGAAGTTGCAGTAGGTCTTGTCGGCCCATCCTGAGTTGTCGAGATTAACGTAGACGGTCATCTGATAGGGATCGAAATCAGGCTTCTCAGATACCCAGTACTCTCGCGATTGTATGCCGCTTACGCTGCCGTTCTTCAGCAGGCCCACCTTCAGCGTTGAGCCCTTGGGCACGGTGATGGTCGAACCGCTTGCCACTGAGGTGCTGCTTGCGGTGGGATTGGAGCCGTTCGTGGTATATACCACCTTGGCATTGGCAGTGTTGCTGATGGCTGTCACCTTAACCTTGATGTCGGCTGTCACCTCCTGCGATGGCTCGCTGACCCATACGGTTTCGAGGCTCTTGTTCAGATAGTAGCGATAGTGGTAGCCGTCGAGAATCTTTACCCACTCGGTGCCGGGCGATGTGGGGTTGAGGCCGATGTCGGCCACAAGGGTGTAGTTAGATGTAGAAGGACCCACCTTGCGCACGATGCGCTGCGCACCGTTGCTGATGTTGAGGAATACGCTCTGGTTGGTGATTCCGGCCATCTTGCGGGCAAAGATCATGTTCTTTATCTCATTCTTGTATGCTTTCCAGTGCTTGAAGAACACACAGGGTGTGCCCGGGTTGGCCAGCATCCATGCGTTGAAGGCAATGGTGTCGCTGCGCACGGGGTCATTCGGGCTGTTAGCCGAGCGATATTCGGTGTCGTGGTTCTCAACGAATGTCACGGCATAGCGGCGATAGGTGGAGTTCGACATGATGCTGGTGTCGTTCAGCTTGTTGTAGTTGTAGGTGGGATTCTTGGCAGAAGCAGGTATGCGGAAGTAGAGCTTCACGCCAGTACCGGTGTAGTTGCTCGAGGTCACTTGCTTCCACGAGCCGTCATAGCAGTACGACTTGCCCGAAAAGTTCAGGCCAGCCTGTCCCGAAGCGGGGAACTGCTTTGATGCTCCGTCGCTGAATATGGCGAGGCCCTTGGCTGTCAGGGTCGTGGGCACGGTGTATTCAAACCATCCGGTAACGCCGTTGACTGTGCGGGTGGCGTTCCACGTCATGGTCTTGCCGGGCCACTCAGCATTCTTCGTCGAGCCAGAGTTGGCATATACATAAACGTAAACCAAATTTTCGTTGGCCCAGCTGGTGGGCTGTGCGTCGCGGCAGGTGTAGCGGAAGGGGAAGTCGAAGGCAGCAGACTGAATAGTGCCGCTCACCTTAGTTCCGTTGATCCAGTTCTGCACGGTGGTGGAATTGCCATCCCAGTATTCGCCCACAGAGTACTGCACTCCGCAGTTGGCATTGTACATTCCTACATACGTTGCGCCATAGCCCTTCACCATGTCGTAGCGGAAGCCCGTGTAGCCCAGGTCTTCGAGCAGGGCCTTGGTATATGCCTTGCAGACGGTCTGCACGTTGGTGCTCTTATGGTCGAGGTCGCGCATACCGCTCCAGTCTTCTCCCGTGTCTGCGTTTGCACTGAGGCTTACACCTTCCTTTGTGGCCTGAGTCTTGGCAGCACCGCCGTCGTCATTGCTGCACACGTCGGTCGATGTCATCTTGTAGGTCACGCCTTTGTAGGTTTCCGTCGGGAAGCCAAACCATCCGCTGATGCTCTTGCGGTGGTTGATAACCACATCAGCAATGGTGCCGAGTCCGTAGCCCTTGAAGGTGTTGATCATAGAGCGCAGCTGTTCCTCGTTGCCGAAGGAGCTGGTGTAGTGGTTTCCGCCTGGGAACCAGTAGCAATCGTCGTAGCCCATCGACGTGCCGTTGCAGTTGCCGCTTTGCGGTATCCAGATGAGGTCGTAGACGGAAGCCAGGTCCTTGGCTTGCTTCTCAAGTGTGGTCCACTTCGAGTCGCTGTAGGAGTCCCAGTAGAAACCTTGCAGCATCACGCCGCCGTAATTGGCTGGCCAGCCCTGTGCCATCATCGTGACAGCAAAGCAAAGGGCGCCGCAGAATGAAGTAACAATTCGTTTCATGTTATAGATAGGTTTAATAGTTAGTAATCTCTCTATATATATAAATAGGTAGTGCCAACAAAGTTAAAACTTTTTATCGTATTAGCACACCCTAACGGGCTTTTTTAACTTTTTTGCGTGTGCTTTTTTGCACACTCGTTTGCACAGAATGGGCAGCTGAGGGCATGGTTTGAGAAGCCCCTGAGACCTTTCTGTTTGTCTGCTGCCTTGTTTTCCTCTGCGGAGATAAGGAGCCTTTATGCCTGAGGAGAATAGCAGAAACGCGGGTTTTGGTTCAAAAATAGACGGTTTCATCGATAGTAAAGCGTAGGATGGGTGTGGACTTAGCCACAATCGGAACTTGAAAACTCGTCAGATATAAAGCCTGCAAATCTCCGTCGAGTCGGGGTGAAGAGTTTGCAGCTTGTCAAGTTTTTCGGAAAAATTGTTTGTAAGTTCCAAACTTTTTGTATCTTTGAGCGCAGAAGCCATGCTGCACGGCATACGTTTCTCCCTTTCCGATGGCCAAACGTTTGCATTATATCGCAGCCAAAGGCCCGGACTATTGAAATACTAACCACCTTTTTACAGCGACGAAAAACATAAGGCAAGGCTCTATGCCAAAGATTTTATTTACATAACTGTCAAGGTTATCTGGAATTTCCTGTTCTGAATCTAATAATTAACAAACAACGAATAGAAAACCTATGAACAAAAAACTAATGTATGTCATCATGGTCATAGCGGCCATGACATCAATGACCAGTTGCGATGAAGAGGACTTCAAGAAAGCCTACGACGAAAAGACCTCTCTCGATTCTCCGTACATCTTCTCCGAAGGCTATCAGGACAACATAGTCCACGAGTACGACCTGGCCACACCTGCCACCGACTGGCTGAGCATGGTGAAGGACGAGACAAAGGTGTGCAAGCTGAGCATCCCCGGTACCCACGACACCATGACCGGCATGGGCTTCTACCAGCCCACGCTGAAGTATGTGTTCAACATGACGGCCATCAGTCAGCTGTCGACGCTTGAAGACCAAATGGCCTGCGGTCTGCGTTTCTTCGACATACGCCCCGTGGTGAGCATCGACACGTTGGCCACCGACCCGGCAGAGAAGCAGATACTGCGCCTGACACATGGTGTGAGCGAGATTGACTTCACCTTCGAGCAGACCATCGACCAGATGCAGAACTTCCTGAAAGCCCATCCTACGGAGTTCTTCATCGCCAAGCTGCAGGCCGACAACGGCATGGAGAGCCAGAACAACTGGACTCTGCTGCTCAACAAGGTGCTGAGCAAGGATAAATACAAGGACCTGTTCATCAAGCAGTGGCGTCCTGACCTCACCGTGGGCGAGATGCGAGGCAAGATACTGTGGCTGAGCCGCTTCGATCTGCGTCCGCAGAACGCCCTCTACCACTTTCCTATAGCTTACTGCGACTGGCCCGACGAGGATCCCGACGTTGAAGAGAACCTCAATCCCGAGGCACAGCGCAACTGCGCCATATACAACATGGATAATCCCGAGCTGAAGACTACGCTCTACAAGCAGGACTACTACAAGACCACCACCGAGAAGCGCATGAAGAACAAGCAGCAGACCGTGATTGAAATGATGCACAGCGCGCGCGAAGCTACCGCTTCTAACGATAACAACATCTGGATCGTGAACCACTGCTCGGCCTACACCGAGGTGTCGCCACGCGGATATATCACCAATGCAGCCAACCTGCATCCGCTGGTTATCGACGACCTGCTCAAGAATGAGGGCACCGTGGGCATCATGCCGATGGACATGGCCTGCCACGACTACGTGCATTGCGTCATCAACGGCGGTACGCCATACACCAGCGACTACCTCTACGGCTTCTATCCACTGAGCCAGTCGCTTACAAACCTGCTTATCAAGTCAAACAAAAAATTCTTCAAATAATATTCTTAACGACAACAAAGCTATGAAACACGATATGCAAAGACTCATAATTCTCGTCGCGATAATGATTGCGGCAACAGGTGTCAAGGCTCAGGAAACCGACAAGATACATGCCGAGGACGGACTGTTCAACCATCTTTCTGTTGGTTTGACCACCGGACTGACCGGCACCGGAGTAGATGTGGTGATGCCTGTTCACAAGATTGTTACCGTAAGGGCAGGCTTCTCAGGATGGGGTGTCGGCGACTTCAAGTTCAAGGCTATCAACAACGCCGCTGAAATAACACCGATGCAGATGGTTGAAGAAGATGCCGTGAGACGCTCAAAGATGGTTGACAAGGTGGAACTGGCCGCCAAGCCCAACTTCTGGAACTTCTTTATACTGGGCGAGGTACACCCGTTCAAGAACCAGCCGTTCTATTTCTCGGCAGGTCTGTTCATCGGTAGCCAGAACTTCATCCACTTCCGCAACACCAACGACGGCGCACTGGGCTTCCTCAACGATGCCAACCAGAAGGTGGCAGAGTACAACCGCCTCTTCAATACCAACTATCCGCCAGTGGGAGTGAAGTTCGGCGACTACATCTTCACTGCCGACGAGAACGGCAACATCGACGTGCGCATGAAGACTAACGCGGTGAAACCCTATGTCGGCATCGGCTTCGGACAGCATCTGGCCAAGAAGCATCGTGTCAGCCTGGCTGTTGATGCAGGTCTTCTGTTCTGGGGCACGCCGAAGTTCAGGCTGAACGACGAAACAGAAATCAAGGCTTCGGGCAAGAACTCGGGCATCGCCAGCGCACTGTCATGGCTGAAGGCATGGCCCAACATACAGGTGCGGGTAGCCTACAAGATATTCTAAACTCATATTTAGCAAGTTCAAGCAGCCCCGTTTCGGCCTTGCTGGAAACGGCTGCTAAGCTGGCTTCAAGGAAAACAACTTGTTTTGGTTCGCAATAAGGGCCTAATTGCAATGCAATAAGCATCAAATTGGAGACCAAAACAAGTTGTTTTACTTTAAGGTTTGGGCGCAGTTGTTTTTCGTTGCAGCCTTACACGGCTACTCCCGTGCGCATCACTTCGCGGTAAATGGGCGAGTCTTCGCCGTTTTCAAGGAGAATAGGCTCAATATAGCTGCTGATATTGTCAGTGGCGCGGCCAAGAGTGACAGCCGTTTCCCACCACTTGTCTTCATCAATCTTAGGCACGATGACGGCTACGTCTATGTCACTCCACTCGTTGGGGCAGTCTTTGGCGTATGAGCCGAACATTATTACCTTCATTGCAGGGTCGAAATTCGGGGCAATAGCCTCTTTGTAGCGGCGCACGAGTTCGAGGGCAAACTCTTTTGGGAGTATGCCCTGCACGGTTTCAGGCGTGAAGGTCATAGGGTCGATGACTTTTCCTTTATCTTTTCGAGTATCCATGCGTGCAGTTGTTTGGTTTGTTCTAATATCATTGTTGCGTTATTGCAGTTGAGCCTGCGTGATACGGCATCCTTTGCTTCGCGGTAGCGAGCCTCTATGTATAGGTCTCTTATGCCTTGCAAGAAGTTTTTCTGTTCGTCGCTCATCTTTGTGTAGAGCCCACAGCCTTTTGCAATACGGTCGTGGTCGTGCAGATAGGGTGGCTCATCGTCGCGACAAACGCACCAATAGCATTTAAGCATCTTTTCAATAACCTGATGGCACATGAAGCCGACATAGAGCCAGTGTCCTGTTTTGTAAAGGTCTTCGGCTACGCTCAGGTCCTCAGTCACGATGCTCAGCCATCTTCCAGCTCTTTCTTTGTTAGCCATGCTTGTTGTGTTTAGTATCTTTTTTACGGCTGTAAAAATACAAATTTATTCACAAACCGTTGCATCTTGGCTGAAATTTGAGGAAGGACGGTTTGCATTTGCTGCCAAACAAGCGATATTTTTGCAGTTTTTTCTATCTTTGTCGGAGCGTTGGCAGGCATCAGATGATGTACTGTATGTTCTGTTTGCTGCGCAGATGAAAATGGCAGACAGGCATATTACCTTATTTAATATATATAGTAATGTTCACAGATGTGTATATAGGCCGTGTGAAGTCGGAGAACTTCGACTACGAGAAGCCTGGCAGCCCCTACGGCTACAGCCCCGACTACGCATTGGAATCGCTGAAGGTGGGCAACAAACTGCATCTTAGGGGTTCGGGTGAAGCATTGGTGAGAGTCTTGGATAACGGGTTCACGAATTAAATAAAAGTACAACGATGGAGATATATTTGATAATTGGGATTGTTGCTGCGGTAGCTATGGCGGCGCTTGCCTACATTGCAGGCAGCAGCGGAAAGAAGAAACTGGAAGCCGACGTGGCCCGTCTGGAGGGCAACGTGGCCGAACAGAACCGGAAGTTGGCTGCTCAGGAGGCGCGCATTGCCGAGAGCGGCGAAGCCATAACGCGTCTCACTGCCGACCGCGACGTGCAGAAAGCCAATGCCGCCAACTACCTGCAACGGC
>Ga0310695_10010774_pt1 | contig 13274 bp, 5 predicted proteins | sample RumenRJG_04DNA_FD_203882 | JGI IMG/M metagenome (GOLD analysis project Ga0310695, IMG submission 203882) | Bovine rumen microbial communities from Lethbridge, Alberta, Canada - RJG_04 (v2) (version 2) | ecosystem: Host-associated > Mammals > Digestive system > Stomach > Rumen | place: Canada...
ATTCTTTCTCCAGAATGAAGCGTCATCACCGTCAATCTTGCCGTAGTCCATGAATACATATACTTCATTCTTTTCTATTTTTTCGCATGGAGTACCCAACTCAACATTTTCATGCTTAATGCCTGTTTCCTTATCGGTATAGGTATTCTTGAATTGAACACTTTCAATATACTCATAAGGCGTATCGGTCAATTCGTTGTAGATGAACTTAATGGGATAGCCCTCAATATTCACCTGGTCAACAGGTTCGTTTTCATGTTCCTTACCTGTACTGTCCTTATAGGATATTGTATAGCTGTAGCCGTTTCCAACGTGCGACTGTGCGTCATAGAGAACGACTGCAATCGTTCCTTCCACGCCTACACGGATATTGGCTATGGTTCTGTCGAGAGCCTCAACAGCACGCTGTGCAGCTTCCAAGCCCTCCTTTTTATTGCCGTCGTTATCCGTCCATTCACCTTCTACGAATGCAACTTCTGCTTTGCTGAGCTTGCCTGCAAGAGCACCTACGTCATCGGAATTATACGTTCTGAAATTTCCTCTGTTGACATACTCCGGATACTGTGAAATACCCGAAACATTGTTGTGATAAGCGTTGCTGTGGTAATCCGTGCCAAGTGTCCTGTCCATATATGCCTTTGCCTCGCCCATTCTGATGTAAAGGGAATTATAGACATCCATTATTTTGGTAATATCTTCACAATCCTTGTAAGCTTGATCTGCGTGTTCATCGGTGTCCTCTATCTTAGAGGATTCAATATTAACTTTATGAGTACCGTTAGAACCGCCTGCTTTTTGGAAATAACTGCCGTAAGTTGTTGATATAAGACTTTCCAGATACTCTGAATAATGGACTGAACCACTTGACTGGGTGACCATTTCACCGTTAGCGTTATACTGGTCAACGATAGTCTTTGCATAGTACATATTGACAAGACTGCCGCAGACTTCTTTAAGACGGTCACTGTCTGATTGATATTTCTCCCAGCCGCCGTAACCGGAATTTTTGAGGGGGTTAAAGAGTACTGAAAGACCGCCTTGATATTTTGCCTTGTATGTATGAGTAGTGGTAACTCCGTTGACAATTTCATCAACTGCAAACTCAATAAACGGATTATTCTTTGAGATGTCGCCTGACTTATAGATATTTGTATTTCTGCCGTAGCCGTCGGCACCTGCAGTTCTGCCGCCCGCCAACTCAGTCATTGTTATATTCTGCTGAATATTCGGATATTCCTTGCCGCTGCCGTAAGCCTTCGCACCTGTGCCGTGAGCCTGAGTAATTCTTACATTCTGCCATTTATGAGTAGGATCGGTAACGTCAACAGGCAGTCTGAAGTAAACATTGATTGTTTCGCCGGTCATGATTTTTTCGGGGTCAAATGTACTGAGCTGCGTATAACTGAAAGTCTTGATATTTTCTGTATCGCCATCAAGATTCGTTCCGCTTGCGGTAATACCGTCATCATTATAGAGATCTACCCATACATCGCCATAAACTTTCTTAATTTGGGGAGTTTTATTATTCTTTTTCGTATCATTCGGGTCAAGTCCCCATACCTCGAATGTATAAACGTTTGACTGTTCAACAGGTATTTTATATTCATACCAGTCGTAATACGGGAGAAGTTTCGAGTCGCCTACACGGTTGTCGGAGGCATTGTTATCACCGTAGCCGCCAAACAGCCAGTTGCCGTCGAGTGTATCTTTATCCTTACCACCCGTCAGTGTATTATTGACTTTCTGTTCGGCATCACTGCTGTCTGTACCGGAATGTTTTGTAAAGTTTGTCATATTCGGCAGCTCTAAGCCTGACGGCAGCGAAACTGATGTCGCACTGCCCGAACGTTCTATATTTCCCGAATCACTTACAATATACACCGTACTGCCGTTCAAGGCAACATCAACGTCTTTACCGGTGGTTTTGGTATCACCTTCATCAGTCAGAATAAAGTAATTATAATAGCCGTCAAAAACAATGGAATAATAGGTTTGGTCGCCGCTTTCTCCAAGTTTTTCCATACTCACACGGTTTTCCCAAGTTGTGAGACTGTCACCGCCTGATTTCCAGAGATATATTTTGGGATTGTATGAACCGTCGTTATGGACAATAAGGCATACACCCTTGCCGCTGATATCAACACCTGTGGACTCTGCGTTGTACTTTGAACTGCCTGCCATAGAGTTCCACTTTTTGCCCGCACCGTATGTATCAACATAGGACTTGTTCTTGATACGGATTCTGCCGCCGCCTACATAAGCCATAGAAAGTTTTGAAGTCATATCTGTTACTTCTTCGTCCTCTTCAGCTACAACAGACGGTGCTGTTTCATAAGGAGTTATGTTATAGTTTGTATTATCTGTATTTGCTCTCACTATATAGTAGCTGTAACGTCCGCTGCCGGTCTTTTTCGGAAGTATTCCGTCATTGGTAACAACTTTGTTTTTGCCTGCGGAGTCTTTTGCAATAATAAAACCTATGTTGGAATCACTTATGGTCATTTGATAATAGTTTTTATAATCTTTGAACTTGGTCATAGCGGTAAGAGTACCATATGGGTTATTGTTAACGCCGTCCCAATAATATATATACGGCTGATCCACTTGTCCCTGAGTATCAAAGAGTATGAGGATCTGTCCCGACGGCACTTCTGTATCTACCATTTCGATAACATCTTTTCCGCCTACTGTGGTTTCTGTACCTGCACTGTCAGCCATCCATACACTGCTTGATGATCCTGCTCTATATACATGGTATTTATAGCCGCCGTTAAGTGCTGTTTCTATCAATTTATAATGGTCTCCGCCGTCATCGCCCGAATAATTCGAGATGATAAAATTAGTAAACGAATTGTCGTATTTATAGTAGTAGTATGCAGTATTTCCATACTGTGTCATTTGTGGCTTAGCCGTATATTCCGAATTCTTGTCCTTTGATTCCCTTCCGGCACCTTTCCACATATAAATATATGGCTTGTCGCCCTTGCTGAATGCACTGTGACCGTTTGTATCAAACAGTATGCAGCCCTGATTCTCACCAACGTTCAGTTCCTTAAAAACCGATGACCAGTTGAGATCGCTTGATACAGGAACGATTTCATAATCCTCGTCAGCAGGTGCAACTGTTCCGCCGGTTGCAGGTTCTGTGGGAGGTTCGGCTGCTGTGATTGTCTTGGGATATACGTCGGAAACACTGATTCTCTTGTATTTCTTGCTGTCGCCGTCATCTGTCCATATAATGATATATTCACCGGGAGCAGTAATAATATCTTCACCCGTAAGACCTACGGTACTTGTGGTATTGGTCTTGGTGTCCGTCTGCGTAACAGCAAGCGTTTCAGAGAAGCTGCCTTTTTCAACGGCAAATCTGACATAATAATAATTTGTTTCCGTACCTTTGCCGGTTGTCTTGCCGTCTGTTGCAATAAAGTCAGTTATTTTAATACTATTTTGGTCAGCGTCTTTTTGGCTGAGGAATACTGTTACCAGCTCTTTCTCAACAAGACTTTCATTTTTGTCGTCAAGACCAAATATTACATTATCGCCAACCTTGCTGACTTCTGTATCAAGTGACACTTCGGTACCGTCTTTAATTTTTGCGGTCACACGGAAATAAAGCTCACTTTCCTCTGCGAAATCAACGTATGAAAGTCCCGTACCTGTTTCATTTTTAATTCTGTCCGATGTAAGATTTGCAAAATCGCCCGTAGTACCTTTGACAGATACGGTAAATGTACAGCCGTCTTTATTTTCGAGCCATACTCTTACTGAATTCTGTGCTACATTATCAACGGTATTTTTGGGCTTATAGACAGTCAGTCTGTTCATGTACTTCTGAACTTTTTCGGTTTCCGATGCAACTTTTTCGGCAGTCACACCTTCCTGAGTTTTAAGCTGTGTGGCTTCCTCAATAACCTGCTCGAGTGCACTCATTGTTGCATCTGTATAGTCCTTACCACTGTCCTTTGTTGAAGTAACGAGTGACGATGCAGCAAAAAGTTTCTTGTCAAGTTCGGTAAAATCAACTTCGGGGTCTTTCTGAACAGGCATTTTTTTCAGTTCTTCAAAAGCATCACTCAAAGCTTTATATTGTTCTGAAAGAACCAGAGCGGTAGTTTTTTCCTTATACTTATTGGTTTTATCATCTTTTTCAACGAGTTTTCTTGGAGTTTTAAGTGCGTCAACGAGCTTATCGACATACAATTCCTGATATATTTTTTTGTCTTTGTAGTTTTCGTTGTCGTCTATTTCTTTTATGAGCTTTTCAAGATTTGTTCTGTTAAGCTTCTGTGCTTTTATTGTGTTCACTGCATTTCCAAGACTGGTATTGGCAGTAGAAAGCTCAGGTTTTGTAACAGTAACATTTGCCTGATTCTGTACCATTGCATAAAGCTGCTCATAGTCTCCATAAGTTGTGCCTGTAAAAGTTTTCTTAAACTCGGCTGTGAAGTTGTCATGAAAACCCGAGTCATAGTCTACGAGATTTTTATTTATAACCTGTGCTTCTTCATAAGTTGCTGTAAAGCTGTTTATCGTTTCAGCGTCCGCAAAAGCCGGCGTAAGTTCGGTAATCTTTACATTGATTCTGTTGACATAAGTCTTATATGCCTCATCAGCCGCAGCCATATCGACTGTATCAGTATCGGCAGGTTCGACAATAGGATCATCAACCTTATAAGGTTTCTTCATGAACTTCGTGCCTGCATTATATACGCCTATTGCCTTGTTTTTAAGACCGACTTCTGTCACATTGCCTTCAGCATCTCTCTTGTCGCCAAAGAGAGATTCATAGTTGGAATAGTCATCAGGAACAAGCATACCCATACTGAGAATTGCATCATAAAGTTTCTGACGCTCTGTTGAAGACTCTGCTATGACGTTCATGTAATTGAGAATGGGAGATGCGGGAATATCGGGGTCATAGTTCTTTGCATGGACAGTTACATAAGAGTCACTTGCAACACCGATTGCACCCAGAGCAGTTTTTTCTGTCTGATGTGCTTCAAGCTTTCCGTTCGACTTCAGCACTATCCATGATTCAGGAACTGCTTCAGGTGCTGATGAATCGGTATGCGGTCTTACGTTGTTAAGGGTAACGGCAGCCGTCATATCCTTATCATATTTGATAATGATATTAAAGGTCTTTTTGGTTTCGATACTTGCTACCCACCAGCCGCAGCCTTCATAGGTCATTGTAATATTCGTTGTTTTCTTTGAACCGGCACATTCTTCATTTCTTCCGCCGTTTGTAAGGAAAGTAGGACCTGTAAAAGCACTGCCGTCAGACATTTCAACAGATTCTATAACAGGCGGCGTGCTTGTGGGTGCATCCACCGTATTGCCATCATTGTATGACCTGAAATGCACGGTAGTTTTCTGATTTCTGAGATACACAAGGATAGAATCATCAAGTCCGTCAAGACCATTCCAGCTGTCCTTTGCATCACTGTTGGCAACACTCAATGCACCGCTGTTTGTCCAGTTACCGCCTGTACGGTATCTGGTGTAGTAATACAGGTTGGCATTTGAGTCATATTTCTTTTTATTGAAAAATTCAAAATAAATATTTTTGTCATTTTCGTTAAGATACCAAAGATGGAAAATCTCATTCATCTGTGAATCGAAAATACCATTCTTGTTAAGGAGGGTATTACGGTTCGCAAAAATTACGTTAAAATAGTTTACACGCTTTGAATTTATCTGATAGTCACCGACAGCCCAACCGTTGCCCTGAGTAACCATCATACCTGTAGGACCGTATATTGGTGCACTTTCATTGGTTTCCCAGTAACTGTTCGGCTTGACCGAATCGGTTTTTTCATTGATATTCATTTTATCCACATCGGGTGTTATCTTATTGCCGTTTTTATAATAGTAGCTGTACTTGATATTTTTTCCTTTACCATCATGATAAGCATTTGCCACATCATTATATGTCCATACATAATAGCATATTGCACTCCACGGCAAATCCGAGGGCGTTTTCATATGAAGTGTAATAACATCACCCGTAGATTGTGTATTAGGGTCTTTAAATGTATTGATTACGGTAACTCTCTTATAGGCGGAAGAACCTACCGTAAACATGACGGACATACTGACGGACTTACCGTTATTTCCGAAGGAGTCGGAATAATGGGAGTAGCCTGTCAGTTTAAGCTGAGGAGGAACTTTGCCCTTTGCAGGAAAATACCTTGCCGTAACATAAGTCTTTGTAACATTTGTATTCGGCTCGTCATTCTGCACGGTATATTTCACACTGACATGATTTTGCGTAGCCGTAACCGGCACTTCTGTTTCTTCGGCTATGATATATTCTTCACGCCATTTCTGACCGGTAGTCGTATCTTTTTGCTCAGTACCTATTTTTGCATAGTTGCTGACCTGAGTACGATAATACGACTCGGCATATTCAAGAGCACTTCTGACATTGATAAATGCCTGTCTGCCCGACACGGAAACATCTGTTGTCGAGATACTTGACAAAGCAATGAATATCAGTCCTGCGGCAATGATGACAAGTACGATACTTATCACAATCGCCATAGGCAAAGTCAGTCCCTTTTTACTGTTCCTTGCAAACTTTCTTGACATAAATGTTAATACTCTCCTTTCCACAAATCATTTGAACATGATGGCACAATTTCCGGCAGGGGAAACGGAATATGTAGTTTCATTGTCTATCACCTTTAAGATAGTAAATTCTTTAAGGGGATCGACAAATTCTCCTGTAACTCCCTTGTCGGCAGTACCGGGAAGTTTGTCCATAGCTGCCATATCCGCATTATTCATCACTACCTGACCTCTGAGTACATATCCGCTGATCATTTTGATATAATAATTCAGATAAAAAGAACATTTTTTCTGTGTATCGGCTGCAACGCTTTTTTGTCTTTCGACGGATATGGTTATCTCACTGACGTGTTCATACGAAAAGGTGGTATATTTTTGGGGATCGGAACCCTCAAAATTATATTCACCTGTTGCTGCGTCCTCTATCGCATAGACAAACGTTTCAACATTTGTTCCGACTTTGGCTATATAATAGCCCTGTTTGTTGTTTTTAGGTTCTATGCTTCCCGTGCCGTTATCCACAAGGTCGTCATTTTCAACAAACTGTATTTTGCTTGCCACTCTCGCCTGTCTTACAATAAATTCTTCAATCATAAGGGCGGTATCCTGGTCACCCTGCACGATAGCCGCTTCGGAGTAGTTATTCATTGCGGTAACCACTATTGTAAGAGAAAATCCCGAAACGATACCAAGAATAGCGATAGTAACAACAAGCTCAACCAATGTCATACCTTTTTTCGATCTAAACTTTTTCATATCGTTCCCCCTCACTTTACTCTCTTTTGCGTTTTGTACGGCACGAAAGAAACCACTTCTTCCGGAATCTGAGATGATGTATAGACAACCGTTCTTATTTCTATCCCGTTGATAGGCACATCTTTCGTTGTCTGGATATGGCGGGTAGAGTCAAGAATCAAACAATACTGTACCTCATAGTCCGCATCGGGAAATGAAACAGAAGCATAATTGACCTCATTTGCGACATACGTTACCTGCACGTCGGCATTCTGATATACATACATATCTTCTTCATGTTCCATAGTGGACATATATGTCTTTGAAAAAAGCGACAATGCAGCTTGATGTACAGGCTCGGCAGCAAGGTTGTCATCTGTCACCATCGGCACGGGACTTGGACTTTCGGTGGAAGTATCGGCCGGAAATATATCCGATTTCAAAAAATGCTTGCTTGCCTCGTGCTTGTTTGAAAATGCACAGTTTTTGACCGCTTTCATTATGACCTCGTTCATGGAGGCACTCATGGCAGCCACCCTGTTACGCTCGGCATTGTCAATGGTAGTCTTATAGCCGGTGACGATTGCCCCCGCAGCCGACCCAAGCACCAACGCTATTATCGTAACACCGACGATAAGCTCCGTCAACGACATACCTGCCCTTGATTTATACTTTGGTATCTTTTGCCGCAGATTACTGTTCATAAAAAATTCCCCCTTTTTAATGGTGCAAGAAATAATTATACATAATTACATTATACTATAAATAAAATTCTATTCAAGTCATTTTTCACTAACATTTCCTACAAATTATTTGTTAAAAAATTGTAAATTTTTTAACAAAATATTTAATCCGATAAAATATGCTTTACTTTATAAAAAGGGCAGCCCCGAAAAAACGGAGATCTGCCCTTTTCTGAAATAGTCGCAGAAATATTATTTGATGATACTGTACATACTGAACATAGGCATATACATACCGACTACGAGAACGCCTACGACACCGCCTATCACAACTGTCATGATAGGAGTCATAGAGTCTGTAAGCTTCTGAGTAGATTCGTCTGTCTGAGTTTCAAAGAGGTCAGCCATTTTCATAAGAGAATCGCCAAGCATACCCGATTCCTCACCGACACGAATCATAGAAACAAGAATTGAATCAAATACGGCATGTTTTGCCATAGCCTCGTTGATAGTAACACCGATTTGAACGTCATCAAGCACTGCCTGAACTTTTTCTCTTACATATATATTAGGTACTGCATCTCTTGCGAGAGCCATTGCTCTGTGAATAGGGATACCTGCATCTGTAAGGGTTGACATCAGACGGCAGAAACGTGCCAAAGCACTCTGACGGATAATCGGTCCGACGAGCGGTATTTTCAGAAGATACTCTGCCACCAGCATGGCAAACTGAGCATTGTTCTTTTTGAGCATAATAAATCCGAATACAATAGCACCTATTACCACCACGGTTATGAACCAGTAGTTAATAAGGAAGTTCGAGAAGTCAAGCAGCATTTGGGTAATTGCGGGAAGTTCCGCACCGAAGCCGTCATAAACTCCTGCAAAGTTCGGAATAACGAATACGGTAAAGATGATAATAACACCGATTACGAGAACGATAAGGAATATCGGATACATCATGGCACTCTTGATTTTACTTGCAAGAGCCATACTTTTTTTACAAATCAACGCACTTTGCTCAAAAGCGGAGTCGATACGTCCGTTAGCCTCACCGGCTTCGATAATACTGAGATAAACACCCGGAAAACCTGCAAAGTTTCTCATTGCCTGGGAGAGAGTAAAACCGCTGTAAAGGTTTTCATTGATTTCCTGAAGAATTTTCTTCATTCCGCTGTCTTTCTCGGTTTGTATCATGATGTCCATTGACATGGAGAGGTTAATACCTGCTTTCATCATCATGCCCATCTGGTTAAAGAACATAAGGAGTTTTTTGGGTTTTATTTTTCTTGTATGGATGTCACCGCCTATATCCATATCCCAGATACTTTCGGTAGCCTCACCCGTTTCAACGATGTCCTGAACAATAAGTCCCTTTGAACGCAGAGTAGCAATCGCTTCGGTCTGTGAAGAAGCATCGACTGTACCCTCTTTTTTCTGGTTCTTACTGTTCATCGCAGTATATTTATACTTCAATTACGTTCCCTCCCTTTTTTATCTTCTTGCATCGGTATCGCCTATATCGAAGTTCCAAGCTCTTGCGATCTGCTCCGTGATAAGACCTTGTGCAAGGAGGTTATCTATACTCTTGCTCATGGTAATCATGCCGTACTGCTGACCGAGCTGAATAGACTGCTGGATATTGGCAACTTTATTTTCACGTATCAGGTTGCTGATAGCGGTCGTACAGAACATGATTTCAAAGGCTGCAATACGTCCGCCGCCTGCACGGGGAAGAAGTCTTTGCGAGATAACAGCTTTAAGAGAAGTGGAAAGCTGAACTCTGATTTGCTGCTGCTGGTCGGGCGGGAATATATCAACAAGACGGTCGATCGTTTTTGCGGCACCCTCTGTATGTACGGTAGAGAAAACCAAGTGACCTGTTTCGGTAGCGGTAAGGGCTATCTGAATAGATTCACGGTCACGCATTTCTCCGACAAGTATAATATCGGGGTCCTCACGCATGGCAGCACGAAGTGCCATAGGATAGGAACGGCTGTCAAGACCGATTTCTCTTTGATTGATAATGCAGCGTTTGGGAGTATGCAAAAATTCAACAGGGTCCTCGATAGTAACGATATGCTTTTGTTTATACTTGTTAAGTTCATTGATAAGAGCCGCAAGAGTAGTCGATTTACCGGAGCCGGTAGGACCGCATACAAGCACAAGACCCGAATTAAGGTCAAGCGTTTTCTTGATTGATGCAGGGAGGCTGAGGGTGGAAAGCTCGGGAACAACGCTGTTGATAATACGAAGTACCAAAGCCGTACCGTTACGCTGTCTGAACGCATTCGCTCTGAAACGTCCGCACTCACCTATTTCAACAGCGGCATCGGCTTCACCTGTCTGTAAGAAAGTTTCAAAACGTGACTGGTTGAGGACTGCCTTGATAATAGCAGTAACTTCGGCTTCATTCAAAGCCGGGTCATTTGTAAATATAACATTGCCGTGAAGACGATATGCAGGGTGGTTGCCCGATGCGATATGAATATCGGAAGCACCCTTGCCGACAGCTTCTTTTACAAGACTGTAAAAATCCATACTAAAATCTACCCCTTTTTTATAATGCATAATGCATAATGCATAATGCATAATGATTTTTATAATATTCAAAATTTGATTCAGAGAATAAAAATATTCAGCCAAAAACTAACCATGAAATTATGAATTATGAATTATGAATTATAAATTCATTAGTCGTTTGAAATCGTCATATCAATAAATTCCTCGTAAGAAGTAAGACCTGCCAAAACGTCACGCCTTACATTTTCTTTCATAGGTATCATACCCTCTGCAATGGCAAGGTCACGGAGTTCATCTGTACTCTTATTTTCCGTGATGGCTCTTTTGAGGGTAGTAGTAAGCATCATTACTTCATGCACAGCGATACGTCCTCTGTAACCTTTTCTGTTGCAGCGGTCGCAGCCGCATTTTCTGTAAAGGGTTATCTTTTCGGTTTCGGGTATATTCAGAGAAATACGCTCATTTTGGTCGGGTTCATAAGCCTCCTTACATTCCGTACAAAGACGACGGGCGAGCTTCTGTGCGATGATACCGAGCAAAGCAGAAGATACCATGTAAGGCTCAATACCCATATCGACAAGACGTGCAACGGAGCTGGGAGCATCATAGGTATGGAGTGTAGAGAGAACCAAGTGACCTGTGATAGCCGCCTGAACAGCGATACCTGCTGTTTCACCGTCACGAATCTCACCGAGCATGATAATGTCCGGGTCCTGACGAAGAATGCTTCGGAGGGCTGCCGCAAAGGTAAGACCTGCTTTTTCATTGGTCTGAACCTGAGTTATGCCGGGACAAATCATTTCGACAGGGTCCTCAACGGTGATGATGTTGATGTCTTCCGACATTACCTCATGCAGAGCCGTATAAAGAGTGGTTGATTTACCGGAACCGGTAGCACCCGTAACAAGAATGATACCACGGTTACTTTTTACGAGATGGTCAAATTTTTTCAAATTCTCGGGGAGGAAGCCGATATTTTCTTTTTTCAGTTCCATTCCCAGAGAAGTCGTAATACGCATAACTATCTTCTCACCGAAAAGGCTCGGGAGAACGGATATACGGAAGTCAATTTCCTTTCCGCCTACACGGTAGTTGATACGACCGTCCTGCGGGATACGTTTTTCGGCAATGTTCATGTTGCCGATAAATTTGATACGGGAAGTTACCGAAGGGATAAGTTCAGCGGCAGTTTCCATATATATCTGTAAATGACCGTCTATACGGAAACGGATTCTGAGGCATTTTTCCATAGGCTCTATATGAATATCGGAGGTTTTTGTACGGATAGCCTCTTCTATCATGTTATTAACGAAACGAATGATAGGCTGGTCATCACCGTTGGCACTTTTTGCTGCTTCCTCAGCCTCGATTTGAGCCTGTGTTTTGGTACTGCCCTTTGATTCAAGAAATTCCTTTGCATCGTCGAGAGCCTTCTGAGCCGCATAGAGTTCACGGAGTTTTGCATCTATCTTCGATTTTTCGGCTATAACCGCCTTAACTTTCATTTTTGTTGCAATAGATATATCTTTCAGTCCCTGATAGTTAAGGGGATCGGCTATTGCAACCGTAAGAAAACGACCTTCCTTTTCGATAGGCACTACTTGATTGCTTGTAGCCATTTCTTCGGGTATCAGACTGCCGACATCATCAGGAAGTTTAAGATCGTCAAGGTCAACATAAGGTATCAGCAGCTGTTTTTCAAGAGCCTTGCAGACTTGTTGTTCAGTAACATATTTTTCTTCAATCAAAAGGTCTGCAATTCTTTTGCCTTTGTTAGCTTCTTCCTTTTGTTTCGCAAGCACACTTTGAAGCTGTTCTTCCGTTATGTCGCCCTCATTGATAAGAATCTGTCCGATTTTCAAATTGCTTACTCTCATGGTATCCTCCCGTTAAGATTTAGAAAAGTTCAAGATAAAGATTTGCGAGATAATAAATCGTGTCAAAAAAGACTATGTAGCCTATTAGGGCTGCCGAAATATACGGACCGAATGCAAGATAGGAACTTGCCGAAACAGTATCTTCCGTTTTACTTTCATCTTCTGTTTCGTTTTCAGTCGCACTTTCATCTTTTGTTTCATTTTTCCTTATTTTTGAAAACAGCATGATGAATAAAAAGCAGACGGTTGCAGTTATCAAAGACAGGATAAATGCATATATCGTTCCGGGAAATCCCGTAAGTATTCCCACAGCCGCAAAAAGTTTCACATCACCGAAACCCATGCCGTCTTTTTTATACACAAGCATTCCGATAAGGTCTATTATCATCATGGCACCGCCGCCTATTGCAATTCCGACAAGCACTGCCCACCATTCGGAATGAAGTATCTTAAAACCTCTTATTATATCATACACGCTGACAGCCGCCGAAAGTATTCCGATAGCTATCGTAAACTGGTCGGGTATTATCATATATTTAATATCGCACACTGCCGTCATTACTGCAAAAAAGACAATCAGTGACAACACGATAAAATATATATCAAACCCCTTGTTAAACTGCAGGCGGCACATAACAAGACTGATACAAAAGATAACTGCCGTTATAATGCCCTCTTTTTTAAAGCAGACTCTTTTTCCCGAGAGAAGTTCCTCAGACGGTTCTTCGCCATAGTCACACAGCCACTTTGCAGGGATACGGTTTATTACCCATACTAAAAGCCATGAAAGGAATATTCCCAGAGGAATACAAGCTGCTGTCCATATCATGCCGCCTACGGTATTAAGATAATCCCATATATTCATATTATGCAGCAGATGATG
>Ga0310695_10010776_pt1 | contig 13273 bp, 13 predicted proteins | sample RumenRJG_04DNA_FD_203882 | JGI IMG/M metagenome (GOLD analysis project Ga0310695, IMG submission 203882) | Bovine rumen microbial communities from Lethbridge, Alberta, Canada - RJG_04 (v2) (version 2) | ecosystem: Host-associated > Mammals > Digestive system > Stomach > Rumen | place: Canada...
ATCATCCTTGGGTTCGAGAACCCTGTTACATATGGTGATACGATTACGTTGACGGCTGAACCGTTTGAGGGCTTCCACTTCTTCTCATGGGCGGATGGTGATTCGCTTAACCCTCGTTCGATTGTGGTGGTCAGTGACACTTCGTTGGAGCCAGTCTTCGTGCCGAACACTTATGTGTTCTCCGCTTTGGTCGATGGTGACACGCTCCTGAAATTTAAGGCTGTTTACGGAGATTCCATTACCGACTCTCTTTTGAATGTGATTCCGGAGAAGGTGGGCCATGACTTCGCAGGCTGGTATCCTACTCTCCCTATTAAGGTGGGTGCGGAGGATTTGTCTGTTGAGGCGCAATGGACCAGAAAGACCTATCGTGTTGTTGTGGAAGCAGGTGAGAATGGCAATGTGGACCTCAAATTCGAGAACCCTGTCGCTTATGGAGATTCCATCGAGTTCCTCGCAATCGCTGACGAGGGCTTCCGGTTCAATTCATGGAACGATGGAGATCGCTCCAACCCTCGTAAGGTGAAGGTGACGAGCGATTCGTCGTTTGCCGCTTCCTTCTCACCAAGCGTTTATTACCTCACGGTAATTAGTGATAATGATACGCTGGCGACTCTTCCATTCCACTTCAGGGATTCTGTCATGAGACAGAAGGTGGATTCATTGCAGCCTGTCAAGGTGGGACATAATTTCGTGGACTGGAACGTTGAATTCCCTCTCGCTATGGGCTCCCATGATACGTCTGTCACCGCTATTTTCACGCCTAAGATCTTCTCTGTCATCACGAAGGTCAATGGTAATGTGGGCAAGGTGACAGGTGAAGGCGAATATCCATATGGTTCGCTGGTGAACCTTCAGGCAATTCCTAACGCAGGGTTCCACTTCGTAAGTTGGGGGGATGGCGACACGGCTAGGGCGATTAATTTCTTCATCTCTTCGGATACGATCGTTTCCACCTTGTTCGCCAAGGATATAGACGAGATGATGGTGGATACCCTGATCATCCCGGCATTCGGCTACTGCCCGAATACGGAGGATGTCATCCGCTACTCGTTGCTGAACTCTGAGGCTCCTTCCGAGTATAAGATCGTCTTCAGCGAGGAGGCTAAGGCGGTTGGATTCGTCGATGTTGATTTCACGAAAATCGATGCGGATAATGAGGTGAAGATAGTTATCCCTGATTGCCCGGCTGATGTATATCGAGCTAGCATCCAGTTCAAGAATAAGATCAATTCTGTGACGCCGTTCTTCGATATTGATTTGAGGGTGAACCTCTCCAATGATTATATATTGGATATCTGGCAGGATGTTGTCTCTGTCGCCAATACGGAAAATATCTTCCGTGAGTACCAATGGTACCATGACGATGTGAAGGTCGGCGGAGCCACCTTGCCGTATTATTGCGAGAAGAAGGGACTTTCGGGTAGCTATTATTTGGAAGCCGTCACGACGGATGGCCGTCAGTTGCGTACCTGCAAGAAGTGGTTCGATAATGCTACGAATACCACGCTTTCCGTCTATCCTAATCCGACCTCCGAAAAGGCTACGGTTGAGTTGAGTGTGGATAATGGTGCCACCCATAGCCTGACTGTGACGAATGCTTTGGGTGTTGTGGTCTTGAACTCTTCGTTCGTGGGCCGTAAGACGCAGATAGACTTCCGGAGCTTGGCTCCAGGAGCGTATATCGTCGAGGTGGATGGACTGACGGTGAAGGAGATTAGGAAATAACGGGTGATTGGTTTCGCCCGCATGAGTTTGAATGTAACGATATTGAGATATGAGCATGAGAAAGGGATTGATATTATTGGGTTTGCTTACGTTGCCGTTGATGACGCCGCAGGCTCAGCTCTACGATCACTACTTGGATTTGACCGTGGGTGGGGGATTGCATTCCATCCAGTTTTCGCCTAAAGGGGGTGAATTTACCCCTGGTACGGGCGCGGAGGTCAAAGCAGGGTATCGTCGTACCATTGATGAGCATTGGAGCATGGGCATTGGCCTAGGCTTTAGTTGGTATAATGCCCGATCTTTTTATGAGGATTATCGTATAGCCCGTCCGGCTGTCGATGCTCAAAATGGAGAAACGTACGAATATAGGGTCATCTTTACTGATTGGCGGGAAAAACAGCATCTGGTGAACCTCGAAATCCCCGTGGCTGCCTACTACCAACAACCTATCCGCCCGCTTTGGAACTTCTTGGGTAGTGCGGGCGTGAAATTCTTCGCCCCAATCTCTAATCGATATGAGATCTTGGATGGTACGATGGAAACCAAAGGTTATTTCCAGCGTCTGACGAACGTCGAATACGAGAATTTACCTCAACATGGTTTCTTCTCCAAGGATAATGCCGAGGGGGAGGCTTCCCTTCGCAAATTCGGCGCTGGCGTCTTTGCCGATGCGGGTTTGCTCCGTTCGTTCAAACATAGTGATATGAGTCTGTATATGGGACTCTATTTCAATTTCGGTGTGACGAATCTCTCTAAATCGTATACGACTTCTCTGTTCGATGGTGAATCATACCCGGGTGTGCTCTCCTCCGATAGGGTGGAGAAGGCTCATCTGATGGCCGCGGGCCTCAAGGTGGGTATCACGTTTGGTTTGCCTCGTGTCTATCCGTTGCCTGAAATGCAGCATGAGGGTGTCATTGAGGAGGACGAGGATTATGCTGTCAGGGATGCTGAAATCGAGCACTTCGAACGTAGCGAGGTGGAGGATGTGCTCCGTATCGCTCGTCGCCTCGCACAGGAAGAGGAGGAGCGTAAGGCACGTGCTTTGGCTGACGTGAAGAAGGTGGTCAACTGGTTGAATAAAAACGTGAAGGTGGAGTTCAAACTGGGACAGGCCGTGGTGGAGATGAATGACGAGATCCGCTCTTATATCGATGACTTGACCTATTACATCAAGAATACTCCAGGCCGTAAGATCGTCGTCTGGGGACATACCTGTAATCTGGGTAAGGAGGCGAAGAATATCGAATTGGGTATGCAACGTGCGGAGGCGATGCGTAAGCTGTTGATTCAGGCGGGTTGCCCTATCAATCGTGTGATGGCCAGAAGTAAGGGCTCTTCCGAACCGTTGGTGCCTAATACGAGCGAGGCGAACCGACGGATGAATAGACGTATCGAGATTGTCATCAAGTAATGTCGGAGGAGTGGAATCGGTCTCTCGGACGTGCTGTGAAGCAGTTCCTGCTTCGCTGGTGGTTCTGCTTCCCGTTGGTGGGGATATTGTCTCTGCTATTGGCCATCTATACATTTACTCAGGTCCCCTCTTTCCTTGATAATGTCTGTGCGATTTTGATGATAGTCGCTACTGTCACCACGCTTTCGTCGTGGGTTGTGTTGCTGATGTGCCGCAAATGGTGGAGGACGCTTCTCTCCGTTGCGGTGACGCTGACCTCGTGGGCATTCCTTTTGCCCATTGCCTCTTTGTCTGCCATGAATGCTCCTGATGGGTTCGGTGCGAAGCATAAGATTCCTGATGGTCTCGCCTATGAGTTGCCTTCTGATTCGGGTGAGGTGATCGCCTCTGATACAAGCACTTACCTGCAGGTCTCAGGGGAATACGGGTCATATTGCTATTCTTTCTATTATACGGAATTGCCTGCCGGAGAAATCTTCCTGAAGTGTTTTGAAGCGACGGAGAACATCCCTTTGTCGGAGGATCGTATCCCTGAACGTTCTGCTGTCTCGCTAGGTTCCACAGAGGATTTCCCTTTCCATCAGTTGGTTGACCATCAGTGTTTCACGATTTATGAAGGTGACTTTGGGGATTACTATGCCGCACGTGTGGAGGTTTGGTTCAGGGAATCGGTGAGTGGTGCGGAACGTAAATTGATGGAGAAGGTCTATCGGGTTGAAGGTTATATGCGATAGTATTGTTGCGCTTTTAATGCGTTGATTCTCAATATTCCAACATTGGATTATACATCATGATCGCATTGTTCTCCGCTACTAATATTTCTTGCGTCTCACCGGTTGTGAGATTGGTGATGCGTTTCCAAATGCGGTTGTGGCGAGTGTAGCCTCCCCATAGCTGGAACTCGAATCGGTGGTCGGTCTCATATATCTCGTATTTCTCCGTTGGCGGACAATCAGCGGTGATGGAACCGTGTAGATACTCGTCATCGAGGTGAAGATTGATCTTGAATGTCGCACTTGTGTTGTTCTTGAGTTGCAAATCGATGTAGTTGTAGGCCAGGGTGGCACCGCAGGCGAAAGGAATCGTGCGGTTTGAGTCTGGGAACACGTCGAAGCTGTGTCTCCATCGCTCCGTGATGTCGAGTGGCGTGTGCAGGGCCATCCAGTAGATGAGGTTGCCTAGTTGGCAGAGCCCTCCACCTGTTCCGGTCGCGACCTTCCCATTGTGTATCATCATCCCCTCCAGATAGCCTTTCCGTTTGGTGGGACGACCCACTAACCTCCAGATTGAGAAGGTCTCGTTGGGACGGATTAGGATGCCGTCCAGGTGTGAGATGGCTATCCTTAAATTGGTTACCTTGTTGTGCTGCAACTGCATGTCCACGTCCTTGAGTTTCCTGAGCAAGGGTGATTTGTGGATGATGTAGGTGTACTTTAATGCCCCCTCGCTACGCTTTTTGGCATATTTCACGGAGGAGAAGTGCCACTTGAGGAAGCGTTTCGCAATGTAAAACTCCTTGCCAAGCATCCGGCGGAGTTTGCTGCGTTGTAATGGTTTTTCTACCGGTGTGTTCATGGTGCGGGTTCGACTTAAGGGTGATTAGAAAAAAAGAATGGTTGCATGTCTCCACACAACCATTCCCTTATGATGAAATTATTTTACGTTTCCTACCTTGATGAGGTATTCTGCGATTTGTACAGCGTTCAAAGCGGCGCCTTTCTTGATTTGGTCGCCTACGATCCAGAAGGTCAAGCCGTTCTCGTTCGCCAAGTCCTTGCGTACACGTCCTACGTATACGTCGTCCTTGCCTGCCAAGAAGAGAGGCATTGGGTATTTCTTGTTGGCTGGATCATCCATCAACTGCAGACCCTCACCCTCGGCGAAGGCTTTTTGCGCTTGCTCCACGCTGATTGGCTTCTCCGTCTCGATCCAGATGGACTCTGAGTGGGAACGGAGGGAAGGCACGCGCACGCACATCGCTGAACAGTTCACGTCGCTGTGCATGATCTTCTTCGTCTCGTTGAACATCTTCATCTCCTCTTTCGTGTATCCGTTGTCTGTGAAGACATCGATCTGAGGGATGACGTTGTATGCCAATTGGTAAGCGAACTTATTGACGGTCACAGGCTTGTTGTCCAACACTTCCCTGTACTGCTGCTCCAACTCCGCCATGGCTGCCGCACCTGCGCCGCTGGCCGCTTGGTAGCTGGCGATGTGGATGCGTTTGATGTGGCTGATCTTCTCGAGCGGTTGCAAAGCCACTACCATCATGATGGTGGTGCAGTTAGGGTTGGCGATGATGCCTCTCGGACGGTTGAGCGCATCTTCCGCGTTGCACTCAGGCACAACCAATGGAACATCATTGTCCATGCGGAATGCGCTGGAGTTGTCAATCATCACGGCACCGTACTTGGTGATGTCCTCGGCGAACTCCTTCGAGATGCTGGCTCCTGCGGAGGTGAAGGCGATGTCCACACCCTTGAAGTCGTCATTGTGCTTCAACTCCTTGACGGTGTATTGCTTGCCTTTGAATTCGTATGTGCGTCCTGCACTTCTAGACGATCCGAACAGTACTAAGTCATCCAACGGGAAATTACGTTCTGCTAATACGCGGAGGAATTCCTGTCCCACTGCGCCGCTTGTTCCAACGATTGCTACTCTCATTTTTCTTTTGTAATTTTTTATATGAATTTTCTCGATATTTTATACTTTTGCGAGAAGGATGTGTTTGCCATCCTCTAATTTTCTGCAAAGATAATTTGTTTGCGGTTTACTTGTAGTAATTAATTATAAAAGTTATTGTTGAATGAAAAAAAATTTGTTTGTGTGGGCTTTTTTGTGCCCTTTCTGTGCGTTTGCTCAGCTGAATGTATCCTTTGCGGATGGTGTGATTCCCTCTTATTGTGTGGGCACGGATTCCCTCTTTTCGGTCGCCGACGGGGTGGTTACTTCCTCGAACAATGTGGCCGGTGAGAGCTATCTCTTCGCCCCTTCTGTCGCGATGGACAATGCGGAGTGGGGCCTCACCGTCACCATGACCCAGCCGACCGGCTCATGTTTCGCCCGTTATTATTTGGCGGTCGATGCGCCGGCGATCGATGGTTCCTCCTCCGGTTATTTCCTGCGCTTGGGTGATTCCAAACGGCAGATCTCCTTATGCTTCCGCAAGGAAAGCGGGAGCGTCGTCACCTTGGCGAAGGGGGACACGATGAGGCTTTTTCCTCCGCCGAACGAGAAGATGTTGCGTGTGGAGGTGAAGGTGACCCGTAGCAGTGCGGGCGAATGGGTGGTTTACTCCAGGCTGAATGACGAGGAGTCGTTCCGTCAGGAGTTCTCCGTCACCGATAACACCTTGACGCAAGCCTCCTATTCGGGCATCTATTGCAAGTATCCTAAGTCGAAGGCGAACACCTTCTCCTTCTCGGGTTGGACGGTGGAGGGCGAACCGGCTTTCGTACCCGACCCGCCCTCATTGCCTGAGCCTAACGATTTGATTTTCACGGAAATCATGTTCGCTCCGTCTGCGGATGGGGCTGAGTTTGTGGAGATTTATAACCGTTCCGACAAGGTCATCGACTTGTCCGGACTCAGCCTTGCGGCGAGGAAGAAGGATGGTGTGGTTAGCTATGGCAAGCGGATTGCCTCCACCTCTTCGTTGATCTATCCTGATGAGTATAAGGTGGTTACGAAATACCCGGAGAAGGTGGGTGTTCTCTCTTCGTGTGCGTCCGACGGGGCGATGGTGCCGATGTCCAACATGGCGGCCCTGAACAATGCCGGGGGATGGGTCTCCCTCTTCCGCACATCCGATTCTCTCTTGATCGACGAGGCCTATTTCGCCCCCGACCTGCACGTGGAGGGGGTGCCTGACAAGGGGGTGGGGGTCTCGTTGGAACGTGTCTCCTTAGAGGGTTCATCGTGGACCTCCGCCTCCCCTGCGACGGGCTATGCCTCTCCGGGCTGTGAGAACCAGGCGATGATGGCGGTCGAGGAGATTCTTTTTGAGGCCGATCCGTTGTGTGCTCCCTATCTCGAAGCCTCCGGGTTCTGGCACCTGCGTTACAACCTGGACAAGCCCGGCTATTGGGCGAACGTGCGTGTCTATGCGCTGAACGGTGCGGTGGTGCGGACGTTAGGCCATTCGTTGCCTCTTTCCGTGTCGGGCGAGCTGGTTTGGGACGGCCGTACGGACGGAGGCGCATTGGTAGCCGTCGCACCGTATATCGTTGTGGTACAGGCGATTCATCCGTCGGGTGACATGGTCAATCGACGGTTTGTGGTGACGGTTTCGAGGTGATGGGTGGTGTTCGGTTTCCAGGGTGTTACCCTGGGCTAGATAATGATATGCCCTTGCAGGGCGGACAGGGAACACTCGTTGGAAATTCTCCATGCGTCATCCCCGATGTGGTGCTGTTTCGCCCCGTAGGGGCAACCCTTTATATAGCTCAGGGCAATGTCCTATGTGTTATTTTCCAAAATAAAGTTGCCTGATATGTAAACTTTTTGCATATTTGCATCTGCGAAATCTGAAGGAATATTATGCAGGAAAGAAATGACATAATGAGTGTTGACGCCATGATGGACGAACGCTTCGGCAAGGTGGGAACCCCTGAGCGCGAGGCATTCCGCAAGGAGGCTTACGCCTATTGTGTGGGGCAGATTATCCGTGAAGCTAGGAAGAGGGAGAAAGTCACTCAGCAGGAGTTGGCCCAGCGCATGGGTACTAACAAATCCTATATCTCCCGCATCGAGAAGGGTAGTGTGGAGCCTGGTGCGGGAATGTTCCTTCGTATCCTCGGTGCGCTTGGGTTGCGCTTTGAGGTGTTGCAGGCTTCGTCATGCAGATGATTTTAGTATAAACCACTTAATAATAGATTGTTATGAATGAATATATAAATCCGTCAGCTGACGAAAAGATTGTTTTTGTTAATATAAAGAACACCTATAACTGCAAGGATAGAAAGAGTGAGTATTATCGACCTTCTATTTATGAAGCCACAAGAAAATACTGGAGGGTATCGCTCTCGAGAGTTAACAATGCTACCTTGTTGATCGGTCATGTGGACGGGGTCGTTAAAGAGGTAATTCGGCTTACGAATAGTTATAAATCCAAGGACCCTAGGTTCTCCAACAGGATTGAGTTTGAAGGGGAGGAACTGGATGATTCCATATATTTAGGGAAGTTGATAACCAATATGGTGAGGATAGGACAGAACCCTATTAATTATTTTAATCTGTGATGAACGAAACAATTCTCCCAATTAATTACAAGATTGATTCTCCCTGCCCCCTAAATTTTACCTCTTAATTCATGATTTCCATTGCCACTTTCTCTTTTTCCTCTTAACTTTGTAAGAAAAAGAAAGGGACGTATATGATAGTTCAACCGAGATATTTGAAGAAGGGCGATAAGATCGCCATCGTGGCGCCTGCGGGTGCGGTGGATCCTGCGTTGATAGACGGGGCATGCGCCCGCCTGCACAAGTGGGGCTTCGTGGCCCAGGTGGGTTTCACGGCGAAGGGTAATTGCGGACGGTTCTCCGCATCGGACGAGGATCGTTTGCTGGATTTGCAGCTGGCGATGGACGACCCCGCCGTCTCGGCTATCCTTTGCGCGCGTGGTGGATATGGCTGCATGCGCATCGTGGACAAACTGGATTTCACGAAGTTCGCCCAGTCGCCGAAGTGGTTGATCGGCTTCAGCGACGTGACCGCCCTGCACGCCTCTTTCCATCAGCATGGCTATGCTTCGCTCCATGGGGTGATGGCTAAGGCTATCTCCTCCAACAGTAAATCCGCCACCGCCCTCCGCGACCTGCTGAAGGGCAAGCGTGTGGAGTGCGCCGTGGAGGCCTCTCCGCTGAATAGGTTGGGGGAGGTCCATGCCCCTGTCTTCGGTGGCAACCTCTCCTTGCTCTACGCCCTGCGCGGCACGCCTTACGACGTGGATATGCGCGGGAAGATCCTCTTCATCGAGGACCTGAGCGAGCGGCTCTACCATATCGACCGTATGATGAATAACCTGCGCCTGGGTGGTGTGCTCAAGGACTTGGCCGGACTGGTGGTCGGTTGTTTCTCCGACATCCCTGAGGATCCGACGCTGGTCTCCGCGGAGAAGGTGATCCGTGAAGCGGTGGATGGGTATGACTATCCGGTCCTTTTTGGTGTGCCGGTCGGCCATGAGGGGTATAATTGCCCGATTATGGAGGGCGCCGAATATAAGCTCTCCGTCACGAAAGAGGGTGGTGCTTGGTCGTTATATCTTCCTGCGAAGGATAATAAGCGGAAATGATTTCCGTTACATTGGTAGATTTGTTTATCTTTGTGGAAAAGTTGATGTATGAAACGTATATTTAGTCTGATATTGCTCTCCCTCGCCCCTCTGTTGGCGAGTGCCCAGTGGGAATTTGGTGTGGATCTGGGAGCATCCATCTCCCGCTCCAATAGGGCGGACGAGCCTAATTTCCTCATGAAGAACGCTATCTCTTTCCTTCCTGAGTTCAGGGCGTCCTATTCGTTCGCACCCAATTGGTATCTAGGCTTCGGGGCGGCGCATGTCACCAAGTGCTATAGGCTTGAGCCTACCGACGAGTGGGATGGTGAGGCTCCTAGCACGTGTCGTTTCCGCTACTTCACCTTACCTGTCTTGTTGACGTACCGTTTCCCTATATCAGACTTCTGGTTGGGATTCTCCTACGGCATACAGGGGGATTTCTTCATTAGCCAAAAAACACCTACTATGTTCTATAATGGCGAGGAGCATCGCCGATATGAGTTGGACAACAAGGAGATGAACCAATGCTTCGGCATGTCGCTTGGCACAGAGTTCGGATATAACCTTAACGAGAACTGGAAGTTGATGCTCTCCTATCGTTACGCCTTCGATTTGGTGAATGCGGACGAGCGCGCTTTCCATGGCAGATTCCGTAGCAATACTATCTCTTTGGGCTTCAGGTATGTGTTGGGCGGTGCGACGTTGGTGGAGTCGTATGATGCGTTGTCGGCGGCTTGGTGATTATAAATCAATTGCCTGAAGAATGTGCTCCAGACGATCCCGATCTTTAATGTTCTCTCTCATAAATCAGTTTTTTGTCACGATTGGCACTTTCAACAGCGAAGGGTAGTAATGTCCCGTCTTCAACTATATCCACAGACAGATTGAGTATTCTTTCTAATTCACAGATCATAGCGGCGTGTTTTAATAGACTAATGCCGTTTTCATCGTATTGAACAAGAATATCCACGTCGCTCAGTGGTGTTTCTTCACCACGAGCATATGAACCGAACAACCATGCCCGTCGAATCGGCTGATTCTTGAAATATTCGGCTATATTTTTTTGTATTGTATTCGTGTTCATTTGTTCTTTTTGTGGATTCAAAAACAAAAATGGTATTTTTTCCGTAAAATAGTGTGTAAAAGGCGGAGAAGTAGAGTGGTAAATATAAGGACGCTTTTAGATTGTTGTCGTTAAGCATCCTTTTGGTTTTGCTTTAATTCCTTCCCTTTCTTCTTCCCGATGGTCAATACCTTATAGAAGAGGATGCCGAGTATGACGGTCACGGTACCTTGTACGATGAGCATGAATAGAACGGATGTTTTCATAATTTACCCTCCCTTCTTTCTTTGAGGATGCGTTGTTCCCTTGTGTAGGACGCATGCCAGATTAGTACGCAGACGAGCACCAGGAGTATGGCCATGCCGATCCTTGCCCCGTCGATGTAGGCGATGTTCGGGTCGTCTGCCGAGATGCCCTGGTGGGTCAGCTCCGCTATGATGGCGGAGTCGTCCAGCGGCCAACCCTTCAGGCTGATCAGCGACCAGTCGTCATTCTTCGGTTTGAAGAGGGCTGCGAGGAAGATGGTGATCAGCATGGTCGGCGTGACGTATTTCAGCACGTATTTGAAGAACTTCGGTATCTGCATGTCCGCATGGTAGTTGATCAGCTTCCACCCCTTCTCGATGCCCATCACCCATGAGAAGGCGATGGCTTCTATGGTGGCGAAGAGGAAGAGGGCCACGGTGCCTCCCCAGAAATCGTATTGGTCGAACACCCCTTTCTCGAAGAAGAAGATGCACGGCAGGGCGATGATGAGAATGATCGCGCCGAGGGTGTAGGAGGTGCTTTTCTGCGACCAGTTATAGCTGTTGGATAGGAAAGCCACGAAGGGTTGCGTGGTGGAGAGCGAGGAGGTGATGGCGGCGAAGAAGAGCAGACCGAAGAAGGCGAGCCCCGCTATGGCCGACAGGAAATCTCCCCATTGCCCGAAAAGATAAGGCATGGTGCGGAATCCCAGTCCGAATCCTCCTGTCTGCGCCAGCTCGACCACCTTGTCGATGCCGAGGTAGCCCACCGCGATCGGTATGATAATGGCGCTACCGAGGATGATCTCCGTGAATTCATTGGTGAAGGCGGAGGTCATGGAGCTGAGGGCGATGTCCTCGTCCCGCTTCAGGTAGGAGGCGTAGGTCTGTATGGCTCCCATGCCGAGGGAGAGCGTGAAGAAGACCTGTCCCGCCGCCGCCAACCATATCTTAGGGTTGGAGAGTGAGTTGAAGTCTGGTGTCCAAAGAAAGTCTATGGCGGTCGTTCCGTCGCAGATGGCGCCATTGTCGCCCGCCTTGAGGGAGTATGCCTTGACGACGAGGAACAGTCCGAAGAACAGCAACATCGGCATGCATATCTTAGCGACCCTCTCGATACCTTTGTTGATGCCCTTGCTGATGATGAAGATGTTCAGCCATAGGCAGAAGATGAAGCAGAGCAGGGTGTCGTAGGGGATTCCGAAGGTGGACTCCTTGAGGTTCAGGTAGGTGTCGAAGAAGGCGGAGATCTCCGTTTCCGTCATGCCTCTGAACGAACCGATCACCGAGTGTATCGCGTAGGAAAGGATCCAGCTCTCTATGTAGCAGTAGTAGGAGGAGATGATGAGGCTGGAGAAGAGGCCTAAGGAACCTGTGTAGCGCCAGATCTTGTGGTGGTCCAGCCGTTGCATGATCATCGGGGGCGAGTGGTGCCCGTGCAGCCCGCCGAACTTGCCGGTCGACCATTCCACCATGACCAGGGGCAGTCCTAGGAGGACGAACGACACGATATAGGGGATGATGAAGGCGCCACCTCCGTTCTGGATGGCTTGGATAGGAAATCGCAGGAAGTTGCCGATGCCTACGGCGCTTCCCGCCATCGCCAGGATGAGTCCGACCCGTGATCCCCAATTTTCCTTCTTTTGATTCATGAGACCTTTGTTTTTGGCAAAGATAATAAACTTTTGCGGAAAATGTTATGTGGGTGGGGGAATGAAAAGGGGCGGATAACATTCCGCCTCTATGCTTTTATTTTCCGAAACGCATGCCGATGGAGAAGTCGATTCGTGTAAGACTTTCACGTTTGTCTTTCTCGAGTTTGACCTCCTCTTTCTTGCCATCTTGCTCAAGCGTGTATTTCGATAACGAGCTGCCGATCAGTGAGATTTTAAAGCCCACGGCCACGTTTTGGGACATCCAATGGTCGTAACCGAGGTCGATGGAGGCATACATTGCGTTCCCTGTAATTATGTATTTTGATGACGCATACTCTCCTCTGTTCTTGTAACCCATATATCCTATTGAGCCAGTTATCATGAATGCATTCCTTAGGTCCCCACTCATGAAACGTGTTGTTAACGTTGGTCCGATGAGAGGAATCGTATATTTGTCGTCCACTTTGACGTATGTGAAACTATTGTCGTATGTGTTGTTATGTTTGACCATTTCCAAATCGGAGGCATTGAAAAAAGCGAATTTAGCTCCTGCGCCAAGCACTTCGGAGAAGAATCCGGAGAAGTCAGCCTCGACATGGACTCCGTTTTTAATGCTTTTCATGTGATCAACCAGTTCTCGAGGAACATCCTTGTCGATTTTCCCTATGCGTCGGCTGTACCCACCGTTGATGGCGAATACTATTTTCTGAGGCTCAGTGGGTTTTTGTTCCTTTGCGTGACCGTTGGAGGAGACCGAATCCACTTCTGTCTTTGTGATATGGGACGAGGCTTTTGCGTTGCAGCATGCCAATAGGAGTACTGCGCAGATGCTTAATAGTTTAATATGTAAATTCATTTTTTGATTATTGATATTATGCCACAAATGTAGATGAT
>Ga0310695_10010779_pt1 | contig 13270 bp, 12 predicted proteins | sample RumenRJG_04DNA_FD_203882 | JGI IMG/M metagenome (GOLD analysis project Ga0310695, IMG submission 203882) | Bovine rumen microbial communities from Lethbridge, Alberta, Canada - RJG_04 (v2) (version 2) | ecosystem: Host-associated > Mammals > Digestive system > Stomach > Rumen | place: Canada...
CAGGTGACCGCGCACAGATTACACCAGGTCTTTTTCCATTCACTCATGTTTCTGTCCTCCTTATGCGATCACGCGGATGATATCAAACGATTCTTCTCCGTCCAAGAGCCGGCGCAGCTGGGCAGGGTCGTGGCATACGGCGCAGTGCAGGTCCTTTCCGTCCACGGTGAGATCCATGACTTCCGCGTCCCGCTCCATGTTCCAGGAGCCGGGAGCCAGCACCGGGCCGTACTTTCCGGCAGGAGCCGCCTTGCACCAGGCTTCCGGTTCAAAGACCCGTTTCGGATTGGGTTCGGCACCGGTGCGCACCATGATGCGGTACAGTTCCCGCGTGTTGATGACATAATCCACGCAGCCGGTCTCCCCCGCCTCTGCGGCATCCGGTCCCAGAGGACCCACGGAAACGGTGATGAGTCTTTTGTCTTCCTCCCGGAAGCACTCTTCCGCCGCCTCGCCGAATACGGTCTGAGCGGAGGGCAGGAAGACGAACCGGTCGGAAAGCTCCCCGAAGGAACGCTCCAGCACCTTCTGTGCCGCCCGTCCGGAAGCCACGATGGCCGGGCCTTCCTTCAGGCGGGCATCCAGTTTCTCTTCCCCTTCCTTCTCCACGGCCTTCCAGGCCTCGGAGGCATCGGCTACATGGGAAAAACCGATCTTCTTCAGAGCGCCGGCCACCTGCTGTTCCGTAACAGGAGCCTGCGCCTTCTTCCAGATCTTCTCCAGTTCCGGGATCAGGGCCGGATCCAGCTGAGCCACGGCATTGGTGCCCCACTGGTGGGCATGATATACCACCTCGTCCTTGTGTTCCTTCACATAGATGGCTCCCACGGGACAGACCTCCACGCAACGGCTGCAGCCGATGCAGCTGCTCTCCGCCATGGGTTTGCCGAAGGCGGGCGCGACGAGGATCCCGTTTCCACGGCCGGAGGCCGCCAGATTGTGCACCGTCTGGACACCGCCGCAGACGTCCACGCAGCGTTTGCATTTGATGCATTTATTGGGATCCCGTACGATGACGGCGCTGTCATCCACCGGGTAGCGACCATGGTGTTGCGGGAAGGGCAGCTGGTCCACTCCGTATTCCCGGGCCAGGGCCTGCAGCTCACAGAATCCGTCCCGGACACAGTCGCAGAAGAAGCACATCTCGCAGAACTTCGGGTCCAGGTCGTCGCACCGGGTGGAGCCGATGCGCATGCAGTGGTGGCAGTCCACATTGTGATCCGATAGCAGAAGCTGCAGGGTCATTTTCCGGGAGGCGCGCACCGCCTCGGTATCCGTATGGATCACCATGCCGTCCCGCACTTTCGCGGCGCATGCATGCTGGAAGGTCCGTGCTCCCTCCACTTCCACCACGCACATGCGGCAGGAAGCTCTGGGATCCAGCTTCTCCAGGAAACACAGGGTCGGGATATGGATATCGTTCATGCGGGCCGCTTCCAGGATCGTGGAGCCCGCCGGGACGGTCAGGGTCCTGCCGTCCATGGTAATGGTGACTTCCGCCATGGTTCAGGCCTCCTTTCTCATCTTTGCCGCGAAATCCTCCGGGAACCGTTCCAGCCCGCTGAGGATGGCAGTGGTAGCGCTCTGTCCCAGGGGGCAGAAACAGGACTTCTTCATGTAGGGATCCATGGCCCGGATCATCTCCAGATCCGCCTCGGTCCCCTCTCCGGCGGCAAAACGGTCCATGATCTCCATGAGACGCAGGGTGCCTTCCCGGCAGGGAGTGCACTTGCCGCAGGATTCGTGGGCATAGAACCGGGCGATCTGCGCCAGGATGTCCACGATGTTATGGCTCTCGTCAATGACATACACAGCGCCGGAACCCAGGGAGGCTCCGATACCGCGTATGGAATCAAAATCAATGGGGGTATCCAGCTGATCCGGAAGAATGAATCCGCAGGAGGAACCGCCCAGCTGGATGGCCTTCAGAGCCTTCCCGCCGGGGACACCGCCGCCGAAGCCTTCCACCACGTCCCGCAGAGTGGTGTCCGTTGGCACTTCGATGCAGACCTTCTTCTCCACATCCCCGGACAGACACATGACCTTGGTACCGGGATACTTTTCCTGACCGATGCCGCCGAACCAGTCGGCGCCACGGTTGATGATCTCAGGGATCACCGCAAACGTCTCCACGTTGTTGACGATGGTGGGTTTCTGATGCAGTCCCGCCACTGCCATGGAGGGTGGTTTCAGCCGGGGTTCGCCCCGGACTCCCTCCAGAGAGTTTACGATGGCAGTGCCTTCACCGCACACATAGGCGCCTGCGCCGGAGACCACCTTCAGGGAAACGTCCCCGGTGAGTCCCTTCTCTTCCGCCTGAGCCACGGCCCGGCGGAGGATGGCGATGGACTTTTCATATTCGCCGCGGACGTAGAGGAAGCATTCCTTCGATCCCACGGCGTAGGCGCCGATGAGGATCCCCTCCAGCACCGTATGGGGATCACCCTCCATGATGATACGGTCCTTATAGGTCCCCGGCTCTCCCTCGTCGGCGTTGCAGACGATGTATTTGACTTCACTGTCGTTTTTAAAGGCGCTGCTCCACTTCTTTCCCGTGGGGAACGCGGCGCCGCCTCTGCCCCGGAGCCGGCTGGTCTCCTCGATGGCGGTGATCAGTTCGCCCCGGTCCATGGTGCGTGCCTTTTTCAATGCCTCATACCCTCCGGCGGCGATATATTCGTCGATGCTCATGGGGTCGATCTTCCCCACGTTTCTCAATGCAATGCGTACTTCTTCCATGGTCAGTTCTCCTCCAGCAGTTCCGCTGCCTTCTCCGGATCCACTTCCGTATACAGTCTGCCGTTTACCAGCATGGCCGGTGCCTGGCCGCACTGTCCCAGGCATTCCACCCAGTTAAGATCCACCCGTCCGTCGGGATCCGTTTCTCCTGCCTTTACGCCGGTGATCTCCTGCAGTTTCTCCATCAGCTTCTCATTGCCGGCGGAGTGGCAGGCAGTGCCGCGGCACACCCGTACGGTGAGCGGGCAGGGCGGCGTGAAGCGCAGCATGGAGTAGAAGCTGGCGCTGTCATACAGTTCCGCCGTCTCCACTCCCAGGTCCTCCGCCAGAGCCGCCAGCGCGTCTTCGCTGACATACCCTTCCTCTTTCTGAAGAGCCAGCAGAGCATCCAGCAGGCCTCCGTCCTTCAGCGCCTGTCGGATAATGGTTTGATATACAGCCATAAATGTCCTCCCTTAGGTCTCTTTGTGAACAAATTAACTATGGCTGCATTCTATCCAATGAAAACAGCCGCAGTCAACGTACCGCGGCCCTCCGTGACACAACATCTACGGAACTCACAAAACCGGTGTGGGTTCTTTGATATTAAAACCGCCGGAACCATCCCCCCTTCTGGGACAGTTTCGGCGGTTTTGTCCGATGGATTATTCTCAAAAAAGATAGCTTTTTCTCATTTTCCCGTCACCCGGTCCGCGGTCTTCAGCTGCTGTTCCGTCCACCGGTATTCCGGAGAAAGATCCACCATCATCTCCGTCAGACGGCGGCTGTTGGCCCGCAGGGGATAATCTCCTCCCCTGGAAGCCCAGACATAGATCTGATGGGCTACCATATGGGTCATGGCCGGCCCCAGCAGTTCCGCCGGTTCCGGATTGCGGATGATCCCCGTCTGCTGACAGTTTGCCGTCAGGCGGATGAACCAGTCATGGATGGACTTCACCATCTCCAGGATCTGGATCTCTCCCTGCAGCTCCATGATAAACAGGGCCGACATCACTCCGGGTCCCAGATCCATGGCCAGATGCAGATACCGGTCTCCGATGAGCCACATGCGTTCCCAGTCGTTGGCGGCCATGAGAAGATCCTCCAGCTTCACGATCTGGTTGGTATCCGTGTTCTCCATAAGATAGGTGATGATCTCCTTCTTCCCGGAGAACATGCGGTAGAAGGTGGAGCGGACCACGTCCGCCTCCTGGCAGATCATCTGAACCGATACTTCGTCATATCCGTGCTGCCGAAAGCATCGGATGGCCGCCTGGGCGATGGAATCTTTCATTTGTTTCTGTCCCATAACGATCTCCCTTTTGGTTATCGAACACTGTGTTTTCCGTCTTGAAACATTATATTCGATATACCTCAATTCCGTCAATGAGGGAGGCCGAAAAAACGGCCGGCACGGCAGAGCCGTACCGGTCGGTATCGTCTTAATCGGAGGCCAGCCGACGCTGCAGCTCGGCATAGTCTTCCACGGTATTGCAGTTGAACAGGCCTTCCTCTGGGCCGGTATACTCCACCGTCACCGGATCGGAAGCATTGATCACCCGCCAGGGAGAGGTCTTCTCTTCCCGGATCACCGTCTCACACAGGGGCAGCACGGACTTGTCGTAGATGCCGATAAGGGGCTCCCACTGCTCCCCCTGCCGCAGCAGAGTGACGGAACCGTCGTGAGCATCCAGCAGAGAATGCAGGGTCTCCGCCGGAAAGAAGGGCAGGTCCACGCTTAAAAACAGCACCGCTTCCCCCTTCGCCTCCCGAAGGCAGGAATGGATCCCGCTCAAGGGTCCCCGGTGGGGATATACGTCCGGGACATTCCGGGCGCCGTCCACCGTCTGATCCGATCCGGAGATCATGATGTCCTCCAGTCCCAGATCCTTCAGTTTCCGTACCATATGTTCCAGCATGGTACTCTCATTCACGGCGAGAGCCGCCTTGTCCTGTCCCATGCGGGAGGAATATCCGCCGGCCAGTACGGCCGCGGAACATTTTGCTTTCTCGATCATCGTTTTCTCCAGCTGCAATAGTTTCTGATCCCGGGATCCTGGCGGCGATCCGGGGATTCCCCCAATCTTACTCGCTGCGCACTTCCACCAGTTCGATCTGGAAGTTCAGTTCCTTACCGGCCATCTCGTGGTTGGCATCAAAGGTGATCATGGTATCGTCCTTGGCCACTACCGCTGCCGGCATGGGGCGTCCGCTCATGTCCTGCAGATACACTCTCTGTCCCACGGACACTTCTTCCGCTCCCGGCATCCTGGCGATCTCCACGGAGAAGATGGCATTGGGATCCGGATACCCGTATGCTTCCTCCGGCATCAGATGAACGTTCACGATCTCTCCCACGCTCATGGCGGCCACCGCCGCGTCAAAGCCCGGGATCATCATGCCGGCACCGCACTGGAATTCCAGCGGCGATCCCCGGTCATAGGAGGAATCGAACTGGGTGCCGTCGTTGAGGGTGCCGCGGTAATGGACCCGACAGAGCTTTCCCACGTTGGGTCCCTGGATCTCCGGACCGCCGTGGCATCCGCCGCAGCCGTCATCATGGCATCCGCCGCAGTCGTCATCGTGATCGTGACAGCCTCCGTCCCCGCAGGAGTGGTCGGCGCCGTGGTGATGGTCACAGTTGGCTCCGGTATTGATCAGTTCTCCCCGCAGGTAGGCTTCCACTGCCTCATCGGTATTGCCGGAGGCTCCGGCGCACAGCTCGATGCCGTACTCTTCCAGCGCCCGCTGGGCGCCTCCGCCGATACCGCCGCAGATGAGCACGTCGATCCCCTCTCCGTCCAGAAGCCCGGCCAGAGCACCGTGTCCGGATCCGTTGGATCCGATGACCTGGCTGCCGAGGATCTTTCCGTCCTCCACGTCATATACTTTAAATGCTTCGGAGTGTCCGAAATGCTGGAACACGTTCCCGTTTTCATAGGTTACTGCAATCTTCATTAAAATACTCCTTTGTGTGTTTCCGTCCTTTTGCAGGATCACCCAGTGAGTATATCATATAAAAAGGACCATTGGTATGGCATCTGCTACTGTACAGGTGTCATATCCCGGTCCTTTTCCAATTCCGCTCAGCGCAGAAGCATGAGTTTTTCCGGCGGAAGGTACAGCTGCAGCTGCTTCCGGTCTTCCCAGAGTTCCTTCTGATCCTGGGACAGTTCCGCATGGAACCGGTGGTTGCCCTCGGTCCCTCCCGGCGTATCCGTCATCACGATGGCGCTGTTCACGTCCCGGATGAGCCGCTGCACCTGACAGGACACCACGTTCTCTCCCTCCGTATCCACGGGAATGAGGTCATGGGACTGAATGCCCACATAGGACACCGGTCCTTCCGTCGATTCGGAAACCTTCAGGGTCACGCCCCAGTCGGCGGCGTAGACGCTTCCGTCTTCCAGCTTCTTTGCACGGCTGTAGTTCTTGCATCCCGACAGGAGGCATTCCTGCAGGGTGCGGGGATGCCGGAACAGATTCTCCGTTCCGTGGGCTCCCCGGGCATATCCGCGATCCAGCACGGACACGGTACGGCACATGCGGTAGACTTCCTTCCGGTTATGGGTCACCAGCACCACGGTGCCGGCAAAGTCTTCCAGCGTCTCCATGAGCTCCAGCTCCGTCTGCCAGCGCAGATAACTGTCCAGCGCCGACAGAGGCTCATCCAGCAGCAGGATCCCGGGGCGGGTCAGCAGGATCCGGGCCAGTGCCGTGCGCTGCTGCTCTCCCCCGGACAGCTGCCGGGGCATATGATCCCTTCTCCCCTCCAGATGGAAGCGCTTCAGCATCTCCTCCACGGAAACGTCTGCCTGATGCCGGGGAAGTCCCCGGGTCACCGTACGCAGGTTCTGTTCCACCGTCATGTTGGGAAACAGGGCGTAGTTCTGAAACAGCAGTCCGACGTTCCGCTGCTGGGGCGGAAGGTCGATGCCCTTCTCACTGTTAAACAGGGTCACTCCGTTGACTTCGATGTGTCCCGCGTCCGGTCGTTCCACTCCGGCGATACACCGCAGGGTCATGGACTTGCCGCAGCCGGATGGTCCCAGAAGGCCATGGAAGCCGTCGCCGGTATCGAAGGATACGTCCAGGCGGAAACTGCCCAGATCCTTTTTTATATCCACGAGGATGCTCATCGGGCCACCCCCTTCCTCTCCCGGCGCTCCAGCAGGTTCACGGCCATGAGCACCACGAAGGAGATGGCGATGTTGATCATTACCCACCGGAAAGCCAGGGCCTCATTGTTGGTGCGCCACAGCTGGTACACGGTGGTGGAGATGGTGGCGGTGCGTCCCGGGGTGTAGCCCGCCACCATGGAGGTGGCGCCGTACTCTCCCAGGGCCCGGGCGAAGGCCAGCACCGTGCCCGCCAGGATCCCCTGCCGGCAGCAGGGCATCTGGATCCTCCAGAAGATATAGGTATTGCTCAGTCCCAGGGTGCGGGCGGAATCCCGCAGATTGGGATCGAAGGATTCAAACGCTCCCCTCGCCGTCCGGTACATCAGGGGAAAGGCCACGATGGCGGAGGCGAACACCGCGGAATACCACACCATGGTCATCCGGGTATGGAACGCGCTCATCATCCAGCTGCCGAACACGCGGTTGGGTCCCAGAAGACACAGCAGCAGATAGCCCACCACCGTAGGCGGCAGGACAAGAGGCAGTGTCAGGATCACGTCCAGGATGCCTTTGAGTACACGGGGCAGCTTTGCCACGTAATGGGCGCAGAGGATGCCGAGAAAGAACACGATGCCGCAGCTGATGGCCGCGATGCGCAGCGAGTTCCAGAACGGGTACAGATCCATATTCCATTGCCTCCTTCCTGTTTGAATTTTATATGCTTAATCGTTGTTCCACTTCTCAGGGAACGGTGAATCCCACTTCCCGGAAGATCTTCATGGCAGCGTCGGACTGCAGGTATTCCAGAAATGCCCGCGCCGCTTCCTCATTGGCAGTCCCCTTCATCACCGCTGCGGGATAGATGACGGGAGAGCAGTATTCACTGCCGGAATCGTCCACTACGGTGAGTTCCGCGGAATAGGCGTCGGTGGCATAGATGATGCCGGCGTCCACGGTTCCCTCCTTCACCTGAGTGGTGACTTCCTTGACGTTGGTGCCGTAGGTGATCTTGCCGGCAGCCTTCAGAGGCTCCAGGATCTCCAGGGCCGTGAGGATCTCCTCGGAGTAGGCGCCCACGGGAACGTCCTCGTTGCCGATGCACAGCAGCGTCAGCTTGTCCGTAGCCAGGTCTTCAAAGCTCTGGATGTCGGCGGGATTGTCATCGGGAACGGCCAGGACCACCTTGTTCTCCAACAGATCCACCCGGGTATCCGACAGGACGAAGTCCAGTCCTTCCTCGTTGCCCTGCTCCGCCGTCCTGGCGGCATCCAGCTGGTTCATCTGCTTCTGGGCGGCAGAGATGAACAGGTCGCACTCCGCGCCTTCCTGGATCTGGGTCTTCAGCGTGCCGGAGGAATCATAGGTGGGAACGATGGTGACTTCGGGATGCTCTTCCGTGTACAGCTCGATGATGGCATCCAGAGTCTCCGTCATGGAGGCGGCGGCAAAGACCTGCAGGGTCACTTCCTCCGCCTCTTCCGCTCCCGATGAGCTCACTGCTTCTTCCTGCTGAACTTCTCCACAGGCGCTCAGAGCCAGAAGCAGGACCAGTGCCGCGACGAGCACGGCCAGTGTCTTTTTCATTTGTTTCATGAAATGCTCCTTTCTTTCCCTCTTGCGAGGGCACTGTTTGCCTGTTTCTCCCGATCCGCCGAAAGAAAAAAACGACCGCTCCGAAAAAGAGCGACCGTATTCGTTTCCTGTCGTCGGATGCACCCGTACTGCGGGTGCCGAAAGGTCGTTTCCTTTTCAAATAAGGGAAGGCGGCACCGTTTCCGGTGCAGCCCCGGCCAGCCTGCCATGGCAGCATTGCTTTAGGCAGACAGGCTCGGAAACATTCTGATTTATTTTTCTTCTGCCGGAGCACCGCTCCGGATAAAGACGTGCTGTTTACCGGAACCGTTCGATCCCGGTCCAGTGGAAAGGCTCCTCATGTCCGTCGGCTTGGGATACCCGTTTGAGAAATCCCCCTTCCACCGGCATGTTCTTCTTTCCTCTGGCGGTGGCATAGGCCAGGATCTCTCCCTCATCCGTGAGATGGGCAAAGATCCGGATCCGGTAGCCGATGACATCGAAACCGTACTGGTATTCCTCGTCTTCCGTCACGATGCAGTCCTTCATGTCCCGCCACTTTCCCAGCACCTTGAGTTTGCCGTGAAAATGCGTATCGTCGTCCTGCTGGAACTCTCCCGGGATATCCAGGAGACCGAGAAAGGACTTCACGAAGACCCTGCAGTGATACGTATAGCCAAGATCCATGATCATCGCTGATGTCACCTCATTCCAGATTATACGGAGCCTTCCGCTCCTCCGTCAAGAAGGCAGGGGAAAGTTCGTGGAAACCCACGAAAATCCCCCTGCTCGTTTGATCTCATCGTCGGAAAAGGGTCTCCCGCCGCAGGACAGTTTCGTCTCTTCTGTCTCTTCGGATCAGGCGTTGACCCGGATGAAGGCGGCGTCTTTGACGTTCAGGGCGGCCTTCACCTGAGACGGATTCCGGCAGATGACGGCCACGGCCGCCTTGCCCTTCACCGTCAGTTCCACCGTTTCCGGCGCTCCGCCGGGGATCCATTCCACGGGACCCAGTACCGGTTCGTATTCCGTAGCCGCGGTGTCGTGGCCCAGGCTGTCCAGCGGGACGGCGGTCAGCCGGGTGGGATTGGCACCGGTACGCTTGAGGATCCGGAAGAGTTCTCTTGCGTTGTAGAAGTAGTCGGCACAGCCGGTATCGTGGACTTCTCCCGCCAGGGAGTTTCGTCCGCTGATGCGGAAGACCTTGCCGAACTGTCCCTTCGTCTCCGCGGCAAAGCGCACCTGGGCGCTCTCCATGAACACGAAGTCTCCTTCCTTCTCGGAAAGGTTGTCCTTCAGCCACTGTTTGGCGGCGGGATCGGTGGCGATGATGGCGGGAGATTTCTTCCGGCGCTTGGCCAGGGCCTTTGCCGTCTCGGCGGCGGTGATCAGCCGCTCTTCCTCCGCATCGTACACTTCGTCCACGCCGATCTTCTTCAGCGCGGCGGCCAGCTGGCCCAGAGACACGCTGCCGGGAGCGGCGCCGTACAGGGCCGTCACTTCCGCCAGAACGCTCTCGTCCACCAGAGCCGCGGTCTTCACGTTCCGCTCATGGGCATAGTACGGCAGCTGATCCTTGTGTTCCATGAGGATCACACCGCCGGTGGGACACACATCCACGCATCTGCCGCAGCGGATGCATCCGCTGTCTTTCAGCAGTTTTCCGCCGGTGACGCCCACGGTCTGTCCGTTTTCCGTCTTCACCATTCCCAGGATGCCCACAGCCTGACTGTTCTTGCAGGCGTCGACACAGCGGCGGCATTTGACGCACTTGTTGCCGTTGCGTACCAGCACGCCGGTGGAATCGTCCACGGGGAAGTCCGCGGTGCGGGGCTCAAAGGGAAGCTCGCTGATGCCGAACTGGCGGGCCAGATCCTGCAGCTCGCAGAAGCCGTCCCGGACGCAGTCGCAGAAAAAGCAGTTCTCGCAGAACCAGGGATCCAGATCCTCGATGCGGGTTCCTCCCACACGGGAGCAGTGATGACAGTCCACCGTATGCTGGCGGAACATGTCCAGCAGGGCCTCTCTCCGCTTGTCGAACAGAGCGGGAGAATCGGTGGTGATCTCCATGCCTGCCGCCACTTTCACGGCGCAGGCCAGTTTCTCTTTCGCTTCCCCTTTCACTTCCACCATGCACAGACGGCAGGCGTCGTGGGGGCCCATGCCCTCATAGGCGCACAGGGTGGGGATCTCGATCCCGTTTAAACGGGCAGCTTCCAGGATGGTGGTGCCCTCCGGGACCTTGATCTTCTGATCATTGATGGTAATGTTGATGTTTTTCATGTAGGACACCTCCTCAGACCGCTTCGATCCGGCACGGTACGTACCGTACACAGGGGTTGCCGGTGATCTCGTCCATGTTATCCCAGGCCGTGATCTCGCCGGTGCTGTCGCCTTCCGCCACGCCCTGGAACTTCAGTCCGAAATGATGAGGGATCAAGGCGTAGCCGCGGCAGGTCTGCCAGTCGGCGGTGACCGGTGCCTGAATGGAGCCGGCCTTGGTGGTGATGCGCACCATCTGGCCTTCCTCGAAGCCCATCTCCTCCAGGTCGTCGGGATTGAGGGCCAGTTTGTAGTAGCTGTCGTGATACCGGTTCATCCGGGGATTGCGCGTCATGGCATTGACGCCGTCCTCCGTATGGCGTCCCGAGGACATGAGGAACGGGAACTCTTCCGTCAGAGTCAGAGCCTTCTCCTCGTTCTCCGGGTTCAGATCGCCGATGACGTTATTGATGGTATCGCAGTACAGATGGATCTTGTGATCCTTGTGCTTGAGATGCTGGCGCATGTACGTTTCCGGTTCGTCGCTGCGGGCCACGCCCACCACGGCGCCCTCGGGATGCTTCAGCACCTGTTCGAAGGTGGCGTCCAGCATGCAGAAGTCGGACATTCCGGGCATCTTCTCCAGAAGAGGATGGAATCCCAGTTTCGGAGCATTGGCTCTCTTCACCACGTCCATCGCCATGGGGGTCACCATGAATGCCGCCCAGGCAACGCCCTTGGTGGCGGAGCCCCAGGCACGTCCCAGGGTCTCACCCATGACGCCGGCCAGAAGGTCCGTATCCGAGAACTTGAAATTCCCCTGTGCCACCCAGGCCAGGGCCTTCATCAGGAATGGGATGCGGTCGCCGGTGCGAGCTGCCTTCTCCCCGGCCTTGTACAGCCACTGGGGAAGTTCCGGCATGGCGCCGCACTTTTTGGCGATGTCCAGAAGCACTTCCGGGATCTCCCGGCGCTCACCGATGGTCTCCTCGATGATGGGAGGACGCAGAGTGCACACCGTCTCCGGGAAGTTCATCTGGAAGGCGTTGAATTCATAACGTTCGAAATGGCTCTTGGCAGGCAGGACGTAGTCGGCGTACTCGCAGTCCTCCGTCCAGGTGACGTCCGCCACCACCAGAAGGTCCAGATTGTCGAAGGCCTTGCGCACCATATTGCTGTCCGGATAGGAGCGCATGGGCGAACCCAGCACGCGGATGGCCGCGCGGATCCGGTCCTTGCGGTTGGAGAGCATCTCCACAGGCATGATGCAGGACGGGAAGGTCTGAAGCACCGGGAAGTATCCGGTCTCCGGACCGCGCCAGATCTTGGGATCGTCTTCGTTGATGGTCTTGCCGCGGGCAGCCCAGGGTTCATGAACGATGGTGGCTCCGGGCACCAGTGCCACGCCGCAGATGACTTCCAGCATCAGGCACAGATAGGAGTTCAGCGTGCTGTGGCGGCCGCAGAACAGGCCCAGATCCTGATGGATGCCCCATCTCTTCGTGGTGAGGATCTTCGCCAGCTTCTCCATCTCCTCCATGGTGACGCCGGCCACCCGGAAGCATTCCTCCGGTTTTACCAGACGGAACCAGCGGCGCACTTCATCCATGTCCGCAACGTTCTTTTTGATGTATTCCGTATTCTCCCAGTGATTCTGAAGGATGAGGGCGATGAGGCCCTTCATCATCAGCGCGTCGGTGCCGGGACGGTTGGCGATGTGCAGATCCGCCAGGCGGGCGGATTCCGACATGCGGGGGTCGATGACGATGAGCATCTGATCCGGATTCTCGGAGTGCTCCCGGATGTTCTTCCGGGCATCGCACATCTGATGGGTCACGTAGGAGTTGGAGCCCCAGAGCACCATGACCTCGCATTCCACATCATCCGGTTCCGTAAAGCAGATCTGATCGCCGAAGATCTTTCCGTGGCTCCACCAGTTGCCCATGAACTCAAATCCGATGGGATTGAACAAGTACTGGCTGCCCAGGGCTCCCATGAGGAAGCGCAGGAATACCAGCTCGCTCTGGCCGCCGCCGGAGGCACCGCCGATGCCGCATACGGCACGGGGGCCGTACTCGTCCACGATGTCCTTCAGCTTCGTGCCGATCTCATCGATGGCCTGATCCCAGGAGATCCGCTCGAAATGATCTCCCACTTTCTTCATGGGATAATCCAGGCGGTCCTCATGGTCGAAGAAGTATTTGCTGTTTCTTCCCTTGCGGCAGGCATAGCCGTGGGAGCGGGGGCTGTCCTTGTCCGGACGCACCGAGACCACCCTGGTCCCTTCCACTTCCACTTCCAGACCGCAGCTGACGCCGCAGAGGGTGCACTGTGTCTTTTTCCATTCTCCCATAGAAACTCCTTTCTCCGCTGTAAAAGCCCGCTCCCTTTCCCGGGTCTTCCCAACGAACACGCCGTCCTCTCTGGCGTATGATTCTTACACTTTGATCAAACTGTCTGTATTATATCAACACCCCTTTGGGGGGGCTATATACCTGCCTTTGAGTAAAATAATGATTGGCAAACAAACAAAAAAAGGAAGATAGAAAACTATCCTCCTTAAACCACCTTATGTTAGTATGTTAATTACGACAAAA